>CEPV01015256.1_pt1 | contig 11506 bp, 9 predicted proteins | sample 530451 | NCBI WGS metagenome assembly CEPV01 (sample SAMEA2620097, study PRJEB7988) | marine metagenome | isolation source: saline water (ENVO:00002010), including | reverse complement strand
CCTGTTCAGCTTCGACCTGCACCCGCCTCAGCTTGTTCTCTGCTTCAAATATCGCCTGCTCCGCCGACACCTTAGCTTCGATAGCGGCAACGAAGGTTTCACTGAACTGAAACTCCGTTATCGATACCGCCTCAGTAATAATACCACGCTCCAAAAGCCGAATCGCCAGATTCTCAGCGATTTCATTTCTGACAAGCTCACGTTGTAGGATAAGGTCTTCCGCATTATATCTTGCAGTGACCTGCTTGATGACTTCCTGAACAGCCGGAGCGGCAATTCTACTCATAAACTCCGGCCCCAACGTCCGGTAAATCTCGGCTGTTTTGCTCGGATCCAAACGCCAGTTGAGGGCAATAGTAGTCCTAACGTCTTGAAGATCTCTGGATGCCGAGGCAGCACCAGTTTCATATTTCTCGGTCCGAACACCCATCATTACCACCGAATCAATGAAAGGCAGTTTCATCTGAAGACCCTCATCCAGGATTGTACCCGTCACCGCGTTAAACCGGATGACCACCCCACGATTACCGGCGGGAACGGCCGTAAATGCGCCTGCAACGATACTGACAAGGATAATGACGACTCCGACAAGACTAGCCATCCTTCCTTGAAATTGCTGCTTAGGGTCCCCCCCCCTTCCCTTGTTTGCCTGCGTCATGTATGAACCAATTACAACCACCGCGATACCAAGAATAAATAATCCAATCATCTCTCATCTCCCTCTTAAGAATCCATAAGCAAAAAACGGTCATTTGCAAACCGCATTCTAACATACGGAGTGCTGGAGTGTCAAAATCCAGTTAGCTTCCTTTGATGCTCATAGTCATGACATCGATGATAACTGACGCGTCTGTCTACACTAATGATAGACGTCTCATATTTAACTCTTCGCTTAACCATTGTTTTAATAGAGATCACTCGCCTTCTCGTACGGAAAGAAACTTTGGTTTTCTTGGCGAAAATGGTAAGATTTATTATGCTAGCGAATCAAATTACAGTGGGGAAAACCTAGCATGAATCTAAAACTTATGCTGGCTGGACTTGCCACTAGATACGGAGACAAAACCGCGATTGTCTTCGAAGGGCAGAAATTATCCTATTCCGGCCTAGACGAAGCCTCGAACAAAGTAGCCAATACCTTAATCAACCTAGGGATAAATAGAGGCGACCGGATCGCCCTGCTTTTAAACAACAGCTCGGAATATGTTGTCACCTATTTTGGTATCGTCAAGATTGGTGCCGCCGCCGTCCCCTTAGACCCAAAATATAAAGTTACTGAACTAACTTCAATTCTTGCTGATTGTCAGCCCAGAATATTAGTCACGGAAAGTCCAGTTCTAGAGCCCCTAATTCCTTTTTTCCCCAACTTTAAATCAATCGAACGGGTAATTGACTTAAGCTCTAAATACCCCGGTCGATTTTACACCTATCAAGAGATTATGTCCTCCAGTTCGGCTCAACCAGTGAAAACCGAGCCTGACGAAGAAGATATCGCCCACATTGCCTATACTGCTGGGCCCTCTTTCTATCCCAAAGGTGTCGCTTTGACCCACCACTCTATCGAGATAGAATCCATCGTATCCGCGGAAGGATTCGGCATGACCGATAAGGATGTTGTCCTGCTCTTTGCTTTGCCCCTACACCATTCTGCGGGCATGGTCATCGTGCTGCTCACCGCACTCAGCCAAGGTAGCACGGTAGCCGGATTGGGTGGTCTGTCAATGACGACCCTCATTAAGACAATCGAAAAAGAGAAGGTTACTGTCTTTATCGGCGTACCCTTTATTTTCGCCTTGCTAGTTCGTGAAGCGGAAAAGAAAGGCATCAACCACAATCTAAAATCGCTACGCCTGTGTGCCAGCGGTGGGTCACCAGTAACAGTCGACCTAACTCGGCAATTCAAACAGTATTTCGGCTACACTATTGCCCAGTTCTGGGGCTTAACTGAAGCAACAGCTCATGTCACTTGCCAATTACTCAATAGCCGCGACAAACCTGGCTCCGTTGGCCCAACTCTCCGGGGCTGGGAGATTAAGGTTATCGACGAAGACGGTCGTGAACTATCACCGAATCAAGATGGCGAGCTACTTCTCCGTGGACCGATAATGAAAGAGTACTACCATAATCCCGAGGCAACCGCAAAAGTAATCAAGGACGGCTGGCTCTACACCGGTGATATCGGTAGGGTCGATGACGACCATAATGTATTCATCACCGGCCGGAAAAAAGATATGATCATCATCAAGGGCCAGAATATCTACTCCAGCGATATCGAGAATGTGCTACTCCACCATCCCAAAACAGCTGAAGCAGCGGCCCTCAGTATCCCCGACTTACTCCGGGGTGAGATTATCGGAGCTGTAATTGTATTAAAACCAGGGACAAAGACCACTGAGCAGGAAATAAAAGGATTCTGCTTAGAACACTTAGCTAATTACAAGGTGCCGAAACAATTTTTCTTTGTCGAATCCTTACCCACGGTGGCCACAGGCCAAATCGATAAAGATGCCCTTCGTCGCCGCTTATCACTACCACCCATCTTCCCTAAAATCACTGCCCCCTGATGCAATATCCCAATCAGAACCAAACAAACCCTATCTTCCCAAATCTTACTCAGAAACACCCTGGGGTCTAGCGAAATAAGCCAAAACATCTTATAATTAGGGGAATGGAACAAATCCAAGATGTTTCTGATGTCGAACGACTCGCCGGGAATCTAGGACCACTTCCGGAACCAGCCGCTAGGCCAGCTCTAGTGGTGATGAGCGGCTTACCCAGCACCGGAAAAACGTATTTTTGCGGCCGGCTCAGTAAGAGATTACCACTGGTCATTCTGGAAAGTGACTCTTTGCGCAAAGTCCTTTTCCCATCGCCCACTTACAGCGCCGAAGAGAGCTTCCGTCTCTTTCAGGCGATTCACCGTCTTATTGAGCAATTATTAAGAAAGGGGGTCTCTCTAATACTCGATGCGACCAATCTTTCTGAACGACATCGCGAATGTCTCTACAGTATCGCCAACCATCTGGATGTTAAGTTAGTTTTAGCGCGTGTTAAAGCCCCGCCAAAAATAGTGCAGGCACGGCTCAAGCGACGCCTCGAGCATCCCGAAGGCAACTCCGATGCTGACTGGGCTACCTACCAAAAAATGAAGGCCTCAGTCGAAACTATCCATCGTCAGCATTACACGGTGGATACATCACAAGATATTACTCCAACCTTAGACAAGCTTGTGAAAGAAATAAAGAGCCAGGGTGAATACTCTGCATCCCTACCGAGCCAATCGTAGACAGGGATTACCGACACAGGTAAAAGGAGGTCAAATGAAAATAAAGGTGACTACCGGTGATATCACTAGAATTAAAGCTGGAGCTATTGTCGTCAACTTCTTCGAGGGAACAAAAGCGCCGGAGGGTGATACCGCTACAGCGGATCAGGCTCTCGATGGTGCGATTTCTCGCCTCGTTCGTCAAAAGGAAATCAAAGGTAAGCTCAATGAAATTACACTCATCCACAGTCTAGGTAAATTACCGGCCGACAGGGTAATCGTCACTGGGCTAGGTAGAAAAACCGAGCTAACACTGGACAAGATTCGCGGCGCTATGGCTGAGACCTGTCGTTATTTACGGCCAAAAGGAGTGGAAAGTATCGCAACTATTGCCCAGTGGACCGGAATTACCGATATAACAGCAGACAGTTCAGCACAAGCCATAACCGAAGGTGCTCTCCTCGGTCTCTACTCATTTCGCAAGCACATCACCAAGAAAGATGAGGGTGAGATCAAGCAACTGACCATCGCTGACGCCGATACCGCTAAATTCCACACGTTGAAACAAGGCTGTCAAGCAGGGCGGATTGTGGCTGAAGCCACCATCTTGGCTCGAGATATGGTCAACGAGCCGTCTAACTATATGACACCGACTAATATAGCCGAAATAGCCAGCACGCTGGCACACACTTATGGACTAAAACTCACTATTCTGGAGCGAGCACAGATGCAGACACTGGGAATGGGGGCACTACTGGGTGTAGCACGAGGAAGCGACCAACCACCTAAATTTATTGTGCTCAACTATAAAGGGAGACGAACCCAAGCAACCGATATAACACTGATTGGCAAAGGAATAACCTTTGATTCCGGAGGCATTTCTTTGAAGCCGTCGGGAGGAATGGATGAGATGAAGGGGGACATGGCCGGAGGAGCGGCAGTAATGGCGGCACTCAGCGCCATTGCTCAGCTCAAACTCAAAACCAATGTCACGACAATTATTGCCGCAACCGAGAATATGCCTAACGGTACGGCCCTGAAACCGGGAGATATTCTCACCTCGATGAGCGGCAAGACAATCGAGATTCTTTCGACTGATGCCGAGGGGCGGCTGACTCTGGCCGACGCTCTGGAGTACGCCCGGAAACAGGGCACCAAATATATCGTTGATGTTGCGACACTAACCGGCGCCGTACGAGTCGCCCTGGGCGATATCTGCACCGGTATTTTTAGCAACAACAAAGAATTAGAGAACAAAATACTCGCCGCCGGTACTGAAGCTGGAGAACTACTCTGGCCTATGCCCATGTACGAGGAATATAAGGAACTGAATAAGAGCGAGGTGGCTGACATTCAAAACACTGGCGGACGATGGGGCGGGGCTATTACTGCGGCTCAGTTCCTCGCCGAGTTTGCCGGAGATACTCCCTGGGTTCATCTCGATATCGCCGGTACCTTCACAAGTAGCAAAGCACATGACCACATCGTTAAAGGCGCCACCGGAATACCAGTACGAACGCTAATCAACCTAGTTCTATCCTTAGTTAAATAATACCAGACCATTCAAAATAACGGGGAGTGCCCCATCGGGCAGCAGAGAGGCAAGGCTTGATATTTGAGGCTTCGGAGTTTGTTTTCAAAGCACCCGCCGCCGTCGCCCGGGCGAGGCGTGTGTTGATTAAACCCTATGCCGCTCACCCGGCAGCATACCCAGTGACGACCAGTCGCAATATTCTCTCGGTAATAATAAGAGGCATCCGGCGGGTCAGTGACGCTGATATTCTAATACTGGAAAGCTCGGCTAGCGGCGAGTCAATCTACCCGATATATCAAGCCCTAGGCTATGATTTCCCGCGGGTACTGCTGCTAGATGTCAAGGATTGTATCTGGGTCGAGGTCGATAATCCTCTACCCAAACCCCTAACCATGCCGACTTTCTGGATACCTAATGTTATTCTATCCAGCGATTATTTAATCACGGTAACCCCCTTAAAAGTTCTTAAGGAAAGCAGCCACCTGAGCATCACAAACATACTGACACTACTGCCCGCCAGCAAGTACCGTGACGAGACATCCAGAGAATGGGGGGCTTTATACAGTCTGGGGATAGACCGAGTAGCGGCTGACCTCTACTTCACTTTACCATTTGACCTAGGCATCATCGAAGCTCGACAGAAATTTGTTAGCCCCGATTACCCTACTCAGGGCACGGTTAAAGAGCACGGTAAGATATTCGTCGGCGAACCTTACCAAGTGGATTACGAAGCCTCGGAAACCGTAGGACTAAAAACAGAGTACCTTAACTGGATTAGAAAGGCCAGAGCTAGCGTCGAGAGTTGAAAACTAGCTAACGCCTGACACTAAAATTGGAGAAATTCGCCGTATATTCCGTCCAGTTAGTTTCGACCCCCTCCACCTGGGCACCGGACGGCCCAACCTTAAGATAATCCACCAACCTTTCCAGCTTTTCGAGCTCCCCTTCCGCCGCAACTTCTAGGACTCTACCACCAGGTAGATTACGGACATAGCCAGTCAGACCTAAGGAAATCGCATGGATCACGGTAAAGTCACGGAAGAAAACACCCTGAACATGACCATAAACCATAGTCCGGAAAGAAGCTAAATCAGCCATAGCTCAAACTCTAGCCGAGGGTAAACCTTACTAATTATGAAAACGGTAAAGCGACTGATAAGCCGCAACTTGGTTTATATCTCCCCTTCCGTTTCTCGCTCTTTCTTCTTCCTTTTCCCGATTACTTCGACTTCGACGCCAGACTGAGGACGCTGAATGGTTGAAATCAAAGCCTTCTTAGTGTCCTTCTTTGGTTTCTTCGTTTCGTGGTGTCGGAAATCTCGTCTCCCCATAGTTACACCTCTATTGGTTGTTTCACGGTAAGGGTTGCTAACTGAAGTTTAGCAAAGAAGAGCTAGACTGTAAAGCTAGGGGGAGAGTTTTGCAAGAGCCGAACAGGCGGCTTCAGACTCGGCGGCTTTCTTACTTTTACCCGAACCCCGCCCCAGAACACGATCCCCCAGTCCGACCTCAACGGTGAATCTACGGTCATGGTCAGGGCCGATAGCTTCAATTAAATGATAAGCGGGGGATTGCTGCTCACGAGCTTGCAGGAATTCCTGAAGCTCTGATTTATAATCAACGACTGCCCCCTGGCTAATTACTTTCTCCATCTCTAAAGCAAGTAACTTTAAAATGAAGTCACGCCCGATAGTCAACCCACGATCGAGGAAAATAGCGGCGACAACGGCTTCCATTACTCCGGCCAGATTGACCAGCCGACGGCGCCCCCCACTAACCTCCTCACCCTTACCCAGATAGAGATAGTCGCCCAGTTTGATGGCTCGAGCCATACATGCTAGCGCCTCACGGCACACCAGAGCCGCCCGGAAACGGGTCATCTGTCCTTCAGTCAAGTGAGGTAAGGTTTGATATAACCCTTCCGCGACAACCATACCCAAAACGGCGTCGCCGAGAAACTCAAGTCTCTCGTTAGAGATTAGGGAAAGACCAGGATTTTCATTAACATAAGAGCTATGAATCAAGGCCTGTTCCAATAACGATGGGTCGCTAAAGGAGACGCCTAAAACCTTCTGTAAAGCAGCTAAATCGGCCAAAGCCAGCTCCCCTCCCGAAAACTGATTCAGCATAAACGGTCACACCCACTCTGTCAAATAGTGACGTTTACCTTTCATTGTTATTAAACGAACGTCATGCTATAATTTTTCTACGCTGGGGAATCGTCTAGCGGTAGGACAGCAGACTCTGAATCTGCCGAGGAAGGTTCGAATCCTTCTTCCCCAGCCATTCAGGACTGTTCTCGAACCCTTACTGCTAGAAGCGATTAGACCAAGCAGATTCCATGAAACCACGAGCCGTCACCTCCTCTGTCTCCGTGATTACGGCATGATAGAAACCATGCAAAACTGGCGGCATGTTTTCTATCGCCTGGCTGAAAGAGTGATGGAGATACTGGAAACCAACGCGACCTTCATAGCTCGAGCTGCCGACAAGATTACTGCCTGTCAGCGACCCGAGACGAAACTAGCAGAAGAAAGTAATGAGGAACACTCATGAGTGAGCCGCAAGTCAAGACAATCGAACTTTCCATCCAGGGAATGTGCTGTGCTGAAGAAGCACAAAATGTTCAGAGGGCTATTTCCGCTTTACCCGGTGTTCAGTCCACGAATGTGCTTCTGGCGTCAGAGAAGGCTATCGTAAAGCTCGATCCGGCGTTAGTTGACATGGATAAAATACACAAAGCTGTCGAGAGCACCGGTTGCTCCATCGCTGATCTAACCGCAACGCGTCCGACATTTGAGGGAACGAAGGTCGCCAGAAGACTGGCCTTACGGATATTCGTTGTTTTCGGTGTCGTTTTTGGCGTGCTGCTGCTTTTTGTGGTGCTGGGCGAGATGCTCGGGGTTTTTCGAGTATTGACCGGGCACGTTCCCTGGTATGTTTGGGCCATCATTATTTTGGTTGGTGGCTACCCGGTACTACGGAATGTCCTACGCTCAACATTGAAACGGAAGGTAACATCGCACACGCTGATGACAGTTGGGCTAATCGCTGCTGTTGTTGTGGGTGAGTGGCCGGCAGCCGTGCTGCTTGTATTCTTTATGCGGACGGGTGACTATGTAGAACATTTCACGACGGAGGGCGTCCGCCGCTCAGTGAAAGAGCTCACCTCATCTGCTCCTCAGCAGGCGCGCGTGGAGCGCTTGGGAACAGAGATCATGCTTCCAGTCCAGGAAGTACAAGCCGATGACATTGTGGTCATAAGACCAGGCGAACAAATACCAGTGGACGGGGAAGTCGTAAATGGTCAGGCAACCATCGACCAGGCGACCATCACCGGAGAGTCCATGCCAGTTGAGGCTGCCCCTGGCACCAAAGTGTTTGCGGCCACATTATCCCATCTCGGTACCATTAAGGTACGTACCTCGCGAGTAGGTGCAGATACCACTTTTGGGCGCATGGTCAAAATGGTAGAAGAAGCCGAAGCTCATCGCGCTGAAGTTCAGCGTTATGCAGACAAGTTTTCCGGTTATTATTTACCAGTAGTCGCAGCAATTTCTGTTCTTACCTTCGTCCTGAGCGGGAAGCCGTTAGCGGCTGCGGCGGTACTCGTGGTCGCTTGCTCCTGCGCCTTTGCCATCGCTACGCCGATTGCGATGATGGCGTCGATCGGTGCATCAGCTCGGAAAGGTTTACTCATCAAAGGCGGAAAGTATCTTGAGTTGCTAGCTCGTGCCGATGTGGTGTTACTGGACAAAACCGGGACTCTGACCTTGGGGCGCCCGGAGATAACTGACGTAGTATCGCTAAACGGAATGACCGATACGGCTATTCTGCAACTCGCTGCGACAGCAGAACGTTACTCAGAGCACCCGCTTGCGGAAGCAGTACGAGCTAAAGCCTCCGAGTTTGGCTCGGTGGCCGGAGAGCCAGAACAATTCGAGGCCATTCCTGGCATAGGTGTGCGGGCAACTGTCGGTGGTAAGGTCATAAGCATTGGCAGCCAACGGTCTGTGCCGAACGCCATCGCTTCTTTGGATCGCGCTCACAGCCTGGAAGCAGAAGGCAAGACTTTGCTCTTTGTGATGAGTAATGATGAGCCAGTCGCCATTCTCGGCGCCTCTGACCTTCTAAGGCCAGAGGTCCCTGCTTCAATTGCTTCTCTGCGGAGAATTGGTGTTCGCCACATCGAGCTGTTGACGGGAGACAACGAGCGGGCCGCGGCAGCACTGGCAAAACAACTTGGCATTGCTTACCAGGCCCAATTACTGCCGGAGGCTAAAATCGCCGTGGTGAAATCCTGTCAGTCCAGAGGCAACACGGTGGTCATGATTGGCGACGGAGTCAACGATGCCCCTGCATTAGCGCAATCGGATGTCGGAATTGCCATGGGGGCTGCGGGATCGGACGTCGCTATTGAAGCTGCCCACATCGCACTGATGAGGGAGGACTGGAGTCTTGTTCCCGATGTATTCCATATTGCCCGCCGGACCATGCGGGTTGTTAAGACCAACATCGGGTTTACAGCGCTCTATAATGTTATAGGGCTCTCCCTGGCGGCGTTTGGAATCTTACCTCTGGTCATCGCAGCTGCCTTGCAATCATTACCGGATATTGGCATGATGATAAATTCCTCTCGTTTGATAAGTACGCCACGGAGACACGAGGGCACTCCGTCATCGGCCAATTAATCACTTGTCGGGGAACGAATACCAGAGTTGATCTGACTTCCGTTGAGAAAGTACCAGTTCATCGCCTACGCTTACGTAAGCCGATTTATCATACCTTCTACAGTACCATTACCAAACTGGTTAATGGGAATCAGTAACCACCGCGACTTAAAAGAAAAACGCCAGCGACAATTATAGAGATTAGCCAAATCACTTTATTCCAGCGGAGAATCTTCGCACCATCCAAGGAGCCGAATGGTATCAGATTAAACACAGCCAGCCATGTATTAATAAGAGCTCCCATAGTAAAGACCAAAGCAGGCTGAACAGCGTCCAGCATCAGGAATACCACTACCAAGCCGATATTAGTGGCCGGTCCGGCCAGAGAGACAAGCCCGATTTTTTCCCGACTTATGGTGGCGGTTCCCCATGCCGTCGCCCTGGGATATATCATAACAGCGCCGGGAGCGACGAAAATAAAGCCAAAAAGCGAGAAAACCAGCGCGACCATCAGTCCCGTAGGCCACATGACATACTCGGCGAAGTAGCCGAACCTTCTAGCGACAAGACGGTGCCCCAGTTCGTGAAATACAAAGCCCAAAGAAACAGCGACCAGAGCCATACCGACGACAGCAATAAGATCAGTCGGTTGCCGAAGAGCTTGAAAGCCGCCGGACAAGGCAATACCAAACGCCAAAGCCAGAACGAGCGCAGATATAATTAGGTCTCTAAACTCTTTTTCCTTCATGTCTTGGTCAAGTTTACCACATAGCCATTACAGCTAACAACGCTAGCGTCAGCACACAACCGAGAAACACTATGAAGGAACCCTAGGGGGTTCTGTGGGGTGTTGACAATAAGGCGCAACAGCACTATAATGTACTCAATGTTTGCACAACTAAAGTACCGCGCAAGCTTCATCCTCATGTCTCCGTAGCGAGGAATAATTTCTTCTGTGATTACCATAGTACGTATGTGCAGTGTTGCTTGTTCTCCGGTAACTTCCGGCAGCAGTGTGTTGGGTCTCACCGAGGCCTTTAAAGAAGTATAGAGCTAACTGATTACGGAGTAAATATGGGAACTCCTAGGTAACTATACGAGGAGGTGATTAAGAAACAGAGGAGCAATGAATGGTATCTAAAAATCGTAACTAGTCTGGCCTGTTTATTACCCCGAATTTAACTATGGAGGTGATAAGTGGTTGGCATGAATACCCTGAATTTAATTAAGGAGGGGATAGATGACCAAAATTAAAGTCAAAACGAAGTTATATTTCGCGTTGGTGATGTCATTACTCGTAATGACACTCCCAATTCTAGGGTGTGCCGGAGAGCCAGCTGGACAAAGTGGCGGCACCCTACGGATAGCCGCTTCAGCTGATAGTGTGACACTTGACCCGGCTCTTTTGATAACGAACCCGGATATCTGGCTTACAGGTAATGTCTACGATAAATTGATTGAAAAGAATGAAGACATGAGTTTGAAGCCAGAACTAGCAGTCTCCTGGGAGCCAAATGAGGACATCACTGCATGGACAGTCAATTTACGCCAAGGAGTAACGTTCCACAGCGGTAAGGCATTCACCGCAGAGGACGTTGTTTTTACCTTCAACCGACTTCTAGACCCAGATATAGCATCTCCTGGGCGCTCCTCACTCACTGCTATAGAAAATATTGTGGCGGTGGATGATTATACCGTACGATTTGAGCTAGAAGCCCCCAACGCATTTTTCCCGGACACCAGCCTGACTATTTATCAATCGAGGATTCTGTCGGCGAGCGTTGACACTTCACAGCTGACCACGCAGGCGGATGGGACAGGTCCCTTTATCCTCGAAGACTTCATCACTGGTGAACGGGCCGTCTTGAGCAAAAATCCAAACTACTGGAATGAAGGCCGTCCTTATCTTGATGAAGTGATCTTCTACTATATGCCCGGGGCTGAGTCTCGCATTGAGGCACTCAAGACCGGGAGCGTAGACGCTGTTTACCCTCTGGGACCGGTAGAAGCCCTAAGTTTAGAAGGAGTCCCTGGAGT
>CEPV01049269.1_pt1 | contig 11516 bp, 8 predicted proteins | sample 530451 | NCBI WGS metagenome assembly CEPV01 (sample SAMEA2620097, study PRJEB7988) | marine metagenome | isolation source: saline water (ENVO:00002010), including | reverse complement strand
GGCCGCCGGTCCAGATGTCGTCGAAAAACCCCGATGCCTTGGCCAATTCCTCATAAGGCGCCGTCGTCAGCAGCGTCACCCTGGCATCGGCGTGATGGCGGCGGATGGCGGCGAAAGGCCCCAGGGCCTGAACGAAATCGCCGAGCGCCCCTAATTTTATGACCAGAACGGCGTCATGGGGCGGCAGGGCCATTTATCCGCCGGCCTTCGATTTCAGGATTTCTTCGTAGACATCCAACGTCTTGCGGCACATGGCCTGCTGCGAGAAATTTTCGCGCACGTTGATGATTGCTTTCTGGGCCAACTGGATACGGGTTTCCCGGTCCAGGCTCAGGGCTTTGTTGAGCACCGACGTCAGGGCCTCGATGTCGCCCGGCGGAAACAGCCATCCGGTTTCGCCCTCGACAATCGTCTCCCGGGCGCCGCCGTGGTCGCTGGCGACAACGGGACGGCCCAGAGCCTGGGCCTCGACGACGATGCGGCCGAAAGCCTCCGGATCGGTGGAAGCGGACACCACAACATCGGTCAGCATGAAGGCGGCCGGCATATCGTCGCAATGATCGACAAGGCGGACGATTTCCCCCAATCCGTTCTTGTGGACCAGGTTTTCCAGTTCCTGGCGGTATTTCGCCCGCCCCTGGTCGCCGCCGACCACCAGGCAACGGATATCGCGGCGTGCCAGTTTGCCGATGGCCTCGATAAACATCGCCTGCCCTTTCCAGCGCGTCAGGCGCCCCGGCAGCATGATCACCGGCAACTCGTCATCCAGCCGCCAGTTGGCGGCCAGGGCGGCGATTCTTTCGGCGGTGACCTTGGCGGGATCGAATCGTTCCAGGTTCACGCCCCGGTGGATGATGCGGATCTTATTCGGGGGAACGCCATAGTTCTGATGGACATGGCCGCCGATGAAACGCGAGATGGCGATCACCCGTTCGCCCCGGGTCATGATTGAATTGTATTTACGCTTGAGCGGGTTGCCCGCCGAATAGGTGCCGTGAAAGGTGGTCATGTAGGGTATGCCCGTGCGCTTGGCGGCGTAAAAGGCGCTCCAGGCCGGGGCCCGGGACCGGGCATGGACGATGTCGACGGCCTCGGTTTCGATGATCCGGGCCAAACGGTTGATGTTGGCGTATATGGTCAACGGGTTTTTGGAATGCACGGGCAAGTTCAGGTGTTCGCCCCTAACCCGTTTGATCTCATGCTCTCGGGCACCGCCGGACGAAACCACGAGCGCCCGGCCTCCTTCGGCGGCGATGGCCTGGGCGATTTCGACGGTGCCGCGCTCAACCCCGCCGCCTTGGCCCATGGCCGGGAGAACCTGGAGGATCGTCGCCGAGCCGATACCGGCGGCGGACTGTTCAGGGGCCGGGATGGTGGTATTGTTGGGGCCTTCGTTCATCTGCCGGAACCTACCATGCCTGAGATACTAACACGGGACGACGGAACAACCATTGCCTACCACCATACCCCGGGGAAATCCCCCGGCGTCATCTTCATGACCGGGTTCAAGTCCGACATGACTGGCGGCAAGGCGCTGGCGCTTGAAGAACTCTGCAAAAAACGCGGCCAAGCTTACCTCAGGTTCGATTATTCCGGCCACGGCGAATCCTCGGGCGCCTTCGAGGACGGCACCATCGGGCAGTGGGCAGGGGACGCGGTGGCGGCCCTGGACGAGCTGACTGAAGGACCGCAGGTTTTGGTCGGATCGTCCATGGGAGGATGGATCATGCTGCTTACGGCCCTGGCCCGGCCCGAGAGGGTGGCGGGGCTTGTCGGTACCGCCGCGGCGCCGGATTTCACCGAGGATATGATCCCCGGCGACCTTTCGGCCGAACAAAAGGAACAGTTGCAAGCGCAAGGCTTTGCCATCATCCCCAACTGTTACGACGACGGGCCTTACAAGATCACCAAGGCGCTTCTCGACGAAGGACGCAACCATCTTGTACTCAGGGACGAAATCCCGCTCGATTGCCCGGTCAGGCTGATCCACGGGACCAACGACGAGGACGTGCCCTGGCAGACGAGCTTGAAGATCGCCGAAAGGCTCCGTTCCCAAGACGTGGAAACGCTGTTCGTCAAGAACGGCGACCACCGGCTTTCCGAAGCCCATGACCTGAACCGGCTTTGCCGGACCGTCGGGCGGCTGCTGGATAAGTTGTAGGTCCAACCTCTAGCCCTCTTCGAAGATCGCCCTAAGCCCAGCCCGGTAATCGGGATGGAGCAACGACACGCCGAGCTCTTCCTTGATGCGCCGGTTGTCGACCAGGCGATTGTCGCGCCAGAACGACAACGCCATTTCCGACATTTCCTTTTCCGCCTCGGCGAAGGGCTGGAGAGGCGGCGGCTCCAGGCCCAGAAGCTCGCAGGCAAAGGCGGTCACGTCCGCGGCGGCGGCCGGTTCGTCGTCGCAGACGTTATAGACGGCGCCGGGATCGGGCCGGTCCATCGATGCCCTGAGGACCTGGGCGATATCGTCGATGTGAATGCGTGAAAACATATGCCCCGGCTTGTCGATCCGTTTGCCCCGGCCGGCCCGGACCTGATCCAGGGCGCTGCGTCCGGGGCCGTAGATTCCGGCAAGCCGGAAGACGTGGACCGGCAGCCCCTGATCGTTCTCCAGGGCCAGCCAGGCGGCCTCGGCCTCGGCCCGGCGGCGGCCGCGGTCCGAGGAAGGATTGACGGCCGAGTCCTCGGTTACCGTATTGCCGCCCGTATCGCCATAGACGCCGGTCGAAGAAAGGTACCCCACCCAGGACACCCCCTTCATGGCCTCGATGTCGCTTCCGTGACGGGCCAGCACCGGGTCGCCGTTTTCATCGGGCGGAACCGAACTGAGCAAATGGGTGACCCCGGATAGGGCCGACGGGGCGTCGGCCAGGGGCCTTTCGGGGTCGAAAACCAACGCTTTGATTCCCCAGTCCGCCAGTTCCGCCTGCCGGTCCGGCGACTGGCACGTGCCGGCGACGGCCCAGCCCCGGGCCAACAGCAGCCGCGCCAGCCGCCCGGCGCTATAGCCGAGCCCGAAACAGAACAGCCGTGGTTTTGAGACGGGTGCCGTCATGGATTCCCCTATGGGCCCTTCCAGGCCGCCCTTTCGATTCCTTGATAAAAATGCGTTATAGATGGCGGGGCAAGAGACAACCCATCCGAGCCGCCTTCTGATCGCCTGGGGGACCAAGCTTGAAAGCCAAGATTCTCCGCACCGACGCTGAACTTTTCATCATCGAGCAATACCTGGATGAGTTGGAGGCCGTCGCCGACGTGGTGACGACGCAAAGCACCGACGAGGATGCCTTGGCCCTTGAAGCCGCCGACGCCAATATCATCCTCACGTGCTACACCGGTGTTACCGAAAAAGTAATCGAGGCGGCGAAAAACCTGAAAGGCATCGTCAAATACGGCGTCGGCACCGATGCCATCGACATCGAAGCGGCAAGCAGGCGGGGCGTGATGGTGGTCAACTGTCCCGATTACGGATCGGACACCGTGGCCGACCACGCCTTTGCCCTGTTGATCGCCCTGGCCCGGCGAATTCCGGTTCTCGACCGGGTGATGCGGGAAAACGCCTGGGCCTGGCCGGCGCCGGAATACCTGGGCGTCGACCTTTCGGGCAAGACTATTGGTCTTGTCGGTTTCGGCCGCATCGGCCGGTGCATGGCGCGCCGCGGCGAAGGGTTTTCGATGACCCGGCTCGCCATCGATCCTTACGTGGGCTCCACGACCTTCGCCGAGTATGGAGTTCAATCCTGCGGATTGGACGAATTGCTGGAACGGTCCGATTTCGTTTCCATCCACTGCGTGCTGACTCCGGAAACCACGGGTCTGATCGGCGAGGCGGAATTGAAGCGGATGAAGGAAACGGCGTTTCTGATCGACGTTTCCCGCGGCGCCATCATCGACGAAGGGGCGTTGATCCGGGTCCTCGACGAAAACGGGATCGCCGGCGCCGCCTTCGACGTTTTCGCCGACGAACCCCTGGCGCCCGGTTATCCGCTGCTCGGCCGGGACAATGTGATCCTGACCCCGCATCTGGCCTGGTACACGAAGGAAGCCTTCGAGCGGGGCGAGCGCGATACCTTCGACGGCGTCCGGGATGTGCTTTCCGGCAACCGCCCGAAGAACCTCAAGAACGTCGAGGTTCTGGCTTTTCTTGCGGCGTTTATTGTTTCGCTTTTTCTCCCCTGGAGTCCCGCCGAAGCCAAGGAAATCGACCACGCCCATCAGTACAAAGCGTGCATGGCGCTGGCCAAAAAGTCGCCCGAGGAAGCCTTCGAAACGGCCCTCAACTGGCGCGACCTGGGCGGCGGCGACGCCGCCCAGCATTGCATCGCGGTGGCGTTGATCGGTCTTGGGCAATACGCCGACGCGGCGGGACGAATGGAAACGCTTGCCGGCAAGGCGAAGCAAAATCCGTCGGTCAAGGCCGGGCTCCTGGCCCACGCGGCCCAGGCCTGGCTTCTGGCGGGACAGGCCGCCCGGGCCGAGGCGGTGCTGACGGCGGCCTTGAAGCTGATTCCCGAAGACAGCGCCCTTTTTGTCGACCGCGCCCAGGCGCGGGCGGAGTTGAAGGATTTTAAGGGCGCCCTCGAAGACCTGAACCATGCCATCGCCCGCGAAGACCGCCGCGCCGACGCCTATGTCTTCCGCGCCGCCACATACCGGTTTCTCGATAAGCTGGAACCCGCCCTTGCCGACGTGGAGCGTGCGCTGGCCCTGGCCCCCACTCATGCCGAGGGGCTTTTGGAGCGGGGGATTCTTAGACGTCTTCGCCAAGACAACGACGGCGCCCGGCAGGACTGGCTTCGCGTTCTTCGCCTGGCGCCAAAAAGCCGGGCCGCCGCCGCGGCCAGGCGGAATCTCGAAAAAATGGACGTCAAACCGGACTAGCCCGATAGAGAAAACGTCCCCCGGCCGCGAAGGGCGGGTGGCGAAAAGGCGTTCGGACATCATCAGAAATCCAGGTTGGCGTAGTGCCGTTGCGGCGGCGCGCCGGGGACGTTGTCTTCCAACAAGGCCCGGAAGCTCGGCCGGGACTTGACCCTGGCGTACCAGTCCTTGGCCTCCTCGTGTTCCTTCCAAGGCACGTCGCCCAGGTAATCGATGGTCGACAAATGCGCCGCCGCCGTAATATCGGCCAGCGAAAACGTATCGCCGGCCAGCCACGTCCGGCGTTCGTTCAGATACCCGATGTAATCCAGATGATGATGAATGTTGGCGTGCCCGGCGCGGACGGCCTTTGAATTCGGGGCGCCCTGGCCCAACAGCCGCTTCATCATTTTTTCTCCGACCAGGTTTTCCGTCACTTCGCGGTCGAATTTACCGTCGAACCAATGGACCAGGCGGCGCACCTCGGCCCGCCCAAGGGCCTGGCGGCCGATCAGGGGCGGATCCGGGTGGACTTCGTCCAGGAACTCGCAGATGGCGTTGCTCCCGGAAAGGGCCGAGCCGTCCGATTCGACCAGGACCGGAACGTCGCCCGCGGGGTTGAGTGCCAGGAAGTCGTCGCGCCGCTCCCAGATATTTTCGGCCCGGAGTTCGAAATCGAGCCCCTTTTCCAGAAGCGCGACCCTTACCTTTCGGCAATCGGGGGATAACCAGAGGTGATAAAGAACTCTCATTAACGATACCCTATAACGAATTACCTATATCCGATTGCCGGCCCCGGAAACAGCGAAACCCCTAAAAAGCCTCAAGAAATAAGGTGTTTTTGAATATTGGCTCTCTGAAATGTGATCCAGGTTCAAGTGACAGGCTCCGGTCTGGCGGGGTATGCAAACGGGGTCTTGTAATCGCCCGGCGAGGTCACACATCTTATGGGAACTTTCGCCTGCCCGCCTGCCCGATATTGAAAACCGGAGCGTATAAACACCGTCATGCTTGTTAAATTTTCCAAGGCTTCCGACGTCAAACCGTCCGAGATCACGTCCAAGACGCTCTACATGAACCGCCGGCGTTTCCTGAAGACGGCGGCCGTGGCCGGCGCCGGGGCGGCGTTCGGGACCATCGCGGCGCCGGTTTTCGCCGCCAAGGGGAACCCCAGGGTCAAACTTTCCGGCGTTCAGAAAAGCAAGTGGACCCAGGAAGCCCTGGGCGAGGAGCTGACCGATTACGGCCCGATCACCGAGTACAATAACTTCTATGAATTCGGCGCCGCCAAGACCGATCCGGCGGAATATTCCCAGGACTTCAAGACCAGGCCCTGGAGCCTGACCATCGACGGCGCCGTCGAGAAACCAGGGGTCTATGACCTGGAGGACTTCCTCAAGCCGCACCAGTTGGAAGAGCGCGTCTACCGGATGCGCTGCGTCGAGGCGTGGTCGATGGTCATTCCCTGGGTCGGCATTCCCCTCGGCGACATCATCAAGCGCGTCGGCCTTAAATCGGACGCCAAGTACGTTGCCTTCGAGACGCTGCTGGACCCCGAACAGATGCGGGGACAAAAACGCCCGGTCCTGAAATGGCCCTACAAGGAAGGGCTTCGCATCGACGAGGCCATGAACCCGCTGACCATCATGGCGGTGGGTCTTTACGGCGAGGTGATGCCGAACCAGAACGGCGCGCCGTTCCGTCTTGTGGTGCCTTGGAAATACGGATTCAAGGGCATCAAGTCGATCGTCCGGATGACTTTCCAGCCCGATATGCCGCCGACGTCCTGGAATGTGGCGTCGCCCCGCGAATACGGTTTTTATTCCAACGTCAACCCAAGCGTGAACCACCCGCGATGGAGCCAGGCCAAGGAACGGCGCATCGGCGATTTCCTGAAGCGCCCGACCCTGATGTTCAACGGCTACGAAGAAGAAGTCGCCGGCATGTACGCGGGCATGGACCTCGGGAAACTTTACTGACCCGAACCCGGCCGGATTATCTAAAAGCCCCCGATGACCCGTGAAACCGCCATTCCCCCCCAGACCATAAAGTATGTCGCCAAGCCGCTTGTTTTCGCCTCGGCGCTGATACCGCTGGCGTGGGTCGCCTGGACCGCTATCTCGTCCGGCCTCGGCCCGGCCGGGCCGCTGGGCGCCAACCCCATCGAATACATCAACCGCTTCCTCGGCGACTGGGCGATCCGGTTTCTGCTGCTGGCGCTGGCGGTTACGCCCGTGCGCGGGATCACCGGCTGGACCCCTTTGATGCGCTTTCGCCGCATGATCGGGCTTTTTGCGTTTTTTTACGCGTGCATGCATGTGTCCAGCTACATCGTGCTCGATCAGTTCTTCGACTGGACGGAAATCTGGAAGGACATCGTCAAGCGAAACTACATCACCGTCGGCATGGTAAATTTCGTTTTGCTGGCGTCGCTGGCGGCGACGTCGACCAAGGGCATGATCAAGCGCCTGGGGGCCAAACGCTGGACCAAACTGCACAAGCTCATCTACGTGGCCGGGATCGCGGCGTGTCTGCATTTTTACATGATGCGCAAGGGGGTGCAGTTGGAACCGATCATCTATGCCGGCATCTGCGCCGTCCTGCTGGGCTACCGAATGGCCGCGGCATGGCGGAAAAAGGCCCGAGGGCCGCAGCCGGCTCAATGAGCCTCGTCCCAGTTGTCGCCGAAACCGGTATCGACGACCAGCGGCACGTCCAGGCGCGCGGCTCCCGACATCACGCCGCTCACCAGTTCGGCCGTCGCGTCGAGCTCCTTATTCGGCACCTCGAAGATCAGTTCGTCATGGACCTGCAACAGCATCCGGGCCTTGAGCCCGGCCTCCGCCAAGGCATCCGGAATCCGGATCATGGCGCGCTTGATGATGTCCGCCGCGCCCCCTTGAATCGGGGCGTTGATGGCGGCGCGCTCCGCCAGGCCGCGCACATTGGGGTTTTTCTCGTTGATGGAGCGGATATGGCACTTGCGCCCGAACAGCGTCTCGACGAAGCCCTTTTCGCGGGCCTGTTCCTTGGTCCGGTCCATGTAATCGCGGATGCCGGGGTATTTCTCGAAATAGGCGTCGATGTATTCGCCGGCTTCGGAATTGCCGATGCCCAACTGCCGCGCCAGGCCGAAGGCCGAGATGCCGTAGATGATGCCGAAGTTGATGGCTTTCGCCTTGCGCCGGACCATCGGGTCCATGGCGTCCATGGGTACGCCGAAGACCTGGGCCGCGGTCATGGCATGGATGTCCTGGCCGTCGTGGAAGGCTTCCTTAAGCGCATCGATGCCGGCGACGTGGGCAAGGAGTCTCAGTTCGATCTGTGAGTAATCGGCGCTCAGCAGCATCATCCCCTTGTCGGCGACGAAGGCGCGGCGGATCTTGCGGCCTTCCTCGGTGCGGATGGGGATGTTCTGGAGGTTCGGATCGGATGACGCCAGCCGGCCGGTGGAAACGCCGGCCTGGGAATAGGACGTATGGACCCGCCCGGTGGCCGGGTTGATCTGTTCCATCAGGGCGTCCGAATAGGTGCTTTTCAGCTTCGCCAACTGGCGCCAGTCCAGGACCCGGGCCGGCAGGTCGTGGCCGTGGTCGATCAGCGCTTCCAGCACCTCGGCGCCGGTGCCGTAGGCCCCGGTCTTGCCTTTCTTGCCGCCGGGCAGGCCCAGTTCGTCGAACAGCACCTCGCCCAACTGCTTCGGCGAGCCGATATTAAACTCGTGGTCCACCATTCGGTGAATTTCGGCTTCCAGGTCGCCGAGCCGCTTGCCGAAATCTTCGGAAAGCCGTTTCAGCTCCTTGCCGTCGACGCGGATGCCCAGCCGTTCCATATCCCGCAGGATGGGCACCAGGGGGCGTTCCAGGGTCTCATAGACGGTGACCATGCTTTCCTCCACCAGGCGGGACTTGAGAACCCGGTGCAGGCGGCCGGTGATGTCGGCGTCCTCGGCGGCGTAATCCAGCGCCTTGTCCAGCGGCACCAGGTCGAAGGTCACCCTTGCCTTGCCGGTGCCGGTGACGTCGGAATATTTGATCGTGTCCAAGTCGAGGAAAGTCCTGGCCAGTTCGTCCATGCCGTGGCCGTGCAGCCCGCCGTCGAGCACGTAGGACAGCAGCATGGTGTCGTCGACGGGCGAAACCTCGATGTCGTGGCGGGCCAGCACCTTCATGTCGTATTTTATGTTCTGACCGATCTTCAACACCGACGCATCCTCCAATAGCGGTTTCAACAGTTTGATCGCCTTTTTCACCGGCATCTGGTCCGGCGCCTTGCCGCCGTCCAAGCCGCCGCCGTCCAAGTCCCCGGCGCCGGAACCGTCGCCGTCGAGGTCGAGCGCGCCTTGCGCCGCCGGTTGTTTGTGGGCCAGCGGGATGTAGCACGCGCGGCCGGGTTCGATGGACAGCGACACCCCCACCAGCTCGGCCCGCATGGCGTCGAGCGACGTGGTTTCCGTATCGACGGCCAGGACGCCGGCCCGTGTCGCCTCCCCGATCCAGGCTTTCAGCGCACTAACCGTCCGCACCAACTCGTAGCCGGTTTCCTGGACCGCCGGTTTTTCCTCCGCCTCCGGCGCGTCTTCACTATCAGCCCCGCCCCCGAAGCGGGCCGCGGCGGAGGCCAGCAGCGACTTGAAGCCCTGTTCCTTGAGGAACGCCAACAACTCGTCCTCCTTCGGCTCCCTGACGGCGAAGGAACTCAACTCCTCGGTCACCGGCACGTCGTCGCGAAGGGTCGCCAGCCGGCGGGAAATCCTCGCCGCCTCGGCTTCGTTGATGAGGTTTTCGCGCCGTTTCGGCTGTTTGATTTCCCCGGCCCGTTCCAGGAGCGTTTCCAGATCGCCGTATTCGTTGATCAACTGCGCCGCCGTCTTGACGCCGATGCCGGAAATCCCGGGCACGTTGTCGGACGAATCGCCGGCCAGCGCCTGCACCTCGATCACCTTGTCGGGCCCGACGCCGAATTTTTCCATCACCTCGCCGGGGCCGATGATCTTGTCCTTCATCGCGTCCATCATGACCACGCCGGGGCGGACCAACTGCATCAGGTCCTTGTCGCTCGACACGATGGTAACGTCGGCGCCCGCCTCGATGGCCTGGCGGGCATAGGTGGCGATCAGGTCGTCGGCCTCGAAGCCGTCCATGTCGACACTGGCGACGTTCAGGGCCCGGGTGGCGTCGCGCACCAGATCGAACTGCGGGATCAGGTCTTCCGGCGGCGGCGGGCGGTTGGCCTTGTAGTCGGCATAGATATCGTTGCGGAAGGTCTTCCGCGCACGATCGAAGATGACGGCGATATGGTCGGCGTCGGTGTCGTCGACCATTTTCATCAGCATCCGGGTGAAGCCATAGACGGCGTTGACCGGAATGCCGTCCGGCCGGGTCATGGTGGCCTTGATGCCGTAGTAGGCGCGGAAAATGAAGCCCGAGCCGTCGATCAGGAATACGTGTTCCGGCTTTTCGCTCACTTGGTTACCGCCACCCCGGAAAGAATTTTTTTTGCGCCGTGCTTCACATTACCCCCATTGGGGACCGGAGTCGAAGGGCCGCCGGGGGGTACGCCGGGGGGAATTATCTGGCCGTCCGCAAGCCGTCCCGATGTCGTCCCCATGTCGTCCCCATGTCGTCCCCATGTCGTCCGGATGTCGTCAAAATGTCGTCCGGATGTCGTCATTGAGTCGTCTTTTTGGAGGGGTGTTTTCGGCCTAAGGCATTGATTCCAAACAATTCCGGTCCGGAAAAAAGGCGAAAATGTCGTCATTTGTCGTCATTTCCGGTTTCCGGCGCTGGTTTGGCGCTATTTCCATGGCTCCTCCTTGGTTGATCTCGGGATAAAATTCCAAATTAATATACTTGTTTTGTTCTCAAATTACAAGTGCTATTTTCCTATTTTAAGAAACTAACGCCTTTAACGAAAGCGTGCGTTGCCGCCGGAGACCTTCTTGGCGCTTAACGGAAATCAAGGCGGCAAGGCCCTGCTTGCCGACAATGGCTGGAACTTATATACGGGAAGCTCATAAGGGAGACCAAGCCATATGGCCATTGGAAAGATCACCGAGCGCGTCGACGCCATCACCGGCATCGACGGCCACCGCCGCGTCGCGGCGCCGCCGTGCCCGAAAAGCTGCAAGATCGAGCTGACGGCGCGGTGCAATTTCAAGTGTTCGTTCTGCGCCACCGCCGACAAGCTCCGCGACAAGGGCGACATGGACTGGGATTTCTATGTCAGGCTCCTCAAGGACCTGCGCCGGGCCGGGGTCGAGGAAATCGGCGTTTTCTACCTCGGCGAAAGCTTCATCCTCGACTGGCTGCCCGCCGCCATCCAGGCGGCCAAGGACGAGGGCTTTCCCTATGTCTTCATCACCACCAACGGTTCCCTGGCCGATACCGAAAGGGTCACGGCGTGCATGGAAGCCGGGCTCAACAGTATCAAGTTTTCCCTCAACTACGCCGATGAGCGGCAGTTCTCGGACATCGCCGGGGTCAAGGGTTCGATCTACCGCGACATCATCGACAACATCAAAACCACCGTCGCCGCGCGCGACGCCGGCAACCACGACTGCGGCGTCTATGCGTCCTACATCAACTACGACGGCGAACAGGGCGAGCGCATGAAAAAGGTGGTCGCCGAGGTCGAGCCGCTGCTGGATC
>CEPV01083547.1_pt1 | contig 11551 bp, 12 predicted proteins | sample 530451 | NCBI WGS metagenome assembly CEPV01 (sample SAMEA2620097, study PRJEB7988) | marine metagenome | isolation source: saline water (ENVO:00002010), including | reverse complement strand
GGTTTTCGAGCACTACTCATACCACCAATCTTAGATTGGTGGTATTCTGTTGTATCAAAAATGAAACTAATACATTCAGATTTTAAAAAAGGGCAAGTAAAAGTAAAAATAGAGAATCTGGATGATTTATGGTACTTAAACCAAATAATAGAAACTAATGACCTAGTTAAAGGAAAAACCCTTAGAAAGATAAAAATAGGCCAGGAACAGCAAAGAAAGATAAAAATAGCAAAAAAATCTGTTTTCTTGCAAATACAAGTGGAAAAAGTAGAGTTTAGCAAAACATCCAATATATTAAGAGTGTCTGGAACCATAAAGCAAGGCCCTGAAGATATTCCCTTGGGTTCTTACCATACTTTCAACATTGAAGAAAACACAATCATCGCAATAATAAAGCAGCATTGGCTTAAATTTCAGATTGATAAATTAAAAGAAGCAAGCAAAGAAACAAAATCAAAAATATTAATTTGCGTCCATGATAGGGAAGAAGCGTATTTTGCGCTAATGAAAAAATATGGCTACTCGCTTTTATCAACTATTAAAGGCACTGTAGCAAAAAAAGCAGACGAGCAAAAAGTGGAAAGCACTTTCTACAAAGATATTATTAAGCAGCTGCAAGAATATGATAAAAGACATAATCTAAACAAAATAATAATAGCAAGCCCGGCTTTCTGGAAAGAAGATTTAATGAAAGAATTAAGTGATAAAAGTTTAAAAGACAAAATTATTCTTGCAACATGCTCTTCTGTTGGTGAGAACGCAATCAATGAAGTCCTTAAAAGACCTGAAACAGAAGAAGCGCTTAAGCAGGATAGGATTTCTAAAGAATTCAAAGTAGTAGATGAGCTTTTGACAGAAATTTCTAAGAATAATTTAGCATCTTATGGCTTAAAAGAAACAAAAAATGCGGCCCAGGCAGGAGCTGTAAAAACCTTGCTAATAACAGACCGATTTATACAAAAACGCAGAGAAGAAAATAAGTACACAGAAATAGAGGAAATGATGAAAACTGTTGATAAGATAAAAGGAAGTATTATTGTTATAAGTTCAGACCACGAAGCAGGGAAAAAACTCAATGGATTGGGTGGTATTGCAGCAATTTTAAGATATAAAATAAGTTATTAATAACAAATTTTATATAACTTAATTTATAGGACTAAGAAAAGAGGTTTTATGGAGAAAGACTATATAACATCAATTCTAAAAGAAAAGCGTATCTTTAAACCATCAAAATCATTTAGTAAAAATGCCAGCATAAAAAGCATGGGGCAATATAAAAAAATATACAAAGAATCTATAAAAAACCCAAATAAATTCTGGGCAGAGAAAGCTTCTGAGTTAGAGTGGTTCAAGAAATGGAAAACTGTTTTAAGAAAAAAAGGCAACTTCTTCAAATATTTTGAACATGGAAAATTAAATGTAGCGTTTAATTGTCTTGATAGGCATATTAAAGCAGGAAAAGGAAATAAAATAGCTCTGATATGGGAACCTGAAAAAGGAGCAACAAAAAGATATACTTATTCTCAGCTGCATAAAGAGGTTTCGAGATTTTCTAATGTTCTAAAGTATCGTGGGTTAAGAAAAGGAGATAGAGTTTGTATCTACATGCCCATGATTCCGGAACTGGCAATATCTATGTTAGCATGCGCAAGAATTGGTCTTATACATTCAATTGTTTTTGGAGGTTTTAGCTCAGATTCCCTAAGAGACCGTATCAAAGATTGCAAAGCCAAAATGGTGATAACTTCGGATGGAAGCTTTAGGAACAACAAAATAATTCCATTAAAAAATACTGTTGATGATGCAGTTAAGAAATGTCCATCTGTTAAGCAGATAATAGTTGTCAAAAGATGTAAAAATAAAATTAAAATGAAAAAGAAAAGAGATATCTGGTGGCATAAAGAAATAACAAAAAAAGAGATTAAAGATAAATGTGAAGCAGAAAGTATGGATTCAGAAGATCCATTATTTATTCTGCATACCTCGGGCACAACAGGAAAGCCAAAAGGAATCTTGCATACTCAGGCAGGTTATTTACTATATGTTTATCAGACATTCAAATGGGTCTTTGACATACAAGACAAGGATATTTACTGGTGTACTGCAGACATAGGATGGATAACTGGCCACAGCTACATAATATACGGTCCTCTAGCTAATGCCGCTACAACACTAATGTATGAAGGCGCTCCCATGTACCCAAAACCAAACAGGTTCTGGGAAATAATCCAAAAACATAAAGTTACAATATTCTATACAGCGCCAACAGCAATAAGAGCATTGATGAAACAAGGGGATAAATGGCCAAAATCTTGCAACTTGAAAAGTTTAAGATTATTAGGAACAGTAGGAGAACCAATAAACCCCGAAGCATGGATATGGTATCATAAAATTATTGGAAATAAAAAATGCCCTATTGTTGATACCTGGTGGCAGACAGAAACAGGAGGCATCTTAATAACACCCTTACCAGGAGCAACTCCATTAAAGCCAGGTTCCGCAACCTTCCCCTTCCCGGGAATAGTTGCTGATATCGTAAAAGAAAACGGAAAAAAAGCAAAACCAAATGAAGGGGGATTTTTAGTAATAAAAAACCCATGGCCAGGTATGTTAAGGACAGTATGGGGAGATGATGAAAGATACAAAAAAACTTATTTTGGAAAATATAAGCGAATATATCTTGCAGGAGATTCTGCAAGATATGACAAAGATGGATATTTCTGGATTATGGGCCGTACAGATGATGTAATGAAAATATCTGGCCATAGAATAGGGACAGCAGAAGTTGAGAGTCATCTTGTAAGTCATAAAGCAGTTGCAGAAGCTGCTGTTGTTCCAGTTCCGGATAAGATCAAAGGATGGGCTATATATGCATTTGTAACTTTAAAAAAAGGAATAACTGGAACAGATGAGCTAAGAAAAAAGATAATAAAACATGTTGCTGACCACATGGGCCATATCGCAAAGCCTGAAAAAATACAGTTTGCTGATGACCTTCCAAAAACACGCTCTGGAAAAATAATGAGAAGGATTCTCAAAGCGATAGCTGAAGGAGAAGAAGATGTTGGAAACATAACAACATTGGCAGACCCTTCCGTTGTTGTTAACCTAAAGAAAGATAGAATTAAGTGATTTTCTAAATGAATAATATTGACAAATTTAATGATTATATTGAAAAAATAAAAAAATCAAATATTCTGGTTATTGTAGAAGGGGAAAAAGATGCAAAAGCCTTGCAAGAATTGGGAATAAAAAACACCATAGAATTAAGCAAAAAACCATTATTTGGAATAATAGAAAAAATATCTTCAAAAAATAAAGATTGTATTATTCTAACAGATTTGGATAAAAAAGGAAAAGAACTTTACGGAAAATTAAATTCTGGATTGCAAGAGCATGGAGTAAGAATTGATAATAAGTTTAGAGAATTTTTATTTAGAAAAACAAAAATAAGGCAGATTGAAGGAATAAATGGTTATTTGGAATTTTAAAGTTCCACTCCGATCTTCTCTTCTTTGATTGTATTCAATATAACCATAGTTTTTATCCTTTCAACAAAATCAAAAGATTGTATTTTCTTAAGAAATTCGTCAAGTTTTTTTCTAGTTGGGAATCTTGCAAGAACAAGAGCATCAAAATCTCCAGTGATATCATAAACTCCGAATATATTTGGATGGAATGCTATTTTTTTTAATACTGTTATAGACTTTGCTTTTGAAATCCGCATTTCTATAGCTGCTTCAACATCATATCCTAATTTTTCATAATCCATCATAAGGGTATATTTAGTAATTATTTGTTCTTGTTCTAATTTTTTTAAATGGTGCATTACAGTCGCAACAGAAACCTTGGCTTTTTTAGCGATTTGCCTTAAAGAAAGCCTTGAATTTTCTATAAGTATATTAAGAATTTTCTTGTCGGTATTACTTAATTTCATTTTAAACGTTTAATTTATAACAGTTTTTAAGAAGAAAAGTAAACGTATATTTAAAATTTTCTATTTAATTGAACAAATGTTTAGAAATAAAGCATTAAAATTATATAAGTGTTGAATATTTTTATATTAAGTGAGGTAAATTGCAAATTGCGGAAAGAGTAGGAACTATTGGTGTAGGAAAAGGAAATTCACCACCAAAAACTGGAGAATCTCCTAGTGGGGGTTCTTTAGAAGGAATATATTATCGCCTTTTAGATGGAGCTGTTTGGCATAGACCACCAACAGATAAGGAATACGGAATGATTACTCAAACTCCAAAAATGTTTGGTTACTTTGATAGTGTAGGTGGTTCTCTAAACACAATCGATGGACATGATGAAAATGCAGATGCAATTGTTTATAGAAAAAGAGGGGATAAATTATGGGAATTTAGTGTAACAGTTCCTTCTGCTACTCTTTTTGGCGACAATAAAACGTATAAAGTATCTGAAGAGACAGTAGGTGATATAGGGTATTTAGAATTATCAAAACTTATTATATATGTTGAAACGATGCAAAAGAATTTAAGAATATGGAAGATACAAAAAAAATCAGAAGACAATGCAGCGATGGTGGATGACGTAGAAGCATTAGAACCTATTTTAAAGGTGTTAACTAGATATTTTTAGAAGACAGATAAAACAGTTAAACGTTAATTTTTTAAATTAGAAAATCTTTCTATGTAATAAGGGATTATTATGGTATTGAATCAATTCAAAACAGTCGTTTTGCTCGGATTAATGACAGCTTTATTGCTGTGGGTAGGTCAGCTTTTAGGAGGCATTTCAGGATTATATATTGCAGGAGCATTTGCAATAATAATGAATTTTGGTAGTTATTGGTTTTCTGACAAGATTGTTTTAAAGATGTACAGAGCCAAGGAAGTAAAAGACACAGAACATAGATTGCATAAAATTGTAAAGGAAGTTGTTGAACTGGCTAAAGTTCCAATGCCTAAGGTCTATATTATGCCTTCTGATAATCCTAATGCATTTGCTACTGGTAGAAATCCTAAACATGCAGCAGTTGCAACTACACAAGGAATTTTAAATTTATTGAATGATGAAGAATTAAAAGGAGTTATGGCTCATGAGATGGCTCATGTAAAAAACAGGGACATCTTAATTTCCACAATAGCAGGAACAATTGCTGGTGTTATTTCTTATGTAGCCTTTATGGCAAGATGGGCCGCTATCTTTGGCGGAAGAGATAGAGATAGTGGCAATATGGCCAGCATGCTTGTATTAGCAATAATAACTCCCCTTATTGCGATGATTATTCAGTTAGCAATCTCAAGAAGCCGGGAATATTTAGCAGACGCAACAGGAGCGAATATGCTTAAAAATCCCGATGGTTTGGCATCTGCCTTAGCAAAGCTAGAGCAAGGCGTAAAAACACATCCAATGAAGTTAGGAAATAATGCAACAGCCCATATGTTCATTGCAAATCCTTTCAGAGCAGGAGGCATTATGAAATTACTTAGCACACATCCTCCAATGCAAACTAGAATTAATAAATTAAAGAGTTTGAAATTTTAAAGCTCCTGATACTCCCTATCAACAATATCCTTTATCTTCTCTCCCTTCTTCTTTCCAATCTTCTCAACTTTCTCAAGCTCTTTCTGCTCAGCATTTATAACATTCTTTACACTTTTGAAATGCTTAAGCAAAGGCTTAGCCAAACCAGCGCCTACTCCGGGCAATGAACTGATAATATATTCCTGCTGGTCTTTAATGCTCATTGCTTTTTTCTCTGGATGCAAAGAAAAATCTTTTCCAGTCTCTTCTTGCTCTCTTTTAGCAATAATATTCAGCAACATAGCGCTATCCTTGAAATTTTTTGTATACAAAATAGGAACACCATAGCTTACTGTTATAGCAGCCAACATTCCCCTTATAGCATTAGCATGCACATTCCTCACAGAATAAATATCTTCAATACCCTCTATTACCAATAACGGCCTTTCAAAATTATTCTTCAAACTTTTTATTTGCTGTAATAATCTGCCATCAATAATGCTCTCAACAAAATCTCCTACGGTTTTTACTTCAACACCAACTCTAGAACTCAAAATATAATCTGCGCTTGGTAAAGCCTCCATCTTAAGCTCAACTTCCAACTCAATTAATTCTTTCAATATTCCAGAGCCTTTCTCTCTATGGTCAGCAAAAATCTTTACCTTATCTGATTTCATATAACTAGTGATTTTCTCTTCTTTTGTATTCATAAATAAAGCTAATTTCCCTTTTAAATTCTCCAAATTCCTATACATTCTCTTTTCCTTATGATGGGCAGACCATCTATAACCCTCATCCATTGTATTCTTAGTCATCAGAACAATAACCTTTCCCTCATCATGCCTTCCTGTTCTTCCTCTTCTTTGTATCTGCCTTATTGCGCTTGGAATGGGTTCGTAAAAAACAACAGTATCAACTTGAGGTATATCTAAGCCTTGCTCGCCAATAGATGTAGCAACTAAAACATTGAACATTCCAGCTCTAAATTCATCTAGAACAGCTTTCTGTTCTTTCTGGCTTAATCCTGTACCCCCCTTCTTAACTTGACCAACAAACAATTTTGCATTAATCCCTGAAATAGTATTAAGTTTTTCAGCTATATCTGAAGCGCTATCTCTAAACTGATTAAAAACAATTATTTTATTTTCTGGTTTTTTTTGGATTTCTTTCTCAACAATCTTTTGCAGTTCAATTAATTTAGGATGCTCTACCTTTTCCTCATACAACTTGCAAACCTTGATAAAAGCAGATCTAAAATTTAAATCTTTAACAATATTCTTTACAGCCTTAACTTTCGTTGTCTTCGCATCCTCATTAAACCTCGACATATACTTATACAAAGGGATTATTCCTTGGGTTTCTAATAACTCTAAAGCATGATGGATTTTCATTATCTCTGCCAAAACAGAAATCCCATTCCACACAACAAAGTCTCTTTCTCCAGTAGAAACCCTTCCTCTCAATTGTGCTTGCAAACCTAGCAAATCAGTTTTGCTCACAAACTTCACATTTGTTCTGCGTAAAATTCCCCATTTCTTTAATCTCTCTAATCTATCTTTCAGAAAGTTTTGCAAATATTTACTAACATCTAGCAGCACCTTAGACAGCTCAACAGGAACCCATTTAATATCGATCTCATATACATAAGGTTTTACATCAGGATCTTTATCTGTTCTTATTTCAATTTCTTCTATATACAAATTCTTGCAAACCTCTTGTATTTTTTCTAAATCAGAACCAGGGCTTGCAGTCAAGCCAATAATCCTGGGAAATCTAGATTTTTTGCGATATTGTTTGCCTACCCATGTATATGAATAATCTTTAACAGCATTATGTGCCTCATCTGCAATAAGCAAAGAAACATCTTCTAGATTCATCCTAGAATTTATTACGTCGTTCTCTACGCATTGTGGTGTACTTACAACAACCGCTGCTTTACTCCACAATTCCTCTCTTTTTTTTGGAGCAACAGAACCTGTAAATAAAACAATTTTATCTTCACCTATATCTAGGCATTCCTTGACCTCATTATGTATCTGCTCAGCTAATGGCTTTGTTACAGTTAAAAACAATATTTTTGAATTTGGAAAAGAATTGAGCCTTTGGGCAATTGCCAATATAGCTGTCTTTGTTTTACCAAGACCAGTAGGTAATATTATCAAACAATTGCCCTTAGCGCAAGAAGCCATAATTGTTTCCTGATACAGCCTAGGAGTAAAATTTCTTATAGCTACCATACGATTAAAGAATGTATTTCCATTTATATATATTATTAGTTTAATAAGGCAAATCCTTGATATAGCCTTTATTATAAAGATGGTAGCTAAACAGGATACCTAGAACAAACAATGTAATAACAACTGCCTTGCTGCCATAAAGGGTTCCCAGTAAAAAGCCTATTAAAAATCCTGATAATATCAGATAATATGGAATTGTGAGTTTCTTCTTCCTGTCGTACAATAATCTTCCTCCAACCATGCCACTTAAAAAAACAACAATATAACTAATAAAAACACTAAAGCTCGATGCCCATAATGCGATTATGAAACCTGCAACCATAAGTACAAAAAAGAAAAATTCTGCCCAGCTCCTGAAAAAAAAGTCTGTCATTCTTATCCAGCATGCCATATTTTACTTTCAAAAAATATGTAATACAAAACCCATAGTACTATACCAATCAAAAATGAAGCTATAACCGCTATACCTACACTTATATTTAATGTTAACAATATGGCAGCTGCAACAATACCTGTTGTTGAAAATGCATATAACATCCTGCTGCCATAAAATGTTTTGCTTCCATCCAATGGAGGTATCGGCAATAAACTGTAAAGGGCATATGCAATATTAAACATAATCAATTTTTGTATTAATGAGTTAACCGCAGCAGCGCTTAAAGCCTTGAATAAAATAGCGATAATTATGCTCGCTAATGGACCCATGACAGCTATTAAGCCAACTGCCCACCAGTTTATGTCATACCTGAACCATCCAAGCCTGTGTCCAGCTAAATGATGAACAATAAACCCTCCTGGAAGTATTAACCAGAATTTTCCATTAGTCAAAAACACGACTATTAATCCTGCTAATAAGCCAAAACCCCACATCTTCCACTCTAACCTGTAACCTGTACCTAAAGACCATATCCTCTGTGCAGAGATATGCACTAAAAAAGACAAAGCAACTATCAAAATAGAGTTAAAGAAATTGAAAAACCCTAAACTCAAATTTGCGGCATCTCCTGCTCCCCATTCACTAAAAGAAATTATAAAGGCAATAACTATGATGGCAATAATTAAGCCCCTGATCTCTGAGGGAGTAAAAGTATAATACCTCTTTATTTTATCCCATAAATCGACTATTTCTCCCATAAGTTTTATTTTATAAAATATTATATTTAAATGTATTGCTATAAAAGCAGCTATAACCTACCCTACACTAAAACTATAAGAGACGTTAGGATTCTTAATCAGCTTTAAAATGTCTTCTTCATGACCTGCGCCAACAACTGCTAATATTTTCTTTTCTTCATTTTCACCCATTAGCTTTATTAGCTTAGAAGCCATAAATTCATTTCTTTCTTCTATTAAGACCTTATATAAACCAGGATATCTCTTCTTTACCATTCTCAATAGTTTTTTTATTGTCTGCTTATCCGGAACTTTTTTTAAGTCAAAAGAGCCCAATCCATATTCCTCAATTAATTTTTCTCTGAAAAACAATCCTCTGAAAGTATCCACAAAAATAATCTTAAGAAATTCCTTAAAGCCGAAGTATTTTGAAAATCTTCTTAGTGTTATTAAAATATCCTGGTCTATTAGAGCTATTTTTAGTTTATTTTTTTTAGCTAATTTAACTGCCGCCAACATTTCCGATCCAGGGGAAATTTTAACTTTTTCTCCAAGCTTTTTTTGTATATATCCCCCAATTAAGCTGAATAAATAGCCTTTTAATCCAATGTATCTTATATCTGAGATGCTTGCTTTGTTTTTTTTATTTGACAATAAAGAATACATTCTTCTTTTGTCTAGTTCAACAGCAACTGTGTCTGGTTTATCTTGTTCAATTGCTTCTTGCACTTCTTCCAGGCTTTGCTTTGCTATATGCGATGTGCCTATTATCGTAAGATTTTTATATTTCATATTACTGGTGAGGAGTCATATTATTAAATAACTTCTCAAAAAATCGAAGATTTTATATACTTTGGCTTTATAAATTAATATATAAAATAAGTAAGGTGATGCTCAATGCTTAAGATGAAAAAGATTTCTGAAACATACGATATGAGAGTTTTTACTGATGTTGGTGAATATTTTGGGGATGTTGAAGAATCCATTATAACACAAAACAAGGTCTTTGGATGGCGCGTAAGAGCAACTAAAAATTCTTTTCTTACTAAGGTGCTGGGGAGTGCGAAAGGAGTCATCGTCCCTCATCAGCTTGTGAAGTCTATAGGAGACATAATGATAATAAGTAAGGCTGCATTGCCAAGCGCATCAGAAGAAGAACAAAAAGAAGCCGTAGAATAAAATTTGTTTTTCATACATCAACAGCAAAATACTTCATTCTTAGTAATATGTAAGCGAAATACATAGCTATCATTATCAAAGCTTCTCTTCTTGTTAACATTGCTTTCCTCCATAAAAATATCATGATAATTATTGCAGTCACTATCTTAACAGGAAGGTCAAAGACTATTATTGGTTTAGGTACCTGATAAGTAGATATCATTGCTCCCAAACCCAAAGCAAGCATGGGGTTTGTGATATTGCTCCCAACCAAAGTTCCAATTGAGATTGAAGAAGCCCCCCTTAAAATTGCTGTAATTGATGTTGTCAGCTCAGGTAATGCAGTTGCAATACCTATCGTTAAAATTCCTATTAAAGATCCGCCAATCCCATATCTCATTACAAAAAACTCTGCAACCCGCAAGATATATTCTGCGCTTAAAACAATGATAACAAGGCCAGCAATAATATAAAGAACATCGACAGCAATTTCTTTCTTATCATTTCCATCTAATTTAATGTTTTTTCCGTCTTTATCTTTATGGCCTTTAATTTTCTTATTTTCACCCATCCATAGATACCATAAGTAAAGAAAATATCCTAAAAATAAGACTGTTCCCTCTGCCCTGCTTATATCCTTATCCAAAGAAAATAATAGCAACACAACAGATGCAACTATCATCATAAGAAAGTCCTTTTTCAAAAAGCTCCTTTTTATATGTATAACTGCTAATAACCCCACAATACCTATCATAAGAAGTTGTTGCACAATATCAGAGCCTATGTTCGTTCCTAAAACAGTAGCAGAAGCTATAAAAGGGTCTATATTTCCTTTCACTATATCTAAACTTGCAACAACATGAGTTGTTATCTCTGGCAAGCTTGTCCCTATAGAGATTACTGTTAGTCCTATAAACATCTGGGAAATGCCTATTTTGTTGCTTATTTTTATGGACTTTGCAACAACTTTATCTGCGACAAAAACAAGAAATACAACAGCTATTACTCCTATGATAACATTATCAATGGGATTCGGGCTTATGTAAACCATAAAAATGAATTAAATTAAGAATTATTAATAGTTTTTGTTTTCTAAAACCTAGGAAGTTTACTTCCCGCTGGTTTTTGTTTTCTAAAACCTAGGAAGTTTACTTCCCGCTGGTTTTTGTTTTCTAAAGTCTGGAAAATCTCTTTGAAATCACAGACTTCTAAGAGATTTTCCGCTGGTTTGTGGTTTAGGCATTCTTTATAGCAGAGCCAATCATGATTCCAGTAACAATCACTGCTGCAGACAAAACTGCCCAGTTCCCATCAGGATTGTAACCCAAAAAACCAGAACTAAATTTCACAATAGCCAATGTAACTATAAAATAAACCATGCCCATAGCAATTAGAATAAGAGAAGCTATAACAGTTACAATAAGATTTTCAATAAGACCTTCTTTACGCATATGTGTCTGTATTTTTTCTGAGGTTTAAATATATTTTGTTTTTCCGGTATTAAACTCTGTTATCCCAAAACTGCTTTACATCCCGAAACTAATTTACAT
>CEPV01014965.1_pt1 | contig 11566 bp, 4 predicted proteins | sample 530451 | NCBI WGS metagenome assembly CEPV01 (sample SAMEA2620097, study PRJEB7988) | marine metagenome | isolation source: saline water (ENVO:00002010), including | reverse complement strand
AACAGCCAGTCGTAGCACGTCGCAACGGCGATCCGACCCAATTCGGTGTCGGCGACCGGGAATAGGTTTTCGTTGTAACCCGGCACATCGTGTGGGCTGGAATGCACTTCCCATGGAATCCAGGGATTGACCTTGCGGTATCGACTCAGCACGCCGCCAGGCCCGATCAGGACGGTTGTGTTGAACAGGTGGCCGGGGTAGGCCTCATCGACCTCGATAAAGGATCCCGTTTGAATATAACAGCCCAATCGTTTCGCCAACTCGTGGTACCGCTCAGTGTGCTCGTTGGGTACGGGTATGGCCAGTTTTTCGAGTAGTTCGCTGGCAGTCGGGTAGGCCGGAACGGCGTGTGCAAATTCCGGGAATGCCAGCAGGCGAACATCAAAAAAGGGCTCGTAACCCGTGACAGTCTGCTCGACGATTTCGCACATTCGGTCAACGCGTGACGAGATATCGGCACGAGTCTCTGCAGCGGGAAAGTCAGTTTGGCACGCGGCTGCGTAGAATCGTTGTGGGGTATCCTCAGGCGTCGCGGACATGTGGTTGTGATTCGTGTTTGGAGAAGACAAGTGTATCGCCGACTCACGCTGAAGACAACGATGCTAGAGGACTCATTTGCACTACAATCATCACGGTACCATTGACAAAAATGGCGGAACATAACAACATCTTGCTCCGCGCTCCTAGTATCATCCCTGAACCCTGAAGGAGACGAAAATCGTGACAGGCACCGGGCCCCCGAGTCGGATGCTGCTTTGGAGAAGACGGTCGTGGTAGTAAAAGACGAGGCAGCTCAAAACCAAGCAAAAGATCCGGGTCGAGTCGATCCCGTCACTGAATGGCGCTCCGCGCTTTCCGGTAGCGTTGCCGCCCTGCTGGCGTTCACGTCAGCATCCGGCATCATCATCGTGCTGTTGCCCTTCAGCGTATTCAATCAATTCAACGTGATCATCCACACGCTGGTCGGTGTAGCCATGCTCGCACCGGTCGCGTGGTTCGTGGTGCGTCACTGGAACGTTCGCAAGAAAGGGAACCTCTCCCACTACCAACTGTTGGGCTACCTGTCTCTCGTGGCGCTCCTGGTGTGCATCGTCAGCGGCCTGGTTCTCACTTGGCAAGGCCTCGTCGGTACCCGTATCGACTATACCTGGGTCTCGATCCACCTGGTTACCGGATTAGGTCTCCTCCTGTTTCTGGTGATCCACCTGGTCACGGTGATCGTCCGCAAGACAAAAGAAAGCCCGTTCGTCGTGGAGATTCGGCGCGCACAAGGACGTTATTACACGTACACGCTTTCGGGCACGGCGATGATGTTCGCGCTTGTGGTCGTGGGCACATTGACCTACTTGCCACCCGTCCAGCACAGGCCGTTCGTATCAGACTACAACTGGCGATTCGGGGAAGACCGCCCGTTCGCCCCAAGCCTGGCGCGCCTGGATTACGCCGACTGGTCGAATCAAACCCAGCAGCGCGTGCGTGATTTGCTTGACCGCGACGCGCAACCCGGATTTGCCGCTGCACTTAAAGAACACAGTGATCCAGCCAACGGCCTGTTCAAGCAGGTGCGGCTGAGCCTGGCTGAATTGGATGCGGATGCGGCGCTCACCAGCCAGGTCGAGGCGGTCTTCCGAGACGCGACCACCTGGGTAAAGGCGGAGGGCTCCATAGATCCCAAGGCGCTGACCGGTTCAGAAGCATGTGGCAGTGGTGGCTGCCACGAAGATATCTATCGTGAATGGCTCCCGGGGGCGCATCGCTACTCCTCTTTGGACGACATGTTCCAGCGCGTTCAGGTGCTTATGGCGGAGGAGACCTCGCCGGAGCACACGCGCTACTGTGCCGGCTGTCACGACCCGATATCATTGTTCAGCGGCGCCAAGAATTCGGGCAACATCACCCTGAACGCGGAGGGATCCAATGAAGGCAGCTCCTGTCTGGTTTGCCACAGCATCGTTCAGGCCGACGTGCAGGGAAACGGCGACTACACCATTCGGATTTCAGAGCGTTACCTATACGAGCGCGGCGACGGACTGTCAAAAGTCGTCAGCGATTTCCTGATCCGCACCTACCCTGAACATCACATCAGTTCCTATTCGCGTCCGCTCTACAAGACGACGGAATTCTGTGCCGCGTGCCACAAGCAATATCTGGACAAGGAGGTCAATACCGATATCGGCAAGGTTCAGGGGCAGAATCAGTACGATAGCTGGAAGAACAGCCGCTGGTATCACGAGGGCGATGAACGCAAGACGATCGGTTGCAGGGAGTGCCACATGCCGCTCAGCGCCAGCGCCGACCCGGCCAGCGGCGATGCCGCGGACTACAACCGCGCACCGGACGACGGCAAACACCGAAGTCACCGTTTCCTGGCAAGCAATCAATACATCCCCCTTCTGCAGGAACTGGAAGGTGCTGACGAACACGTCGAACTCACCGAAAAGTGGTTGCGCGGAGACATTGCCATTGACGAGATTGCGGACAAGTGGACTGAAGGTCCGGTGGTGCGACTCGAAATCGTGTCGCCGCAGCAAGTAACGGCGGGCGAAGATGTGGCGATTCGCGTGATTCTCACCAACAACAAGACCGGTCACGACTTCCCTACCGGCCCGCTCGATATGATCGAGAGCTGGATCGAGGTCAAGGTCAGCGACTCCGCCGGCAACCTTGTCTACCATAGCGGCGAGCTCGATGATCGCGGCAATGTGGTCAGGCCCTCGGTGGTGTTCAAATCAGATGGATTCGATCGCAAGGGTGAGTTGATAGATCGTCACAACCTGTGGGATTTGGTCGGTGCGAGCTACAAGCGATCTCTCTATCCCGGTGTGACCGACGCCGTCGAGGTGCTCTTCCAATGCCCGTCGATGGCCAGACGCCGTCTCAGCGACGCAAGCAGGGCCACGTCGGGAAGAGCCAGGCAATTCTCGTTTACGTCACCAGACGGCGACTCGGTGGATGAGCTGAGTGTTACAGCGGTGCTGTGGTACCGCAAGGCCAATCCGGAGTTCCTCGATCGCGTCTATGGCATGGATAAAATGGTTCGATCTCCTCATACGGAGATGTCTCGAGCCAGCTCGCGCATAAAAGTAGTGGCAGATGGCGCGATCGCCCCTTAGCAAAAGACAACGGTTGCTGCTTCGCTGGGGGGGGCTTTCTCTACTGGCCTCAGCCGTCCTTGTCATCGCTTTCACGGTCAGGCAACCGGTCGATGTTTCGACGCCCAACGCAGACGGGAGCATCGAGGGGCTAACGAGTGTGTTGAGTAGGAAGGTGGCAACCGATAAGGTCCCATTTCGCTTCGAGGATGCGCGCCGTTCGGCCGGCATTGATCTCGTTCACTTTCCGGCCCGACGCCGATCGATGTTGCCGGAGGACATGGGCTCCGGTGCGGCCTGGGGCGACTACGACGATGACGGCGATCCGGACCTTTTTCTGGTGAACTTTCGCGGTTCGATCCTGAGTGCAGAGAACGATCAAGGGGCAGGCCGCTCCGCACTTTACCGCAACGACGGTGACGGCACCTTCACCGATGTCACGGCTGCAGCCGGGCTGGAACGCGCCACGTTCGGCCTGGCGGCGTCTTGGGGTGATTACGACGATGATGGAGATCTGGATCTGTACCTCACCAATTACGGACCGAACGTGCTGTATCGGAACGAGGAAGACGGTAGCTTTGTCGATGTCACCGAGACGGCCGGCGTGGGCGACGACAGGTTCAGCGCCGGCAGCGCCTGGGGTGATTACGACAATGATGGCGACATAGACCTTTATGTAACGACTTATGTGGACTTCGTCTACGACGATCAGGACCAGAAACGCGCCACGCGCCAATACAGTTCCGAAACGCCCTATACCTTGAACCCGTCATCCTATGCTGCCGCCACCAACCGGCTCTATCGCAACGACGGCGACGGCACGTTCACCGACGTAGCAGATGGAACGCCTGTGGCCAACCCCACCGGACGCTCCCTCGGCGCAGTCTGGTTCGATTTCGATCTCGACGGGTTCTTGGATCTCTACGTCGCCAATGACGTATCGGATAACGGCGTCTACCACAACCGGGGTGACGGTACGTTTGCGGATATCGGCGCCAGCTCTCTGGCGGCGGATTACCGTGGCGCCATGGGCCTCGCGGTCGGCGACTACGAACAGGACGGTGACTTCGACCTGTTCGTCACACACTGGATTGCGCAGGAGAACGCCTTCTTCGAGAACATGCACGCGGAGAACTGGAAGGACGACCACGGTAAGCGTCGACTGTTCTTTATGGACGCTGCCGACAGCGTTGGTCTCGGACAGATATCCCTCAAGAACGTGGGCTGGGCGACCGGCTTCGCCGATCTTGACAATGACGGACACCTGGACCTTTGGGTGGTCAACGGCAACACCCTCGAATTAGAGGATGATAACAGCCGCCTCAAGCCGCAGCTGATGCAACTGTTCTGGCAGGACCCGGGTAAGGGCTTTTTTGAAGTAGCCCGCCAGGCGAGCGGCGCGCTGGAAACGCCCTTGGTGGGGCGCGGCGGGGCTCACGCAGACTACGATGGCGATGGGCGCGTCGATATCGCTGTCATGGTCCACGGCGGCCAGCCTTTGCTGCTGCACAATGTATCGGTCACGGATCGCCATTGGATAACGCTGCGGTTGCGTCAGAGCGGGGGCAATAGCCGGGCGCTGGGCGCGCGCGTGCTGGTTCGCAGCGGTCCCGTGACGCAGTTGGCTCAAGTTGGCACAGGTGGATCCTATCTGTCGCAGAGCCCGACCGATCTACATTTCGGGCTGGCCGATCGCACCAGCGTTGACGAGGTGACCATCTACTGGCCGGACGGAACGGTGGATAAGAGAGCGGACATCGAAGCGGACCGGGTCGTCCTGCTCACGCATTCCGCCAGCTACGCTGCGGACAGGTAATCTCTGCATCGGCACGCCGTAGCCCGTTATGCAACGATACCCCAAACATGCACGACCTTGTCGCGCCTTAGAGTGGACGTTACCGTTGGGTGGGTCGGCAAAAATCTCTGAGTATTGATTTAGAAAAGATGAACCTTTCTATAATTGTTATCACCATGTGATTTATGTCATTTCTTGTCGCCTTTGCTCAATAGCAATGATATGGTGGTGCCGGAATTAGTAGCGTGGGAGAGGATAATGTTTGGATCAATCCGAAGTTTGTTTGCCAAAGCGGTCGTATTGTTGGCCGCCTGCGTCGTTGCTACCGTCGCGGTAGCGGGGCGCGATGATATTAGCGGCAGTGTTAAGAGCGCCAGCGGCGGTGAAGCCGGAGTTTGGGTCATTGCCGAGACCACCGACCTCAAGACCTCGTTCCGCAAGATCGTCGTTACCGATGACGACGGGAATTTTCTGGTGCCGGACCTGCCTAAAGCAAAATACGACGTATGGGCTCGCGGCTACGGGCTGCTGGACTCGAGCAAGCAGTCGTCGCGACCGGGTAAGAAGGTCACCATTGAGGTAACCGCGGCGGCAACCGCGAAAGAGGCCGCCGAAATCTACCCCGCCAACTATTGGTACGCATTGCTGGAAGTACCAGCCGAGAGGGAGTTTCCGGGTACCGGCAACAACGGCATCGCTACGACGACCTATCAGCGCGATCCGATGAACAGCCAGGCGGTTTGGGTGGACCGCTTGAAGGATGGCTGTCAGATGTGCCATCAGATGGGTACCAAGGCGACCCGTGAGATTTCGCTGCCCATGCGGGATACCTATGAATCGACCCGGGACGCCTGGGACGCACGCTTGAAGATAGCCGGTTCGTGGATGGACGGCGAGATGGATGGCATGGGTCGCGATAGGGCGCTCGATCTGTTCAGTGACTGGACTGACCGCATCATGGCGGGAGAGGTGCCCATTACGCCGCCACGACCGGATGGCGTCGAACAGAACGTGGTGCTGACTCAGTGGGGCTGGTCCAACCCTGCCGGCTTCGTGCACGATAACGTCACGACGGACAAGCGCCAGCCGGCCCTATACGACGGAGAGTTGTTCGGCGTCGCGCAAGGCCAGGGCAAGCTCGTCATAACCGATCCGGTCAAGCATGAGTCGCGCGAGCTTCGTATTCCGAGGCGTGTGCCGATACCGGAAGCCCAGCGCATCGCCTCCTACGGCGGCGGCGGTGACGCGTCCAATCCGCACAACCCGATGATGGATGACAAGAATCGCGTCTGGATGACCTCGACCATACGTCCGGCTCCCAACCCGGATTGGTGTAAGGATGAGAACTCGGATCATCCCTCGGTGGCGCGCTACCAGATTCCATACAGCGGCCGACAGTTGTCGTTCTACGACGTCAAGACGGAGAAATTCACCTTGATCGACACCTGCTACGGCACTCACCACCTGCAGTTCGCCGAGGACGACGACGATACGCTGTGGCTGAGTGGCGACAGCAACGTGCTGGGCTGGCTGAACACCAAGAAGTTCGACGAGACGGGCGATGAACAGGCCTCACAAGGCTGGTGCCCGACGATCCTCGACACCAATGGTGACGGCAAGATCGGCGAGTACGTCGAGCCGAACGAGCCGGTCGATCCGACCAAGGATAAGCGCACCAGCGGTTTCGCCTACGGCATCATCCCGAATCCAGTGGATGGCTCGGTGTGGTTCGCACGCAGGCTGCCGGTGCCCGGCGACATCGTGCGAGTCGATCCGAAGACCTGCATGACCGAGTTGTATCAACCACCGTTCAATACCGATGCGGTACCCAAGGCGCTGTGGGGTCACGGCCCCCGCGGTGTGGACGTCGACAGGAACGGCATTATCTGGACGGCCCTCGGTGGCAGCGGGCACATTGCCAGCTTCGATCGCAGTAAGTGTAAGGTGCTGAACGGTCCTACCGCCACCGGTCAACACTGTCCGGAAGGCTGGGAGCTGCATCGTACCCCGGGGCCGCAGATGAAGGGTGTGGAAGCATATGGCAGTGCGGATTTCCACTACTACATCTGGGTGGACCAGTTCAACATCCTCGGTCTGGGTGAGAATGTGCCGGTTGCCAACGGCACCACGTCTGACTCACTGATCGCTTGGCTGCCGGACAAGAAAGAGATGGTCGTCTTGCGCGTACCCTATCCGCTAGGATTCTACACGCGCGGCCTGGACGGGCGCATCGACAACACCAAGACCGGCTGGAAGGGTCGTGGCCTGTTCGCCAGCACCAACACTGCCGCCATGTGGCACATCGAAGGTGGCAGAGGCATGACCAGCGAGATCATGCAATTCCAGATTCGACCCAATCCGCTTGCGGATTGATAGGTAAAGAGTGCTTGCGGATTAATAGGTAAAGAGTGCTTGCGGATTAGGCCGTATTCTAGGAACTTCGACCGGTGCGTGACGACCTTGCAGGTCCACGCACCGGTCTCCCTGTTTCATTGAGTTAGAGATTACTCCGTCGTACCCCGCGTACGAATCCTCCCTCGGCGCGCTGGCTATGCCTGTGGCCGGTGCGCTGGCTAACTATCGCCAGTGAATATTCACGGTGAACATCTGTTTAATTGGGGCGAGAGAAGCGCTCTAATAGGCGCGATGGGAACGCACCAGATTCGTTTCCGTGTCGCCGCCCGCTACAGGAAGGGACGGTTTACCGAAATTTGGTCCCTCTGACCAATTGCTAAAACAGTGCACAGCAGCAATATCCTTTAGAATCAGATGGTTAGTTGTGAAACAGAATCTGGCATGAATCGTGATTGATTCCTTCGTCAACCACTAGGCGGCTTCAGGCCTCAACATGCTAACAGGAGCTATCCGCTCGATTGGCGAGTTACGTAATCGAGTCAGCCGCTTGACATATTATGTCGCGGCTGGTAGCTTGGACATAATATGTCCAGGTAGGATCTCCGTGTGGATTGAGAGGGCCCCGCACAGGCGTCCGGCCCCCTTTGGTGTTTACAGCGACAGTTCAACAGGCTCATGCAATAGGAAAAACTGCTATGTCGAGTGTCATACAGGAGTCATCACAAGTATCACCGTCGTCTGATCCGGCCATCGAGGTTAGGGGGCTCAGCCATATCTATAAGGGTGGTCACAAAGCGCTCGATGGCGTCGATCTGACCTGTGGCACCGGCATCTTTGGCCTGCTCGGACCTAACGGTGCCGGCAAGAGCACACTGATGAAGATTCTCTGCACGCTTATGCAACCCTCGGAAGGCACGGTAAAGGTGTGCGGTCACGACGTGATCGCTGAGGGTGCGAAGGTACGACCGCTGCTTGGCTATCTGCCGCAGGACTTCGGTGCCTGGCGTCTACATCGCGTCGAGGAAGTGCTGGATACCCTGGCACAACTGTCCGGCATGCTCGACACGAAACAGCGCCGCGCGCGAGTAGCGGAGGTGCTGCAAGAGGTCGGTTTGGGGGACGTCGTTGATCGCAAGGTGAAGAAACTCTCCGGCGGAATGTTGCGCCGCTTGGGGGTTGCTCAGGCGCTGGTGCACGAACCCCAGGTGCTGGTGGTGGACGAGCCCACCGTGGGTCTCGATCCGGAAGAACGCATTCGCTTCCGTAAACTGATGGCCAGCTTGGGTCGTGATCGAACCATACTGCTCTCCACCCATATCGTGGCCGATCTTGGCGGCGCGTGCCGGGAAATAGCGCTGTTGGATGCAGGACGGATCATCTTTCAGGGCCCCCCGGCACAGTTGGTCGCCGATGCCGCCGGACGGGTTTTCGAAGTGGTGGCGACCGAATCGGACTTTGAAGCCTACGAACGGGATTACGACATCGTATCCACCAACGTCGCGGAAGGACGCATGACGTTGCGCGGGGTCGCGCCCGATAATCAATTGCCGCCTGCTGCCGCGGCAGTTGAGGAGCCGACGCTCGAGGAGAGCTACATGGCGTTCATGGCTGCCCGTGGCCGCACTTCCGCTGCAAGCCAGGATGAGGAACACGAGGCGGATAGTGCCAACCGAGGGGAGGCCGAATAATGCAAGCAGCCCTGATCCTCGCCATCGCCCGCGCCGAGATGCGCTCGACCCGCCGGCTTGTCCGTTATTGGGTATTTGCGGTCCTGTCAGTCCTCATTGCCTCGGTTATGTTTTTTCAAATGGCTTTCATGCACGGTATGTTCTCGCGACACTCGGCTACTGTCGGGGCCATGGGGCCGCGCTTTCTCATCGCTGCCGTGGGCACTTACCTGCTCATAGTGTTCCTCATCGGACTCATTTTTATGGCGTTTGACGTCAGAGCCCGGGATGAGCGTGAACGGATGGCAGAGGTGTTGGATTCCCGACCGATTTCCAACTCTGAGTTTCTGCTTGGCCGGTGTCTTGGCCTGGTTGTCATGAGTTGGCTGCCTGTCCTCTTCGTGGCGGCCTTGCTGCAGATCTTCGGATTCTTGTCGCTATGGAATGATTGGCCTATTGGTGAGCCATTGGAGCCCTATTCGGTCATGGGATTCCTGCTGCAGACGCTGACCACCCTGGCTCTGTGGTGCTCCATCATCGTGTTCGTCGCGGTAGGAGTGCGCAACCGACTTGCCATCGCTGTGATCGCCCTCGGCCTGCTTGGTTTTCAGTTCTGGCTAACGTTCCAGTTGCAATTGTACTTGCAGCCTGTATTCACCATCCTGCCGGCGTTTGACATGGCATCAGATCTTATACCGACGCTGTTTCCCCCAGGCCAAGGCGCGGGCATCCATTTTCTTGCCCTTTGGATGCTGACTGCCGGCTTCGTGACATTAGCCATTGCCCTGCATCCAAGGCGTGATGGCGGGTTAACATCACGTCGTCTGGCGCTGGGTGGCGCCTTTGTGGTCTTGTCGCTTGCCACGATCGGCGTGCAATGGTGGCAAGCGAACGACGCCCTGGCGCAGGGGGCAGCGGTGCTTGCTATTCACCAGGAACACAGCAAGGCGGCACGTGCCGACATCGTTGCCATCGACGGTACCGTTCGTATCGATCCAGGCCGCGCGCTCGATCTCGACCTTGATTTGCGTGTGCGGGCCCACTCTGGTAGTCCGCCAGTCGACCAGCTGGTCTTCACATTCAACCGGGGACTGTCTGTGCAAAGCGTTTCGGTGGACGGGGTTGCAGCGCCCTTTACTCATGCGTCCGGCTTACTCAAGATCAGTCCGTCGAGCCCTTTGACCAACGACGCCCAAGTCTCGCTGGTGGCATCCGGAGTGCCGGATACGACGTTCGGCTATCTCGACACGTCATTCGACTTACTGAAGGGTGACGCGGTGGATGCACAGCTTGGCGTCCTTGGATTCGATATCAGCATCTTCACTTCCGGCTATGTCGCGTTAATGCCGGGTAGCCGTTGGTTGCCACGAGCCGGCAGCGATGTTCCGAGCGGCGATCCACGTACCCATCCCGATGACTATTTTGAAGTCGATCTCGAAGTTGAGGCACCGGCGGACTGGCTGGTGGCCGGCCCGGGTCGGCGGCAGGCAGTCAGCGCCGAGGGCGATACGGTTCGCGTTCGCTTCAATCCCAGCGCGCCTCTGTCTGAAGTCGGCTTGCTTGCTTCCCGTTTTGCCAGACGCTCGCTACAAGTCGCTGGGGTCGAGTTTGAAGTCCTCGTGCATCCCGCGCACGACCGTAACCTGATCTTCTTCGCCGATGCCGGCGACGCGCTCGAGGGGCGCCTGGAAGAACTACTCACGGAGGCAGAAAGACTGGGCTTACCGTACCCCTACGATGGTCTGAGCCTCGTCGAAGTGCCAAACCGGCTACGTGGCTATGGCGGCGGCTGGCGTATGGATACGGTGCAGACGATGCCGGGCGTGTTGCTGCTCCGAGAGACCAGTTTCCCCACCTCACGGTTCGAATTGGGATTCGAGGATGAGGAGGATTTCGCGGACCAAGAGGGCGGTATCGGTGCGGCCAAGGTAGCTGCTATCGAGCGATTCTTCGAGAACGACTTTAGCGGTGGCAACGTGTTCACGGGCGTGTCTCGAAATTTCCTTCGTTTTCAGACCGGTGCGCAAGGTGAGGGTGCACTGGCGATCAATTTCGTGCTGGATGAACTGGTCAGCCAATTGTTGACCGCCAAGCGGGGATATTTCTCTGCCCATGAGTTCAGCCAGCAGGCGAACCTGCTGATCGGCCAGACGATGACCGATATGGCGACTGGACGCACCGATTCCATCGCTGAAGCGGTGACCAGTGCGACGACGGATCAGCCCTCCGTGTGGGATCGTGCCTTGGGGGCTTCCCTATCAGATCTCGAGCCGAATGAGAATCCCAAGCAGTCACTCAACGTATTGGCACTCAAGAGTGGTGCAATAGCACGTTCGATCCTGGATGGCATCGGCAGAGAAAAGACCGCAGCTTTGCTTGCCGAATTATTGACCCGTTATCGTGGCGGCAATTTCGATTCACACGATCTCCAGCAAGTCGCGCTTGACTTGGAATTCGAACTGGATCCCTTGCTGGGAGATTGGCTGCACGATGCTGCGTTACCTGGGTTCCTGGCATCTTCCGTAAAGGTCGATCGACTCGCCGATGACATGGGCGATCCCCAGTACCAGACTCGTGTCCACGTGCGCAATGATGAACCGGTTCCCGGCTTAGTCCGGGTGCGCTACACCACGCAGGGGGGGAAGGCACTTGAAGCC
>CEPV01094334.1_pt1 | contig 11567 bp, 16 predicted proteins | sample 530451 | NCBI WGS metagenome assembly CEPV01 (sample SAMEA2620097, study PRJEB7988) | marine metagenome | isolation source: saline water (ENVO:00002010), including | reverse complement strand
TGGGACAGCCTCGCCCATTTAGCGCAGTTAATTGCGTAATATATCTTTATTTTAGGGTTATTACGAAATTATTTATAGTAATTGCGCTAAATAGTATGTCCAGTTCTTTAATATCCAATGTCCCTATGTTGGTTTATTGCCAGTAATCTGGTCATTGGTTTGTTTGACATTTTATAATTACTATACAATTCCGCAACCTTTAAATTATTATCCCTATTCCTGAGCATTAGGGGGATAACTTATGGATACTAGCTCTAAAACAGGAACCTTTACACTAAAAAAAGGCCTTGCAGAAATGTTTAAAGGCGGAGTAATAATGGATGTTGTTTCTGCTGAACAAGCAAAAATAGCAGAAAAAGCAGGCGCAGTTGCAGTTATGGCTCTTGAAAGAGTACCTTCTGACATAAGAAAAACAGGCGGAGTTGCCAGAATGGCAGACCCAAAAAAAATAAAAGAGATCATGAATTCTGTCACAATACCTGTTATGGCCAAATCTAGGATAGGCCATTTTGCAGAAGCGCAAATCCTGCAAGCATTAGGTGTTGATTATATTGATGAATCAGAAGTTCTAACACCAGCAGATGATAAGCATGCTGATAAACACAGATTCAAAGTTCCATTTGTCTGCGGAGCAAGAAATTTAGGAGAGGCTCTAAGAAGAATAAATGAAGGAGCAGCAATGATCAGGACTAAAGGAGAGCCAGGTACTGGAAATATAATTGAGGCTGTTAAGCACATGAACCTCATGAATGAGCAAATTGAAGCTTTAAAGAAAATGTCAAAAAAAGAGCTGCAAAAAGAAGCAGATAAAATGAAAGTTCCTGTTGAACTTGCAGGGATTACAAAAAACCTGCAGCGTTTACCGGTTGTAAATTTTGCTGCTGGCGGTGTTGCAACCCCTGCAGATGCTGCCTTGATGATGTTGTTAGGAGCAGATGGGATTTTTGTTGGCTCTGGAATCTTCAAAGCAAAAAATCCAGAAAAAACAGCTAAAGCTATGGTAGATGCAACAACTCATTATGATAAACCAGAAATAGTTGCAAAAGTCTCTGTTGGATTGGGAGACGCTATGAAAGGCCTTGAGATAGATAAATTAGATCTAAGAATGCAGGATAGAAGCCATTAAAAAATGAAAATAGGAATTCTGGCTTTGCAGGGCAATGTAAGAGAGCATATCAACATACTAAAAAAGTTAGATGCAGAAACAATAATAGTAAAGCTGCCAAAGGATCTGGAAAATATAGACGCATTAATAATCCCAGGTGGAGAAAGCACAACAATCTCTTTATTAATGAAAAAGTATAAACTTAACACAGCAATCAAGAAAAAACATAAACAAGGAATGCCTATTTACGGTACATGTGCAGGAGCAATTCTGCTTGCTAAAGAAATCATTAAAGATAAAATTCCAAATCTTAACTTGATTGATATTAGTATAGAAAGGAATTCTTATGGAAGACAAATAGCTAGCTTTGAAGCAGAGCTAAGCATAAAAGACATTGGAAATTTCAATGGAGTTTTTATAAGAGCTCCTGTAATCAAAAGATTTTACAATGGTGCAGAAATTCTCTCAGAACATAAAAACAACCCGGTTATGGTAAAGCAGGATAATATCCTAATCACAACTTTCCATCCTGAACTTACAGATGATGCAAGGGTTCATGAATATTTCCTAAACATGGCTCAAGAATATAAAGAAGTTAGAGAGATGCAGAAAGACATTGAAAGGTTATAACTTAACAGCATGCTTTGTGATTTCTATATTACATGAGTGATGTTCCTTGCAACAATCCTCGCATTTTTGCGCCCATTCCTTGCTATCATAAACAAACTCACATTCTCCGCATATATAATATTTCTTTCCTTCTTTTTCTATTTCTTTGACCATGCTTAAAAATCCTCCTGATTTTTATTACTCTAAAAATCTCTGATTTTCATGGTTTTCAATAACCCATATTCCATAATAACAATATTATCACAGTAAAAAGAAGCAATCCTGTTATAAAATAAAGTGGTTTTCCTTCTCTGTCTTTTGGCAAAGATTCCCTGATAACCGTATAAAGCAGTGCGCCTCCAACAATTCCCAGTAGTATCATATTACCTGTATTTCCTACTTCAATAAACGTTGCACTGACTGCTCCTAAAAACGCAGAGCTTGCATGAAGTGCCCTTAGGTGATGTTTTTTTGTAGCTCTTCTTGGCAATGAATCTATGACAATATGCAGCATGATCGGTATGAATAACAAGGTACCATTCAATATGTTAGTTCCTGTCACTTTGACCAGAAGAAATCCAACTATTAAAAAATAGATAAAGGAAGTTGCTGAATGCACAAAACGATGTTCCTTTCTCAATGCTTGTCCGGTAAAATTCTGCCTTATATACTTTTCAATTATATGAAAAATAGCAAATCCGAATAAAACTGCTAAAAATATCAACCTGTTTATGGTAATTGCGCCAGAATATATCTCAGGAAGCAGAACAAGAAATATGTAAGCTATTGAAACACCAGCAGCAAAAGAAATAAATTTCATTTTACTTAGGCTGCCTTTAGAAAAAAGGCCTTCTGTAAAGAAATCAACTACACTTAATATCAATGCTAAAACATAGCCCAGTACCATCTTTTATTCAATCATTATTATCTTATTTAATATTTATGATTTTTGCCAGGAGTAAACCAAAAATATTTAAAATTAGGTTATTTTTATGGTTTTTAGGGGGAATATTATGGAACAATATCTTAATGCTCTAAATCAAGTTATTGAAAATGGAGTGGATAAAAAAGACAGGACCGGAACTGGCACTAAAGCAATATTCGGAATGCAGATGCGTTTTAACATGGAAAATGGTTTTCCAGCTGTAACAACAAAAAAATTAGCTTTTAACTCAATGAAGGCTGAATTACTTTGGTTCATAAAAGGAAGTTCTGACAATAATGAATTATTAAAATTAGGAAGTAAAATATGGGATGCAAATGCTAATGCAGATTATTGGAAGCCAAAAGCTAACTTTCCAGGAGATTTAGGCCGTATTTACGGAGTACAATGGCGTAAATGGAAAAATCCAGAAGGAAAAGAAATAGACCAATTAGCAAATGCTATTGAAATGATTAAACAAAATCCCTCTTCCAGAAGAATAATTGTCTCAGCCTGGAATCCTGGAGAACTAGAACAAATGGCTTTGCCGCCATGCCATACTTTTATGCAGTTTTTTGTTAATGATGGCAAGTTATCATTACAGATGTATCAAAGAAGCTGCGACATGTTTTTGGGTGTTCCATTTAATATTGCTTCTTATTCATTATTGCTGCGCATGGTAGCACAAGTCACAAACCTAAAGCCAGGAGAATTTATACATACTTTGGGGGATGCACACATTTATAATAATCATATTGAGCAAGTTAAAGAGCAATTAGGAAGAAAACCATTCAAACTTCCATTATTAAGATTAAATTCCAATATAAAGAATATCGACGAGTTCAATATGGATGATATTTCTCTGGAAGGTTATGAATACCACCCTTCAATAAAAGCGCCAATGGCTGTTTAGAAATTAGTCAATAAAAAAATCAATTAAAAATAAAAAATAATCACTAAGGGGCCAGTGATTTGTGAGCGAGTTTGCGAGCTCACTCGTATCGAGATGCAAGGCCTCTAGCACAAGTTGATAGTTGATAATACCCATAATGCGAGTCAATTGGACGAGCCAATATTAATAATATTCAATAAAAAATTACATTAAAATAATAATATTTCAATAAATAATAATCATTAAAACAATAATAAAAACAATTAACCTAATAGAATAATTTTACATCAACTCATTTAAATCCTTGAACTTGTCAATCATGCCTAAATCCTTTGCAACAGATTCATATGTTATAAATCCGTTATGGGTGTTAAGACCTTTTGCAAAGCCTTTGTCTTCTTTTAATGCTTTAATTCCATGTTCTGCAAGTTTTAGTATGTAAGGCAGGGTTGCTTCAGTTAATGCCATTGTAGAAGTTTTTGGATAGGCTCCTGGCATGTTTGTAACGCAATAATGAATCACATCATGCTTAATAAAAATTGGGTTGGAATGAGATGTAGGTTTAGAAGTTTGGATGCAGCCGCCCTGGTCTATGCTAACATCCACAATAACAGAACCCGGCTGCATGCTTTTAACCATGTCTTCTGAAATAACAAAAGGCGCTTTTGCGCCATGAAGTAAAACAGCTCCAACAACCAGATCAGCATCCTTAATATGCTCTGAAATATTTTCTTTATTGGACAAAATCCAGTTTATATCTTCTCCAATCTCTTTTTTCAAAATTTCTTCATTTTCTTTTTCTATTCCAAAAACATAAACTTTAGCCCCCATACCGTAAGCTGTTTTTGCGGCGTGTCTTCCAACAATGCCATCCCCAATAATCATTACCTTGCCGTATTTTTTTCCTAAGACAGTGCCAAGCTGCATTCCACTTCCACCAGAAAATTTAGCCAGATAATAGCTTCCCATCGTAACTGCCATATTGCCTGCAACTGCAGACATAGGGGCTAATAAAGGAAGTTTTCCATTTTCATCTTCAATTGTTTCATATGCTATTGCAGAAGTCTTTTTTTCCAGCAATGCTTCTGTTAAGCTTTTGGGAACACCAGAAAGATGAAAGTAAGTAAAAATAATTTGATTTTTTAGATATTTATATTCCTTTTCTAATGGTTCTTTAACTTTTATTATTAATTCTGCATTCCATGCTTTTTCAGTATCAACAATTTCTGCTCCTGCATTTAAGTATTCTTCATTTGCGAACCCAGAATCAATGCCTGCATTATTTTCTAGTAGAACTTTATGACCTTTATCTGTTAGTTGTTTAGCGCCTTCCGGTGTTAAAGCTACTCTATTTTCTTTGTCTTTGATTTCTTTTATTATGCCAATAATCATATTATATTGAAATTTATGATTATTTTTAATGATTTTGGATATTATTGATTTTTTTATTGTATAGATTGGTTTAATAGAAAATTTTATATATTAATAGGGTATTAATACTATATTAAGGTGATATTAATGGTACAAGCAATAATAAAAATTACGGATAAGGCAAACAGAGTACTTAATATTGTTAAGGCTAAGTATGGTTTGAAAGATAAATCCGAGGCAATAAATGTAATGGCAGAACAATATGAAAATGATTTAATGGAACCGGAATTAAGGCCGGAGTATATAGAAAAGCTTCAAAAAATTAAGAAACAAAAAGGAAAGTCTTTTGGAAGTGTTGTTGAGTTAAGAAAGAATAATTCCAATAAATAATTAAAACAATATTAAAATCAATAAAAAATTATTTAAAATTATAAATCCTTAATAAAAAATTAAATAATAAAATGACAATATCTTTTGTTGTGGCAATGGGAAGAAATAAGGTTATCGGGAGCAATAATTCTCTGCCTTGGAACATGCCAGCAGATATGAAGCACTTCAAGAAACTTACGCTAGGCAAACCAATAATAATGGGAAGAAAAACTTATGAAACAATTGGAAAACCATTGCCAAACAGAAAAAATATAATTATTACAAGAGACCAAGACTATAAAGCAGAAGGATGCATTGTTGCGCATTCTATTGAAGAATCATTACAATCAGCAGAAAATGCTGAAGAAGTCATGGTTATTGGTGGTGCGCAAATCTATAAAGAATTTCTTCCAAAAGCAAATAGAATTTACCTGACAATAATAGACCATGATTTTGAAGGAGATACCCATTTCCCTGAATACAATGAAGAAGAATGGCAAGAAATTGAAAGGGAAGAACATAAAGCAGATGAAGAGAATAAGTATGATTATGTGTTTGTAACCTTGGAGAGGAAATAATGTCATTAACAATAATATCTGGTGGCTTAATTGGCTCTTTTTTACATTTAGTTCTGAAAGATGGAGTAGTAAAGGAAGGGGAGATTAAAGCATGGCAGAACTGGTTTATATCACTGTTAGCTGGAATAGTAAGTTATGGCGCTTATTATATATTTACTAATATTGGATTAATTCCATATGCAAATAGCTTTTTATCAGAATTAGGTGTTGGAGCTTTTATTGGCTATACTCTGGATTCTTTAGCTAAGAAAGTTTATCATAAGAAAAGCATTTAATTAATCCATTTTTGGACCTTTTTTAATTCTTTGGCAATGTTTTCCTGTTCTTTAATAAAAACATCAAAATGCTCCTCAACATCTTTCTCGATTTCCATATTTATCACCCTATATAATTTAAATATATTCTTATATAAATAATCTTTTGTATAAAATATTCCTATAGGAATAACATTAAAGAACAAATAATTATATAGTGGAAATGGCAAATTTTCGTACATTTAGTTTGCCATTTCGAATATAGCAACTGCGAATATATCTTCGATTATTTAGCACAGTTGCTATACATTATCAAATTAAATTTTAACAACAATAAAAAAGAAATAAAAGAGTATAAGAAAAATATAACCTACTCCCTAACAACACCCATCTCAATAGCAGTTTTCTTAACAGCCGCAGCAACCTTGGAAGCAACATTTTTGTCTAAAGTATGAGGCAGAATATTATCCTTTGTTGGTTCAACACAACTTGCTATAGCATGCGCTGCTGCAACTTTCATCTCATCACTTATCCTGGTTGCTTTTGCATCTAACGCACCTCTAAAAAGCCCTGGAAATGCTAAAGAATTATTAATTTGATTTGGAAAATCACTTCTTCCTGTTCCTACAACTGCTGCAACTTTACTTGCTTCATCTGGCATTATCTCTGGTAGGGGATTAGCCATTGCAAAAACAATTGGTTTTTCATTCATTACTTTTAAATCATCTGCTTTAAGCAAATTACCTTTAGAGACACCAATAAACACATCTGCTCCTTTAAGAGCATCCTTTAAAGTTCCTTCCCTCTTCTTACTGTTGGTATATGCTGCCAGAGCACTCTTAACCTCGTTAAGCTCTGGCCTTCCATCATAAATTATCCCTTTGCTGTCGCATAAAACTATCTCTTTTACGGAAGTGCAAATTTTCTTATCGATACCTATGCATAATAATATCTTGGTTACTGCAGTTCCTGCTGCACCCACACCATTTATAACCACTCTTAAGTCTTCAAGATTTTTCCCGACAACTTTAATGGAATTTATCAAGGCAGCCAAAACAACCACTGCAGTGCCGTGCTGGTCATCATGCATGACTGGAATTCCAATTTCCTGCAAAGCTTTTTCTATCCTAAAGCATTTTGGAGCAGCAATATCTTCTAAATTAACGCCTCCAAAAACAGGAGCTATTTTTTTTGTAATGCTGATTATTTCCCCTTCATCTTGAGTATCTAAACAAATAGGAAATGCATCAACATCCGCCATATTCTTGAACAAAACACATTTCCCTTCCATTACCGGTAATGAAGCCTCCGCGCCGATATTTCCCAATCCTAAAACCGCACTGCCATCAGTTAAGACAGCTACAGTATTTCCTTTGAACGTATAATCATAAACCTGTTCAGGATTTTTTGCTATTTCCCTGCAGACTTCTGCAACTCCTGGAGTATACACTATGCTCAAATCTTTTTTTGTCTTAACCTTTACTTTGGACTTAACAGCTAATTTGCCTTTATTTTCCTTATGCAGCTTTAGAGCTTCTTCTTTTAGATTCATTCTATTAGCAGAAAGCAAACGTTTCCTTATTTTTAAAGTTTGTCAAAACTAATTTACTTCAAAACTCCCCTTAGCCTTTCAACATGTAAAATCTTATTAATAGCTGAGATATACAAGCCATCCCTCATCATACAACTATAATTCTTGCAGGTTTTCTCAAGCTCTCCTGTTGCTGTTGTCATATACTCCTCAAGCTTTTTAAGAACTTCTTCCTCTGTCCAATAATAATTCATGCTGTTTTGTACCCATTCAAGATAACTTACCACTACTCCTCCAGCATTAGCTAAAATATCTGGTATGACTGGAATAACTCTTTTTGCTAGAATTACATCTGCTTCTGGTGTTATAGGCCTGTTAGCTAACTCTAAGATCATCCTTGTTTTTACTTTGTCAACATTTTCCTTAGTTATCTGGTCTTCTAAAGCTGCTAATATCAGAACATCGCATTCAATCTCCAAAATTTCTTTATTTGTTATTTCTTTAGCGCTTTGAAAACTGCTTAACGCTTTAGCTTCATTTTTATGCTCAATTACTTTCTTGATGTCCAAGCCATCTTCATTGTAAATTCCGAATTTGGAATCACTGACAGCAATAACCTTATATTCCCTTTCATGAAGTATTTTCGCAATGTTCATACCAACATTCCCAAAGCCCTGTACAACAACTTTGGTACCTTCTGACTTAATATCCATCTGCTTGAGAATTTCCCTCAAAACAAAATAGCCCCCCATGGAAGTGGATATATCTCTTATCTGGCTTCCGCCTAATTCAACTGGCTTTCCGGTAATAAATCCATGCGCATGCTTGCCTGTTATTTTTTCATACTCATCCAACATCCAGGCCATAATTTGCGGATTTGTGTTAACATCAGGAGCAGGAATATCTGTTTCAGGACCTATAAACCTATATAATTCTCTTACATAAGCCCTACTTACCCTTTCTAACTCGCCTTTAGAAATCTTTTTTGGATCACAAACAACACCCCCTTTTGCTCCGCCAAAAGGAAGGTTTGTAACTGCGCACTTTAGCGTCATAAGAAAAGCCAATGTTTTTATCTCTTCCAAATTAACTTTCGGATGAAATCTAGTGCCTCCTTTAGTCGGTCCGCGGGCATTATTGAATTGTATCCTGTAACCGGTAAATATTTTGGTTTTTCCATCATCCATTATAACAGGAAAACTAAATGTAAAACTTCTTCTTGGCTTGGTAAGGACATCAACTTCTGTCTCATTTAAATTTAGTGAGCCTCCTATATTGTTGAGCATATCAAAGCAATTAATGCAGACATTATTTTTTTCCATTTAGAACCCATTTAGCTAGCAAGCGCTTTTTCTATTGCTTCTTTATCAAAACCAACAATTACCTGCCCATTTATCTCAGTAACAGGAACACCCATCTGGCCTGATTTCTCAACCATTTCATTAGCAGCCTTTTGATCTTCTCCAACATCAATATTCTCAAACTCAACGTTTTTTTCTTTGAGAAACTCCTTGACCTTAATGCACCAGGGACATGTTTTTGTACTATATACTTTTACCTTCATATTAATCACCTTTATCTGTTTAACATAATTTCAAATTATTTATTATCTTAAAAACAAAAATACAACAACCACTACAGCTACTATTAACAACACCAACATCACCTTTTCATGTGTGCACATGCCTTCTTTTGCTTTATAGCAAACGTGCTAAATTTTTGTACATATTCCACGTTTGCTATGTTGGAAATGGTGCATAAAATGTTCGATTGTTTACCATTTCCGCTATACATCCTTGCATAGGGCACATTTTAGCCATCATACATTACCTCATTATAGTTAATTAATATGTTTATATAAATTTTATGTTTAACAAGTTTATAAGCTATTAAGTCACCACAACATTTAAATATAACATATGATTTTTATATCATATGAAATGCCTCTCATACACTCAGTTTTTTGAAGTCATAGCCAACAAAACAAGACTAAGGATAATAGAATCCCTTTTTAGGTCCCCTAAATCTGTGACAGAGATATGCAATGATATTAAGGAAGAGCAGTCAAAAGTCAGCCATAACCTGAAAATACTTACAGACTGCTCCTTTTCTGAATTTAAGAAAGATGGAAAAAAACGTGTTTACTCATTGAACGAAAAAACAATAATTCCATTAATGAACATAGTAGATAAACACGCTGCATCACATTGTAAAAAATGCCAAATGTTAAAATGAGACAAATCTATTTAGATAATGCTGCTACAACAAAACTTGACCCTACTGTACTTGAAGCCATGCTTCCCTACCTTAGAGAAAAGTATGGGAATCCTAGTTCCATGCATAATATGGGCATAGAGGCTAAAAATGCTATAGATAGCGCAAGAAGAAAAGTAGCTGGCATATTGAACTGCTCTGAAAAAGAGATTATATTTACAGGCTCTGGAACAGAATCAGACAATCTCGCTATACTTGGTTATGCAAGAAAAAACAAAGACAAAGGAAACCATATAATCACAACAAGCATTGAGCATCATGCTGTTCTTGATCCATTTCATAGGCTGGAAAAAGAGGGCTTTGAAGTTACAATTCTTGATGTTGGTAAAGATGGCCTTGTAGATATCAATGAATTAAAAAAAACAATTAATGATAAAACAATCCTAGTCTCAATAATCTATGCAAATAATGAGATAGGAGTTGTACAAGATATAAAAGAAATCTCAAAGCTTTGCAAGGAAAAAAATGTTATATTCCATACAGACGCATGCCAGGCAGCAAATTATCTTTCAATTGATGTTGAGGAACTTGGAATAGACTTAATTACTTTGAATGGTTCTAAAATTTATGGTCCTAAAGGGGTGGGTATATTATATAAGAGAGAAGGAATAATGCTGGAGCCTATTGTTTATGGCGGTGGCCAGGAATTTGGCTTAAGATCAGGAACAGAAAACATTGCCAATATTGTTGGATTTGCAAAAGCGCTTGAAGAAGTAACAAAACATAAAGATAAAGAAGTTAAAAAAACAACACAGTTGAGGGACTATTTAATTGCAAATCTCTTAAAGATTGATGAAACCATACTTAATGGACATCCAACAAAAAGACTTCCCAATAATGCAAACATATCCCTCCTTAACATTGAAGGCGAATCTCTTCTTTTGCTTATGAATGAGGAAGGCATCTACGCTTCCACAGGCTCAGCATGCACTTCAGATAGCTTAGAGCCTTCTCATGTAATTGTAGCTTTAGGCTTGCCTCATGAATTTGGCCATTCATCCATAAGATTTTCATTAGGCAAAGACACAACAAAACAAGATATTGATTATGTGCTGGAAAAACTTCCCCCTTTAGTAAAAAGATTAAGGAAAGTTTCTGTATTGCACAAAACAGTTGAAGAAGCATTGACACAAAAGGTCTGATAAAAATGGCAGATATTGAATCAAAAGATAAGAAACAAAAATGGTTTTACTCGGATATTGTTAAAGATCATTTCTTAAAACCAAGAAATTTAGCTGAAGATGACAATATGGTGAAGGAAATAAATCCGGATGGAATTGGAGAGGTTGGGAGTCCTGCTTGCGGTGATGTAATGAAGATGTGGATTAAGATAGGAGATGGTAGGATAAAAAAATGCTTATGGAAGACTTTTGGCTGCGCTTCAGCTATTGCCTCTACATCCATGCTTTCTGTCATGATAACAGAAAATAATGGGATGAAAATAGAAGACGCACTTAAGTTAAGGCCAAAAGACATTCTTGAAAGATTACATGGCCTTCCAAAAATAAAGATACACTGCTCTGTTTTAGGAGATCAGGCATTAAGAGCTGCAATTAATGATTATTTTAAGAGAACTAAACAGGAAGATAGAATGGTTAAGGTATAAATTCTTAATTGTGCTATCACGTTTTTAGTTAACGGATAATACTTCACTTGGTGAAG
>CEPV01067191.1_pt1 | contig 11573 bp, 9 predicted proteins | sample 530451 | NCBI WGS metagenome assembly CEPV01 (sample SAMEA2620097, study PRJEB7988) | marine metagenome | isolation source: saline water (ENVO:00002010), including | reverse complement strand
CCCGCCGCAATACTTGTATGAGATGACAATATGACAGGCAGGGCAATAGGTAGCCACTTATGGATCTCTTTCATGTCTCTTCCCCGGATATTGGTTGATTATCGTATTGAGCGTGCCGTTTCGGGCCCGTCGTTTCCCCTTCAACAACACAAGATCACAGACAGGTGGTCGATCTCTGACGACGTCATGTTACAACAGACGTGACGGTTATTTAAGGCATACAGAACTTCGCCAACGACAGCAGTGGCGCCCGTTCCGCCCTTCAGATGGCAAAGAAGTTGACAATTCCATCCAACCTGAGTTCAAATGACTGTTGCCACGAAATACAATGATCGAAGGGAGTTACAGATGAGCGCAGAAGGTACCTGGAACATCACGACACAAAGTCCGATGGGATCTCAAGACGGCAAATTGACGCTGACAACCGACGGAAATACTCTGTCCGGCACCATGTCCGGCCCGCAAGGCGATATCGAAATATCAGAGGGAACCGTTGACGGTGACAACCTTTCCTTCAAGGCGTCAATTACCTCACCAATGTCCATCACGTTGGAGGCCAGTGGTACGGTGGACGGCGATAGTATTTCCGGCGATATAAAGTTGGGCTCTTTCGGCAACGCAACCTTCTCCGGGTCACGAGCCTAGACCGGCAGTCGCGCTACTAACTCGGCTAAACCTTCTTCAGCCAACCCCGTTGGCTGAACCACGAACGGTGTGGCCCTTCGCAACCGAACTCTTCGTGTCGTCCTGTTGACGTCAGACTGGGACAAGCATCTGCACAATCGTTAGTGTCTGCTGTAGACGAGGAGGGTCCAGAACACATTCCGACCTTGACGCCAAGCACCCATGCGCTCTGTATTACATACTGGGCAATAATGATAATATTGAGTGATTGTGCGAGTCGCGGTACGTTCCGCAAAACTTCTCGGTGTTGGAAAAATCAATGCAAGAAACCGTCAGAGTTGGATTGATTTCCGCAGGTTCGCCAAAAAGGCTGATTGGGGAACGAGGTGAGGATTACCCCGCCTACACTTCATTGCGCGGCCGACCACTCATAAGTTATGTCGTTGAGCAGGCGATTCAGTCCGAGCTTGAGTTCATCTATGTCTGGACGAATCCGGACAGAGTTGCCGAACTTGAAGGAATAGTAGACACACTTGAGGGTAAGGAGAAGGTTAGAAAGGTACTGGCCTCGCGGGGAAACTTATTTGATAGCTTGACGTTTACTGTACAGGAATACGTGACCGCAGATCTGTTCAACAGAAAAGGGTTTCAAAGCTGGGTCGAGCTGCTGGAGTTTGCGAATTCTCACGAAGAGACCCGTGAGACAGCCGTCATGCATATATCTTCCGATGCACCATTCATACAGAGCCGTGAAATAGACAACTTCCGTGCCTATTTTGGTAGACATCCGGTTGGTTACAGCATGGGCATCACCGCAAGAGAAGCTGTCAAATCCGTATTGGATGCGAGTGGTCTCTGGGATGAATTTATGCGGATGGAGTCGACCATCAAGAATTTTACGCGGATCTATGATGACAGGAAGAAAGAGCATATCTCGATGAGAATGAACAACTTGCACATCATCAAACCGTACAAGCTGGACATTCCCCTATACGACTTTCTTCAGGATATCTTCGATCAGCGAGGCGTCAGCAAGATCTCCAGATGGCTGAAACTGGCGCAACTGATAAAGAGGATATTCAAACTACCGTGGCTGGATGACGACCAGAAGAAGAAGAAACTGTATAGGACGATATGGGATCTGGTACGGTCTCAAGAAAGAGTGCCTGGAATGTTGCGTAAGGAGAATTCACCATACACGACCGTAACAAATCTCGAAGAGAACATCGGTTTCCTGATGGGTATCAAGTCATCACTTTACCTCGGTGGCGAGATAGGGGCCTTTTTTGATGCAGATGCCCAGGAGGAGTACGATTTCCTGAAGGCTCACTTTGACGAACTGTATGAGAGGGATGCCGCAAAGGCAACGTGAGGTACAGCTTCCTCCGTCAGATGAGCTCCATACGATGCCACGCTGAAGTTACCCGTTAGCATGGCGTTCAAATCCTTGCAGCAACGACACTGAATACGTGACGAGCCCATGCACAACCAGTTCAAGTTCTTTGCCACCACAGCCAAGGGCATGGAAACGCTTCTATCAGATGAGCTTAGGAAGCTGGATATCAAGGGCATTAGGGAGACACGCTCCGGCGTCCATTTTGAAGATGATCTGGAAGCTGCTTATAGAGTCTGCTTGTGGTCTCGCATCGCTAATCGGGTATTGTTGCCGATCGCTGACTTTTCAGCCGACTCGCCGGAAGAGCTGTATCGAGGCACGGGAAAGGTGGACTGGCGGGAACATCTCGACAGTAACAACACGATCGCTATTGACGTTAACGTGGCAAATTCCAACATTACCCATAGCCACTACGCCGCTCAGAAGACTAAAGACGCAATCGTCGATTACTTTCAGGAACTGGTTGGCTCACGTCCGTCCGTCCAGCTGGAGCGGCCGGATATCAGGGTTAACGCCTACATCAACCGCAACGAAGTGCAATTGTCCCTGGACCTATCAGGGGACAGTCTGCACAGGCGCGGCTACCGTGATGAAGGAAGTGCAGCCCCACTAAAGGAAAACCTGGCCGCCGCAATCCTGATGCGCGCCAAGTGGCCTGAGATCGCATCCGATGGCGGTGGCTTTGTGGACTTTATGTGTGGTTCAGGCACCCTGCCGATCGAGGCTGCACAGATCGCCTGTGACATCGCCCCCGGCCTGCTTCGGGACTATTATGGATTTAACCGTTGGAAGCAACACCAGCCCGATACCTGGGCCAAATTGGTCAGTGAAGCCGAGGCGCGCAAACAAGGTGGTCTTGTGAGACCGCCAAAAGTCCTGGGCTTCGATCATCACCGAGAGACGATCGACAAGGCACAGCGCCACGTTAGAAATGCTGGCCTGGAATCGGTGATTACCATTGAATATCAGGACGTATACAAGTTCAGACGTGACTCATCTCAGAAGGGTCTGGTTGTAGTTAACCCTCCCTATGGAAAGAGACTGGGTCAGAGCGATGAACTGAATCGTCTCTATCACGCAATCGGTGATGTGCTCAAGCGCAACTTTGTAAACTGGAAAGCTTGTGTGTTTACCGACAATCTGAATCTGGGGAAGCAGATCGGCATTCGCGCCAATAAGATTCATAGCCTGTTCAACGGCGCACTGGAATGCAAGTTGTTGCACTTCGATGTCGACGCAGACCAGTTCTTCTCCGACGCGCGACTGCCTGGTTTTCTGTCTCTTGATCAGCTTTCGGACAACGCGCAGATGTTTCGGAACCGCATTCTAAAGAACGACAAAAGGCTGGCGCGCTGGCGCAAGAACGAGAATATTCAGTGCTATCGCTTATACGATGCAGACCTGCCCAACTACGCAGTTGCAGTCGATCTCTACGAGGGCGAAGAACGATGGGTACATATACAGGAGTACGCAGCGCCCCAATCGATCGACAGTCAGAAGGCCAAGTGGCGCATACGTGAAGTGATCACCATCATGCGCGAACTGTTTGATCTTGATGAGAGTCAAGTTTTCTTGAAAGTTCGCCGCAGACAGAGGGGAAAATCCCAGTACGAGAAATTGGCGGCAGCCGAAAACTATCACCAGGTGATGGAGGGGAACTGCAGGTTTCTGGTTAACCTCGAGGACTATCTGGACACCGGACTGTTCCTCGATCAGCGCATGACTCGAACCGCAATAGCAGCGGCGAGCAGGGGAAAGTCATTCCTCAACCTGTTCGCCTATACCGGCTCCGCAACTGTTCACGCGGCAATGGGCGGAGCAGCCCGAACGACATCGGTTGATATGTCTAAGACCTATCTCGACTGGGCGCAGCGCAACATGGCCCTGAATGGCTTCAGCGGAAACCAGCACCGGTATCTACAGACGGATTGCCTGCAGTGGTTAAGGTCCCCTGGTAGATACGATAGATACGACATTATTCTTTTGGATCCACCGACATTTTCAAACTCGAAGAATATGCGCACCACCTTTGATGTGCAGAAAGATCATCCGACCATAATCCATCAGGCGATGAAATCCTTGAGCGAGGGAGGCCAGCTCTACTTCGCCAGCAACTTGAGGAAGTTCAAGTTGCACGAAGAGAAGCTGGCAACGTATGACGTCAGCAATATCACTCAACGCACGATCCCGCCGGACTTCGCTCGTCGCCGGAATATCCATCAGTGCTGGGTCCTGGCGCATAGGCCGAAGTAGCCACCCAGCGGAATCGTCAGCGAAGTGAGTAGGTGCAGAGCGCTGATTGCGCTGGACTACCCGTCCTCACTCGTTTCGATAATTCAGGTGAGTGGCGGGTGATGCAATGCGACTTGCCTGCGCTCATTCTTCACATGTGCCACAGAAAGGGTCGATCTCTATACATGGCACTGTCACGAATGTCACATGTCCAGGTGCTTTGCGGTCTCTTCGCGCCTGACAGTGCAGCCAGTTCATTGACGAAACCAACCCAATTCTGTCCGATCGCACGTAGATACCCGGTGTAACACTTGCACTGCTGAACACTGTTATCGATCTTGCGCAGCAGTCTGTCCGCCAGTTCCTTGTCATCGGCTGCCCCTGCGGCAAACCCATCGAGCAGTTCCAGCAGATCCTCAGCTACAGCTTTTATCCTTGCCGGTGTGAAACTGCAACGACGCGGTATCGCCTCGATCTCTGCATTGCGCACCTCAACATCGCCTCCCAGCTTGCCATCCAGTTTGGACAACCGAGAAGCGATAGTCGTTACGTAATTGCTGGGGTCAACTGCCGGATGAACCGGTTGCTGCAAGCCACTTTCTGCAGCCATCAGAGTTGACAGGGGTAGTGAGAGCGCAGTTAAGATACACATAGTCTTTCTTTGCAGCATAGAGTCCCTCCTTCGGGAATATGCTTTGTATGAGCATCCACTTGTGTGCTGTCCCACTTTCGCTGAGTATAACAGAGCACAATCAGTATATTTACGAGGTTCAGACTATGGATTTTCGCGACATCACAGTTATTGAACTGGCCGAGAAGATCAGATCGAAAGAGATCTCGGCCATCGAGGTGACCCAGGCAACCTTGGACAACATCGACCGGCTGGACGGCGAATTGAATGCATTCTGTGCAGTGAATTCGGAGGATGCCCTCGCCCAAGCAGAGGCGCTGGATAGGCGCATTGCGAGCGGCGAAACACCGGGGCCCTTAACCGGCATTCCCATCGGTGTGAAAGACCTGGAGGATGCCAGGGGTTTTGTTACGACCTATGGATCCGCACTGCACGTAGAAGATGCACCGGCTACCGACGACTCGGTTTTAGTGGCGAGACTACGAGCTGCCGGCTGTGTCATCGTTGGCAAGACCAATACGCCGGAATTCGGATACAAGGGCATGACCGACAATATCCCGTTCGGCGCTTCCCGCAACCCGTGGAATAAGGAACGCACGCCCGGCGGATCCTCGGGCGGTTCCGCTGCCGCACTGGCTTCTGGAATCATTCCGCTGGCCACCGGTTCAGACGGTGGGGGCTCTATTCGGATTCCGGCTGCTCTGTGTGGATTCAGTGGCATTAAGACGTCCCAGGGAAGGGTGCCCAATGGCGGCTCAAAGCCACCTGGATCCGGGATCCTGTCCGTCAAGGGCCCGATGGCTCTGAGGACAAGAGATACGGCTTTTGCGTTGGACGTCTGTGTGGGTGACCATCCGTCGGACATCTTTGCTCTGCCTCGTTCGGATCGCGATTGGTCGTCCCAGTTGGATACTGTTAATCCGCCCGCCAAGGTGATCTGGTCTCCTACGATGGGCTTCGCCAAAGTCGACCGGGAAATACTGGGCTGTTGCGAGAAAGTACTGCACAAGCTCGCCGACAACGGTGTCGAGATCATCGAAAACGACCGAATATGGGAGGAGGATCCGGTGACCCACTGGATGCCGATCTGGGTGGCGTCCAGGGCCAGAGCACAAGGCGATCTGAAGGGAACGGATGGTTGGGATCTTATCGATAGAGGATTGAGATTCCAGATTGAAATGGGACTGACTAATGTGTCCGGTGCAGATTACGCCAAAGCAGTCGATGCCTGCCATAGCCTCAATCTGAAGCTGCAGGCAGCGTTTGAATCTGCGCCGCTGATTCTTACCCCGACTACCTGTGGCCAAACGCCTAAGCTCGAAGGCGGCGGCTTCGTTAATGGTGAAGAAACGCCTTCCTGGGTGGCGTTCACCTACGGCATCAACATGACCCGCAATCCGGCAGGAACAGTTGTTGCCGGTTTGACTGAAGATGGCATGCCGGTCGGCCTACAAGTGATCGGGCCGCAGCGTCAGGACGTCAGCGTTCTGAGCGGCATGGCCTACTTGGAGGACGTGATCGGTTTCGATCAACGGGCAGCGTGTTGATGACAAAAGGGCCCGCCGAAGGGCCCGCCGAAGGGCTCGCCGAAGGGCTCGCCCTGTGTAGGCAGAGCCCCGTCGTGGTTAGCCGTCGATAAAGGAGCGCAGTTGCTCCGATCGTGCCGGATGCCGTAGCTTCCGCAAGGCCTTGGCTTCGATCTGTCGAATACGTTCCCGCGTGACCGAGAATTGTCGTCCCACCTCTTCAAGGGTGTGGTCGGTATTCATATCGATGCCAAATCGCATGCGCAGTACCTTTGCTTCCCGCTCGGTAAGCGCTGTCAGGACATCCAGGGTCGTTTCCTTCAGTCCTTCTCCGGTGGCATGATCCATGGGCGATTGGGCAGAACTGTCACTGACCAGATTCCAAATGGTGGAATCGTCATCGTCCCCAACGGGAGTTTCCAGAGAGATGGGCTGTTTTGCGACATATAGCGCCTTCAACACCTTGTCTTCAGGCAATTCCATCTTCTCACCTAACTCCTCGATGGTGGGCGCTCTGCCCAGTTCCTGAATCAGTTGTCTCGTTAGGCGATTCAGCTTATTCACGGTTTCCATCATGTGCACGGGCACACGGATCGTTCTGGCCAGATCCGAGATCGAGCGGGTAATCGCCTGACGAATCCACCACGTCGCATAGGTAGAAAACTTGAAGCCCCGTCGGTACTCAAACTTGTCCACCGCCTTCATCAAGCCAATGTTGCCTTCCTGTATCAGATCCAGAAAGTGCAGACCACGATTGGTGTATTTCTTGGCAATTGAAATCACCAGGCGCAGGTTGGCTTCGATCATGTCTTTCTTGGCGGCGCGGGATTTCACCACCGCTAGAAACAAGCGTCTGTTGATCTCCTTGATCTCAGAAACTTCCATCTCGTTCTGATTGCCGATGGCACGAATCTTCTTGTGGGCGTGGCGAATTGCCACCCGATGGCGCTTTAACCCCTCACTGTAACTTGCAGCTTCCTTGATATGTCGATCTACCCAATCAACATCGGTCTCATGACCGGAGAAACTCTCCAGGAAAACGGCCTTCGGCATCTTCGCCCGGTAGACACAAAGCTCTCTGATGGCACTTTCCTGGGAGCGGATCTGTTGAATGTCACTTCGAATCCTCTCCATGAGCGGATCCATGTTGGCTGGGGTCAGCTTCAACATGCTGAACAAATTGCCCAGCGCGTCCAGTTGTTTCTCGATGCGGGAGTCTGCTCTTCCCCACTTTGCAATAGCCCTTTCCGTCTTGAGCAACTGCTTCTTCAGTGCCTTGAACCTGGTTTGAGCCACCTCCGGATCAGGCCCCTTCTTCTTGGGCTCGTTTTCATCGTTGAATTCACCACTGGACTTTGCTCTGGCAATCTCGGACATGTCAGGGATGACGTCGTCCGGGTCCAGATAGCCATTGATGAGCGTACCAAGATCACCCTCTTCTTCGACAATGGCATCAAATGCTTTGAGGACACGCGCCACGCTGGCCGGATACCGGGCCAAAATATACATGGACTCCCGTAAGCCCTCCTCAATTCGCTTGGCAATCTTGATCTCCCCTTCCCGCGTAAGCAATGGCACCGTACCCATTTCACGCATGTACATGCGAACCGGATCCATAGTGCGGCCCACCATGGAATCGACGGCAGCCAATGCAGCAGCCGGGTCTATGGTGATCTCTTCTGACGGGGTATCCTGATTGAACGAATCTGACTCGGGTGCCTCCTCAAACACCGTGATGCCCATCTCTTCGAACATCTGCACGATGCTCTCAACTTCCTCTGACTCGGCGATATTCTCCGGCAGATGGTTCATCAGTTGATCGTAGGTGAGGTAACCTTGTTCTTTGCCCTTTTCGATTATCTGTTTGAGGCGGGTCTCCTCCGATGGGGAATCGCCATGTTCCGATTCATCACTACCGGGTTCTGTGGGATCGCCATCCACGAGGGCCTTAAGGGCATCCATTCCGTCAGCCCCTGCGTCCAGAGAATCGCTATCAAGCACTGAATTTAACTCTTCAGGGTGCGAATGATTTGTCATAGAGCGTAGTTCCGGTTGTTGATCTGGCTAAGTGAATGTGGGAGATCTTTAACAGAGATCTTAATTCAACAATTCCTCCTCGCAGTTCTTATATAGGGTTTAAGGGGTCTATTTTAAAGATTACACTGATCAATAACTGTACATTCATTTTTTTGGCGCTTATAATAACTGAGCCCGCGCGTGAAACTGATTAACATAAATCAGTCAACTTTGTATTATCAGCCTCATTCCCTGAATTGTCTAGATATTTCTTCCTTAATGTGACCGAGCTCACACGTTTTGCTGTGCGTACGCTCTGGAATTGGGTCGGCAGCGAGCCAAAAAGAATCATGGGAAATAGGCAAAATAAATCTGGCGAGCTTCTTTATAGATTTCAAAACGTTAGCATTACTATTAAAACATACTGAAAATTTACAGGAGAAATCTCCATTTTTGCCCCTTCTTTTTTGGATCCAATACCGTTATATTTGTCATCCTCGCTAGCCTAAGCTGTATGTATATACAGTGTTCTCCTCGGCAGGAAGGATACCAGCATACAGCTTGGCTAGCCGAGACCAACCCCACTTCCCATACCCTTCTGACCACTCACTGCAAACCTGTGTCAATCGCATTTTGCACGCAATCTGCCACGCAATACCGCGCCAATACAGGGATAGGTTCTCATTTGAGGTAAGAAAGTTTGCCTGACCGGATGAAGAGAGGCATAAATTCGTAGTTCCGAAGATGTTCCACAGATCGTCTGAAACCACCTGAAGACTCGATCTAAGCGTAAGCGACGAGAGACAGAAGGAGAGTGAGTACCGGTTACGGCGCTTCATTGGACATAATGACGACACCGCTCGCGGCAAACATACCACCTACACCAAGAGCGACCGAAGTGCTTACTGAATCCACTTGAGCCGCTGCAGTGCCTCTCAGTTGCCTTACACTCTCCTGCAGAGCATACATACCGTACATGCCTGAGTGCATGTAACTCAGCCCTCCGCCATTGGTGTTCAGGGGCAGTTTGCCACCGATGGCGGTGTTTCTCTCCCACATGAACTGGCCCGCTTCTCCTCTTTCACAAAACCCCAAGGCTTCGAGACCATAAAACGGAAGATGTGCAAAGGCGTCGTAGACCATCAAGTGGTCTACCTCAGTTGTTGTGATACCCGCTTCATCGAAGGCCTTTTTGCCCGCAACCTGGAATGCCCGGGAAGCTGTGAAATCCACCATCTGACTCACCATCGGCGCTTCCACACTCTCGCCGGTGCCGAGGATATATACAGGTGGTTGCGGAAAGTCGTTGGCACGCTCCGCAGCCGTGAGAATCAAGGCGCCGCCGCCATCGGTTACCAGGCAGCATTCCAGCTTGGTAAAGGGATAAGCAATCATTCTGGCATTCATCACGTCATCGATGGTGATTGGATCGCGGTGGGAAGCACGAGGATTCAGCCCCGCCCACTCACGTTGCACGACGGCCACGTTGGCGAGCTGTTCGAGCGTTGTATCCGTCTCTTTCATATAACGCAGGAAAGGCAGGGTGAACGCAGTTGTCGGCCCCATGCCACCATACGGACCTTCAAACTGTCCGCTCAGAGAGGACCCTCCGCCGCCACCACGCATTCCGCCACCGCGGCCTACCCCTGATCGCCCGCTCTCACCATGGGTGATCAGCACGGTGCTGCACAAACCTTCGTTGATAGCCGCCGCCGCATGTCGAACGTGCAGCATGAATGAGCAGCCACCCACGCTGGTACTGTCCACCCAAGTCGGCACGATCCCCAGATAGTGAGCCACGCCAGTAGGTGATTCGCCCGCACAGGCGACACCGTCAATGTCGGCTGGTTTCAGTCCTGCGTCCGCCAGGGTATTAAGTGCTGCGTCCGCATGTAACATCGGCTGACTGACATCGGGGATGCGACCCAATTCCGTCGTCTCTGCGGCTCCCACAATGGCTACTGAATTAGGTCGCATCGTTAACCCCCTGCTGGCTGGAAATGTGGCAGGGAAAGCTCCACCGTGCCACCCCTCGGCAACTTCTGGGTGACTTTGGTAAAGGTCACCTGAAGCGGCATGTCAAGCTGTAGCGCTTCGGGTGTCTGCGGTGTATCGACAACGTTAGTCATCATGCGCGGCCCCTCTTCCAGTTCCACAACCGCTATCGAATAGGGGCCATCGAAGGCGGGGTGTGGACGATGATTTATCACGTAACTGTAGAGAGTCGCTCTGCCGGTCGCCTTGAATACGCTGACCGATCGACACGCGCACTGCGGGCAGAATGGCCTCGGCGGAAAATAGACATGCGCACACTCATCACAACGCTGCAAGCGCAACTCACGCTTACTCGTGCCATCCCAGAAGTGTTCAGTCTCAGGGGTGGACTGTGGCAGTGGCAGTTTCGATAGATCAGCCATTTCACCAATCCTCATTTATTCTCATGTTGCCGCAATTCAGCCGACAAGCTATTGGTCCTGGATCAGTGTTGGAGTATCGCTTGCAGCGGACTATTGTGCAAGCATTGACACGACACCTGTGCATTTGTCAGCGGAGTGAAAGAACCGGCCAACATTTTAACAGAGGCGCGAATTAAGCGAGTACAGATTGCCAGTCAAACCGCATGTCGCCGATCACCAGAAAATGCGGATTCAGCAATTCTTCCTTGCGGTTGTATCGCATAGGCCGAAACTGAGTATCTACCAGACACCCACCGGCGGCTTCCACAACCGCCTGAGCAGCCGCTGTGTCCCACTCACAGGTCGGCGCTAACCTGGGGTAAAGATCCGCCTTGCCCTCAGCCACCCGACAGATCTTGAGAGAGCTGCCCATGTTGGTCGTTTCAACCCGATCGAAGCACTTGCCAAGCTTGCGCAGACAGTCCTCGAGCGCGTCACTGCCATGCCTTCGACTGGCCACGACCGTAACCGGCAGATCTTGGTCCAGCCGCTCCTGCAAAGCTCTCACGTGAATAGTCTGCGGCGCGTGGTCACCTACTTGTTTGCTAGCGAGGTGCTGCTCTCCCTGTACCCCCAGATACAGCTCGTCCTTGATCGGCAGATAGACAGCTCCTAACGTGGGCACGCCGTCGTCGATCAGGGCAATATTGACGGTGAACTCACCGTTACGGCTGACGAACTCCTTGGTGCCA
>CEPV01093632.1_pt1 | contig 11583 bp, 9 predicted proteins | sample 530451 | NCBI WGS metagenome assembly CEPV01 (sample SAMEA2620097, study PRJEB7988) | marine metagenome | isolation source: saline water (ENVO:00002010), including | reverse complement strand
GGGGGGGGTGGCTTTTTGGGTTTGCGTTTCTTAGTTTCCAGTATCTGCTCCTGTTTCAGCCTCACGAAGTCAACGATGGTGGTGGCGCCGGCTTCGTTCAGCACACTCCTTCCGGATTGGATGAGTGCCTGCATGATATAAAACAACAGCAGGGTTACGAATATTCCCACCCCGAGGGAAAAGCTAAATCTTATAACCATCAGCAGGTCCTTATTGTTGTTCTGCCGCGATAGCGACCTGAGTGATTCCTACCTGTCGAGCAGCATCCATGATAGCCAGGACCTTTTCGGTCTTGGATTTGCTGTCCGCTTGAATGACCAGTCCGCCTTTGGGACTCTCCGCGTGCAACTGCTCCATCAGCGGCCTGACACTACGGATATCGACCTTCTTCTTGTCGATCCAGACTGCATTATCGGGTCCCACCGCCACCAGCAGCGATACGAACTGCTTGAACTCCGCCGTGTAGGTATCCGGTCGATTGACCTCCAGTCCGGCCTCCTTGATGAAGGTCGCAGTCACGATGAAGAAGATCAGCATAATGAACACCACATCCAGCATGGGGGTCAGATCAGCTACCTTCTCCTCCTCTTGCTCTTGCTGCTTGCTAGCCATTCTATACGTCGCTCATCACGGCTTGGAATCCTCTTTTCTACGTAGACCGAACCCGTTAGTAATCCATAGTCAGAGAATCTTCCATAAATTGCGATTCCTCTGCAACTCTGGCGACTAGCCAGGTGTTGGCAAAAACACCGGACAACGTGGCCACCATACCCGACATGGTCGGAATAGTCGCCGCCGACACACCTGCAGCCATGGAACGGGCATTGCCACCGGAGAACGTCATGGCTTCGAATACTTGCACCATACCGGTGACCGTTCCCAATAAACCGAGCAGGGGCAGCAGGGATATGAACGTCTTGATGAGGGTCATATTGGCATTTAGCCTCTCGTTCACCTCGCTTATAGACTTCAAGCGAATCTGCTTGGCGTGCCACGATTGCCGCTCGCCTCTGTTGTTCCAATCGGCCAAGGCATCGCCAGCCACTCGTTTCTGCTCAGTGTAGATGTACACGAAGCGCTCAAAAATCAGACACCACATGCCAAACGTCGCGGCGGCGATCAACCAGAGAACGTCACCACCGGCCTCCATAAAGGTTTGGATAGCTACCAGGATCTCCATGGGTCTTAAGTGCGCCCTTCAGCCTGTTCTGCGACCAATCCGGTCGCCTGCTCGTCCAGTATGTGGCGGATGGAATTACTACGTGTCTGCACGATGGCATGCAGCAGAACGGTGGGAATGGCGACACACAAACCCATTACCGTGGTCATCAATGCCTGTGAGATACCACCTGCCATGGTCTTCGGATCACCGGTACCGAACAGTGTGATCGCCTGGAATGTGAGGATCATGCCCACCACCGTCCCCAACAATCCAAGTAGCGGCGCCACCATGGATATGATCTTGATAAAGGCAATCCGCGCATTGAGCTTGGGGGTCTCCTTGAGAATTGCTTCATCCAGTTTCAGATTGAGCGTTTCCGTGTCTACATCCTTGTTATCGCTATACACCATTAATACCCGGCCAAGTGGATTGCCGGCGTCGGGTGTCGTCTGCTTCATCTGTGCTGCGACCTTTCTACCAACGATGTAAAGTGTGATCAGACGCTCCGCGGACAGCAGCAATGCCACGATCGCCAAGGTGATGATGACATAGCCAACATTGCCGCCCTGCTGAATTCTCTCTTCCAACGTGGGGGTCTGAATCAGCAGGGACAGTAGCTGACCCTTGGTGGGGTCCATGCCAAACTGGGTGAACCCGCTGGTGGCATTACCGAGCGCCTCGGTGGTATCCACGAACCGACTGGCCGGTTGCCGCGGCAGTTCGACCAGAACCTGCTTGTCGATGTCATACTTGAGGTACTTGCCGTCCGATATCACGTTGAAGGTGCCGACCCTGACCACCTCCTGTTGCACTTCATCGCCGTTGGGTTTGATGATCGTTGCGTTGAATCTGGTGACCTTGCCTGACTCGGTCATCTCGGTCTGCAATTCAGTCCAGAGACGCTCGATCTCCTCGATGGTGGCCAGTTTGGTACTCTTGCCCATGTCGGCGGCAAATTGAGCCAGCCAGTCCCCTCTGCCGGGATATTCCGCGCTGATCAGCGATCCATCGAATATTCCGCGGGTATCACCGCTGACCTGCTGCAGCACCCCAAACAGTTCCCGCAGAGATCCCAACCGCTTCGCCAGAATCTCCTGCAGGTTCGCGATCTTCGTTTCGTTGTTCTCGAACTGCGTCTCCAGCTTCTCGCTGCGATCTTCTTCTCGCTTCTGCTCCCTCTTCGCTCGCGCCAGGCTCTGCTGCTGCGTGGTCCTATCTGCTAGAAACTCCTTTTCACGCCGCTGGTTGATATCTCTGCCCACCACCTGGCCATCGCGGACCAGTTGCAGCAGTTCGGCCAGACTCTTGGCTGGAATCTCCTCTTCCGCCGCCAAAGCTGTGCCAGCGAAACCAAACAGCAACAAAACAGGTATTAGTCTTTTCATTGGCTGCTCTCCGGTGAATTGACCGGTAAGCGAACCAGATCCGCCGTCATGGTCTTGCGTGCTATACGTAATCCGTTTCTCACGTCCGCCCGGTACTCATCGCCGAGTGGCACCCACGCCCTTGTGTTGTTATCCCAAACCCCGGTTAACTCCCCGTCCGGCGTTTGAAATACCAGCGAGACGCGCCCCCATTTCAACATGTCCACTTGACGAGACTTACCTTCGATTGGAATCACGTCGGTGTATGCCTCGAGGGTCGACCCAAACGTGTTCTCGATTTGGTATGCCTCCAGCACCTTGCTGAATTTCTCTGAGACTGCTACGTCTGCCCGTTCCAATCCCTCCCTTAGAAAGGCAATACGTTCGGTTCTTTCAGCCAACAGGAAAGGGACATCGAGTTCGACAAACTTCTCCAGATTGTCGATCATTCGCTCCATGAGGGGACCGATCTGTCTCTCGATTACCGTCACGTTGTCGATGGATTCATTCAGCTCCCTCATCTCCCGCTCTTGCTGTGCGATGAGACGCTCCTGCTGCCGGTTGTACACCTTCAGGCCATCCACGATCTTCATGACCTGCTTATACTGAGACAACAGGTCCCTAGTCTGATCCGTTAGCTCGTCAATCTTTGTCTGGGACTTCTTGCCGGCTGCGGTCGTATTCGTCCTGACACCCAGCACTTCGTCCAAGGTTTGGGCGAACGCGGGAATCAGCCCGCCAAGTGAGATTGTCACGGCGATCGTCACAATCAGTGACGATTTCACTCGAAGCTCTTTCATGCTGATACCTTCCGAAGAGTTAACACTTTTAATTGTTCTCATAATGAATTGCTGAATCCGTGAATCGCCAATTACGAATCACACTACTCTGATGAAAGGTGTTCCTCCTTCCCCCAAAAAGTCCTCAAGTTTGATTTTCCAAGGAGCCCGTGGAACCATCTGAATGGGACATATAGCCATACAACAGCGTATGAAACCAGCTAATAATTCGACGGCGACAGGATGTCCAAGCATTGATCTTTTGTCAAGGTCCCCCACCCATTTTTTTGTCAACCCTGCTGATTCCAAAGTATTGGACCTCCAAATACCGGAAAGTATCCGGTCGACCCGATTCCGCTTATCTCTCCTGGGTTAACGACAGACCGATCCGATGGGGTTAACGGACCGGGGCGTCAATACCCGTGCATTTGGCGCGGCGATCGGGGCGACTCCATCTGCCGACCTCGCATCTGACTCCATCTGCCAACCTCGCATCTGACTCCATCTGCCAGCCTCGCATCTGACTCGAGATGCCAGCCTCGCATCTATAGATGGATTACCTCGAACTGATCCTGATCCAGCCCGGCCGACATGGGTACATTGGTAAGCACTGCAGTGCTTGCCAGTTCCGGTTTGAGATACTGTTCCGCAACCCTCTTGAGATCATCGGCCCGCACCTTGAGAATCTCGGAACGTAGTCTATTTCTATGCTCCGGCGTGCGGCCGAAGAGACCGCTGTGGAACGCCTGTCGCGCTTCTCCCGCCGGCGACCCCGGTGCATCCATGGCGCTCACCACACCCAGAATTGCTTCCTCCACCTGCTCAAACCTGATCTTGCTGCGCAGCAGCCAGGAGATGGCAGCGTCGAAGTTATCCAGGGTTTCACGTAGGTATGGATCACGAAAAGAGGAGAAACGAAATACCGCGTTGCTGGAGTCCTGACTGGCACCCGCGCCATAGGCACCGCCCTGTTCGCGGATCGCACCGTGCAGGAAGCCGTTGCGCAAGACTCCGCCCAAGACGGCAAATGCGGGCGCATCCGGGTCGCCCTCAGGGACCGTGACATAGGCCTTGGCACAGAAGCTTACTTGCGTGTTGGTGGTCCAGATCTGACTTACCCGTTCCTGGATCGGATCCAGAGTACAGGGTGCAAACGTGCTGCTGACGGATGCGCCTCCCCAATTCTGCTGTAGATAGTCGAGTAGGCCAGCGCGCGCCTCCTCGTCAGCGACGACCAGCAATCGATGCGGAGCAGCAACGACTCGACTATGTATCTCAGCCAACGTTTGACAGAGCGCTGCCAGCTTGCCGTCATCCCGTATACCGTCATCCAACTGTCTGAGATGCATGAGACCTGCCAGTCCGGAAAGCCGGTGGTTCAGGTTGATGACGGGTGACAGACCGCTGGCGGCGGCAGTCATGGTCAGCACGGAGCCGCTGCTCGTCAAGGTTGCCTCCCTTCGCGCGCGGGCCTGAGAGATCAGATCTCGGATGCGATCGGGCTCGTCAAACTGAACGGTTTGCATGGTTTCCTCGAGCAGATCGCTCATCCCAGCCTGATTTCGTGTCAGTGCCTTGCTGGCGAGAGTCACAAAGCCCTGCACCTGCTGCACATCCTCGATTCCACCGCGGAACATTGAAAATGCGTTGAAACCCCCTGTAATACTGTGCTGTAGGTGCTGTGTTTCCAGGTAATCCCTGCCACCGGAGCCTATCTCAGTGAGCGCATGTGTATAGAGGGGGAGATGCTGAAGTAGATCAGCCGTCAATTCGGGTAACTCGGTCACGATCTGCTGGTAGACCAGCCCATTGGTCGCCTGACCGTAGTAGCTTAGCGACTGACCGCTGGGTAAATGAGTCTCGACAGCAACGGGGATACTCATCGCTGGTTGAATGTCTGCCAAACCGACCTTAGGGAGAAGATCGGCATCCTCAGTCTTACGCTGTCTTTCGTTAAGACGCACTGCCAGGTCGATGATCTCCTGCTCACCTTCGCTGTTCAGGGATGACTTAATCCGTTCCAGCTTCAGCCTCTCGGCCCTCTCCCGTCGACCGCTAAGTTGGCTGTCCGGTTTGAGGATCAAACTCACCCGATGAGGATTGTCCAGCAACTGCTCCCTGATCAGCGTCTTGATGAAATCCGGATCCGCAATCTCCGATCGCAACCTGACCAGAACGGGATCGAGGTCCAACAGGGCGATGGGGTCGCCCCGATGAATCGACGCAGACAGCCCTGCCAGAATCAACTGCAGTCCATAGGGGTAGCCATCGCCACCAATTTCACGCTGCTGCAGTTCAAGTTGGTGCAGGACAGCTTCTACCCGTTCATTGGGTACTCCCTCTTCCGCAAGCTCGTTCAAGACCGACAGAACCAGCTCCTCCAGCTGTCCCATCCGGCTCGGCTCACCGCCTTCAATTCCACACATGAAGCTGATTTCGTGGTTGGATTCATCAACCCCGCAAAGGGGCGACACCGATGTACCCAAGTTAGTCGTTTCCAGCGCCCGTCGCAAAGGGGATGCACTGGTATCCAGCAATACATCCGCAAGCAGGTGCGACTTCAACATCTGTTCGAGGTCCGTGTTGGCACCCAGCAGCCAACCCATGACCAGATGGGTCTTGCCTGCAGTGGTGTCCTGCTCAGAGTTGAATGGATAGGACTCTTCTACCCTGATCGGTGCAAAGTAGCGTTTTTCGTTTTTCACCTCGATCACTTTGTCTGAGGCGGTAAATCGACCTAAGGCATCGTTCTCAAACTTCGCCTGAAGATCCGCCGCTTCAATATCGCCAAACGTCATGAAGACCGCATTGCTGGGGTGGTAGTGCGTACGGTAGAACATCTGCAGATCCGCATAGCTCAAATCGGGAATGTGCTCCGGGTTACCACCACTATTGTGGTGGTAGGTGCTGGTCGGAAAGAGATATCTCCTAAACGTGTCATAGAGGATGGAAGTTGGTGAACTTGCATCGCCTTTCATCTCGTTATAGACAATACCTTTGTATGTCAGGTCACTGGCAGGATCGTCCAGTTTCTGGAATTCCAGTCGCAGCCCTTCCTGGGCAAAATCCAGTGGATCGAGGCGCGAGAAGAATACCGAATCCAGATAGATGTCCAGCAGGTTGAAATAGTCCTTCCGGTTCTGGCTGGCAAAGGGGTAAGCCGTCCAGTCGCTGCTGGTAAACGCGTTCATGAAAGTATTGAGGGAACGCCGTGCCATCATGAAGAAAGGATCTCGCACCGGATACCGCTCACTCCCGCATAGCGCCGTATGCTCCAATATATGGGCCACCCCGGTCGAGTCCGTCGGCACTGTCCGGAAAGCCACCAGGAAGACGTTTTCAGAATTGTCCGCTGCCAGGTGATAATGCCGGGCACCTGTCATGCGGTGTTCGAACTCGTACATTGTCAGATGCAGCGTTTCTATCTGGCTGCTGCGCAGTAGCTCGAAGGCAGGGTGAGGTCGAAGAGGCTTCATGGGTATCTGATCCGGTTGTGCACTGCTTAGTTCAGATGATTACCACCATCCAGTATCAAGGTGGCAGCAGTACGGCCGCGTGAGACCACTCTACATGGCTTCGTTGCTAACAATTTCACCGTGGCGGCGCCAACCCCGGGCGAGGAGCCGGTGACGATAGCCACTGCATTATCAAGGTTCATTCACTCACCTCAGAACTGTTGACGGTACTACACCCCCTCAGGGCGTTCATTCCTGAATTTGATCCAATAGTCCTTCACGGTCTCCTTCATCTCCCTGTGTAGCATCAGGATTCCAAAGAGGTTCGGCAGTGCCATAAAGGCTACGGTGATGGCTGATATCAGCCAGATCAACGATGTATCGGAAATCGATGCCATGAAGAAACCAAAAACGTAGAGGACTCTATAGGGAAGGACCAGTTTCAGGCCAAAGAGATAGGTGATCGCCCTGTCCCCATAGTAGGACCAGGCTACCGCGGTTGAAAACGCGAACAAAACCAAACCGATGGAGACGATATACTGACCGTAGTCCCCCAGCAAACCACGGTTAAACGCTTTGGTGGTCAGCTCGACCGAGTGGATCAGCGAGCGTCCCCGTACGCTGATGGACGTGTCTGCGATAACACCGTCGGTCACTGGGACCTCTCCGCTAAAGAGCTCCTCATCACGCCAGTACGTGACTCCCTCCGCAACCGAGCGGTTGTGCAGAACCGTAAATTCATAAGCGTTTACTGCCCCTCCATTTCGCACCTGAATCTCGCCGTTGAATCTCTCCACAGGGTCATTGTCGACGCTCTCACTCAGATGCTGAAACAGTTGTTGCCGCTGCTGCTCGTCCTCGTCACTGTAGATTCCCGTGACGACCTCCATATCGAACTGCTGGAAGCCGGTTTCAAACTTCTCGGTCCAAACTCCGGATGAGAGGATGACCAGTCCGGTCAGGGTACAGATCACGATGGTGTCTATGAACGGTTCCAGAATGGAGACCATACCCTCGGACACAGGCTCGTCAGCACGAGCGGCGGCGTGGGCAATCGGGGCCGAGCCCTGCCCCGCTTCGTTTGAAAAGAGGCCCCTCTTGACCCCCTGTACAAAAGCGTAAGAGAAGGTAGCACCGAGGAACCCTCCCGCAGCCGCACTACCGGTAAAGGCGTCCCGGAAGACACTGACAAAGGAGGGACCGATCTGCTCCAGATTCGCGGCGATCACGGCCAGCGCGCCTACAAAGTAGATGAGGGCCATGGTCGGCACGATCTTCTCGGTAACCATGACGATCCTTCGTATGCCTCCTATGATGACCAACCCCAGCAATACCGCCAACACACCACCGGTCATCGCGGCCGGAATGCCGAAGGTGCTCTGCATGCCGATCGCCATGTTGTTACTCTGAGGTAGATTGCCGGAACCGAAGGAGCTGATCACCGTGGCGACGGCGAACAGGACAGCCAACCACTTCATGTTGAGTCGTCTCTCCATAAAGTACATCGGTCCCCCCGAGATGAACCCATCTGCATCCTTCACCCGATACTTGTGTGACAGAGAGACCTCGACAAATTTGGTGGTCATACCGAAAAATGCCGTCATCCACATCCAGAAGAGTGCAGCCGGACCACCGAGATACACGGCCAGTGCGACGCCACCTATGTTGCCGGTACCTACCGTGCCGGAGAGAGCGGTCGTCAAAGCCTGAAAATGGGAGGTGTCGCCTTCATGCTCCGGTTTGTCGTATTTTCCGCGCACACAACGCCAGGCATGCTTGAAGTACTTGATCTGTGGAAAGCCGAGATAGACCGTGAAGAACAGCCCGGTACCCAGCAGGATGAACGGCTGTGCTGCCCCCAGCCAGCCATCGAGCAGATTGAGCAGTTCGGTTATACTCTCCAATGGCACTCCCCCGTTTCAAGCAGCCCACATCACACCGTGTGGCTGCCTTAAGTTATTGATTCTAAAGCTAACATATTATCTATGCTTGACAGCCTATGCCAGCCTGGGCTGTTTATGGACAGGCTCTAATTGGGTAGAATCGGTTCCGCTCACAGATCCTTGGCGACCTTATCAAATTCACCTTGGGAATAGAACAGACAGCCGGATCTTTTGAATTCTGTTCTGGAGCAGATTGAATGAATAATAAGAGCACTGTCAGACTTGCCGCCGTCGCCATTCTGATTCTGATAACCGTCAGCGGTTTCGCTCAGGACAGTTGGACTGGTGTAAGGAGAATCGTTGCCATCGGCGACGTGCACGGTGACTACGAACAGTTGCTGGCTGTCCTCGCCATGGCTGACCTCGTCAACGAGCGCGGCCGGTGGAGTGGCGACGACTCTCACCTGGTCCAGACCGGCGACCTGCCCGACCGCGGCCCCGATTCAGCCAAGATCATCAGATTCCTAAAGAAGCTGGAGGGCCAAGCCAGAAGGAAAGGCGGCTATGTTCACCTTTTGATTGGCAACCACGAGGCGATGAATATCTACGGGGACCTTCGATACGTACATCCCGGCGAGTACAAAGCGCTGACCGATCGCGACTCACAGCGACAGAGTGACCGTTATTACAGGGCCTTTATCGATAAGCTCAAGGAGACTGTACCCGTCGATCCGGCACTGGTGTTCGACGATGCATACCGTGAATCCTGGCGCAAGAAATACCCCCTCGGTTACGTTGAGCATCGTCACGCCTGGGGTCGGTTGGGAGAGTTCGGCAGGTGGGTGCTGACGCACAACACGATCATCAAGATCAATGACCTGCTGTTCCTGCACGGCGGCATCGGTTCCGAGCTCACTGACATGTCGTTGTCGCAGATCAATCAGCAGATCACGAAAGAACTGGGGACGGTTCCGTACCCTCAAACCAGCCTTATGGACAACCCGATGGGCCCCTTGTGGTATCGGGGAACCGCTCACAATGGCGCAGATGTGGAATTGCCGGTGCTGCTAACGCTACTTGAAAAATTCGGCGCCAACCATGTTGTAATGGGGCACACCACCACCGAGGGTACAGTGCGGCCGCGCTTTGCGGGCAAGGCGATCTTCATCGATGTAGGGCTGTCACGAGCATATGGCGGGCGCACTGCATGTCTGCTCATAGAGGACGGTAAGTTCTTTACTCTGCACCGCGGCGAGAAGATACCGCTGCCCAGGGGCGATGAGAACCTCCTGTCCTACTATAGAAAGGCCGCTTCCCTGGATCCCGCACCTTCGCCCCTAAACGGTCTCGTTGAGTACCTCAGCTCCAGCGGCGATATCGTGGATCCGCCGATCAACTTCAGACGGTCCGCACTGACGACGCCATAGCCCGTCAGCTCACAGCGGCTAACTGCTGCGCACCTCCCTCATGGTCACAAACTCTTCCGCAGTAGTCGGGTGTATGCCGACGGTCGAATCGAGTATCGCTTTGGTGGCTCCAGCTTTCATAGCAACACTCATCCCCTGAATGATTTCCCCCGCTTCAGGGCCAACCATGTGAACGCCAATCACCAGATCGGATGCTTTGTCGACGATTATCTTCATCATGGTGCGCTCATCACTGCCGCTGAGCGTATGTTTCATGGGACGGAAGCTGGACTCATAGACCTCGATCTCATCATACTGCTCTCGGGCATCAGCTTCCGTCAAACCTACAGTGCCGATATTTGGCTGGCAGAACACCGCTGTGGCAACGTTGTCATAGTCCATCTTGGTTGGCTGGCCCTGAAACTGAGTCTTGGCAAAAGCCATCGCTTCAGCTATGGCAACCGGTGTCAATTGAATCCGACCGATTACATCTCCGAGCGCATAGATGGATGGCTCACTGGTCTGAAAATAGTCATCTACAATGATGGCGCCATCGGGACGCGTGTTGACCTTGACGTTCTCCAGACCGATGTCATGGGTAGCAGGATTTCTACCTGTTGCATACATGACAAGGTCCGCCTCTATCTCACCCTCTTCACGGGTAATCACCTTTAGCGTATCGTTGGCGTTCTTTTCGACTGCCGTCACATTGGTATTGAAGTGCAGGTGTATTCCCTTCTTGCTGAGCTCATCGGCGACAAATGAGCGGACACCATCATCGAATTTACGCAGGAAGAGCGGCCCCCTGTACAAGAGGTGGCTGTCGGCGCCCAGGCCCTTGAAAATTCCCGCGAATTCAACCGCAATGTAACCACCACCGACCACTACGGCACGTTTTGGAAACTCCTCGAGGTGAAATGCCTCGTTGGAGCTGATGACATGTTCACTGCCCGGGAAGTCAGGAATAAAGGGCCAACTGCCAGTGGCGATCAAGATCTTTTCGGTGCTGACCCTGCGCTCATTGATGGCGATCGTATGTGCGTCCACGATGCGGGCCCGCCCGTCGTAGTGGGTCACTTCCGCGTTCTCCAGCAAACCGCGATAGACGCCGTTGAGACGGTCGATCTCAACATCCTTGTTTTCTCGGAGTACCTGCCAGTCAAATCCCGGCTCAGTCTTCTGCCAGCCAAACCCCTCGGCCTGTTCACACTCCTCCGCAAAGTGGGACGCGTAGACGAATAACTTCTTCGGCACGCAACCCACGTTTACACAGGTGCCGCCCATGTAACGATCTTCAGCGGTAGCAACCCGGGCGCCGTAGTGAGCCGACATTCTGGCCGCGCGTACGCCGCCGGAACCCACCCCTATGACGAACAGATCAAAATCGTATTGACTCATAAACTAGCCCTCAATCGGCTGAACTGGTCTGCAGCCGACTTCCGTGTCTGCGGCAAATAGGCTACATAATAAGAAATCACTATGCCAGACAAATGTGAACTGGCAGAGCGTCGATGGACCGGGTCGCGTAGACCGG
>CEPV01021799.1_pt1 | contig 11597 bp, 11 predicted proteins | sample 530451 | NCBI WGS metagenome assembly CEPV01 (sample SAMEA2620097, study PRJEB7988) | marine metagenome | isolation source: saline water (ENVO:00002010), including | reverse complement strand
GAAGCATGTTCCAATCAGCATTGGTTGGTATTGTAAAATACAATTTGTAAGCGTGAAGACGGGGTCTGTAAATAAAAATACGTTTATAAAATAAGTACAGAAATAAATGAATGATCCCGTTAAGATCAACATCTTTAATTTTTCATATTTTATGTTTCTTAGAGCGCTAAATACTGCATAAATATGAAAAAGATGGGTTAAAAAGGAAATTATTATAGATGCGTATGAGTTTTCTCTTTGCCAAAATAAGAATCCAGGAATATTCAGAAGCCATTTTTTTGCATCATGTAAATTCCATTCATGTCTTGAAAAAAAAGTTGCATGATTTGAGTAATAACCAAGTAAAGCCTCATATGTTCGAAAATAAAACCAAAGAGAAATTGCAAGAGCTATTGATAAAAGAATAATTAAATTTTTTATAACCGTTTTGTTTTTATAAATTATTGCCTCGTATATGGTACTGGTTAAAGGTAAAAATAAAACCATTGCAACAACTGGTAATGAATTTCCTCTCCCTAGTATTGCCACTCCTGCTGTTACCCCACCAATAACCGCAAAACGTCTAATTGATGGTTTTAAACAAAAAATTAGAGAATAGGATAAAGCGATATATAAAGCCGCAGTAAATGAGGCATCTAGCCCAGTCATTGGAATGGAGGCATAGGTCTGAAAACCATAATTAATTGGAAAAACCCAAGGTAGTAGACCTGCTAATACTGAATAGTTTTCTTTAGCCCCATACTCTATTGCGACTCTATATAGAGAAAAACTAGCAATAAAAAACATAAAAAAATTACAGAAACTAATTGAAAATGAATTTTTACTTAAAATCGGGGAAAAGATTGACACTAAAAGATTTAAAAGCCAATACCAATTAGGATGATGAAAAATTTGAGTGTAAATATTTCTAAAATAGCCTTTGGTAGACACATTATCAAGAATATTAAAAAAACCAATTGAATAGGTAAATGGATCTCCAAAAGGTACAACTTTTGCATCGAGCTCTACGTTAAATTTCACACTTATAAGGTAAATAATTAAGGTAAAAACTGCCAACAAAAGTACGTTTGAATTTCCTCTGTTTACATTAATATATTCTTTCATTGTTTAGTCTCTTTAATGCTTCGCGTAGGCGGCAGCGATTGACCTTTCCCCCAAGTTAGGACCACCACTCGGGTAAGATATCCGTAATTTAGACCGCGTTGTTCGCAAAAACAACCGAGGGTAAATAGTTCAGTGAGCTGTGCGGTCTCACATTGCTGTACTGGTGCTGCCACTGCATGACTTCTACTTTCGCATCTCGCATCGTTCGAAACCAGTTGCGGTTTCATCATTCGCTTCTGAATTTTCGGAAATTTTGCTTTCTACAAACCCATTTTGGGCGGGCTTACCTACCTGGGTAAACCCCAGGTTTACTTTTATGGGACTCCAGAGTAACATATGCCGTATGTAAACAAAAGATATTAGGAAATTATGTTTCGGGGCGCAGCGCGATTTTCAAATAGCTCATTCAGAAATCATGCTACCTGAGCGCCTGAGATCGCCACACAGACCAGTTGACCCACCATCTCACGTGAAAAGTCATCGACCACATTCAATACTCGAAATCGTCTGCCATCGCTGAGCTGGTCTGAAACGAAATCCATCGACCAGTACAATGATCTTTCCAGCGATACAGCATGTTGCTGGCTATCCCCAGTGATTTCGCAGCCTCTGGCACCGAGAAATCTTGCTTTCGAACCAGAGCAACCGCTTCTTCTTTATACTTTTCGGTATATTGCCTGTATGTTCGATTCTGCCCCATAATGACATTTTAATGTTTGACGGTCATTGTCTCTCATTGAAGTATCCGGTTCTATTGGACCAGTACACACAGTGACTCAGGCTACTAATAATAAATAGAAGTGATATGAACAAAAAACAAAGGGGCTTCACTGAGGGTGATAGCATCGACACCAGAAAATTAGTTTCAATAATATGCCCCGTTCACAATGAGGTAGACACACTACCCATCTTTTACTCCCGAATCACAAAGGTTATTGAGTCCGTAAGTTCTCGTTATAACTTTGAGCTTATTTTTATCAACAACCGTTCAGAAGACGCCACATTGGATCTCTTGAAAGAGATGCAATTGGGGGATCAGACGATACATATTTTCACCATGAGTCGTAATTTCGGCTACCAGGCATCACTACAAGCAGGAATGGCTGTCATGTCCGGAGACGGCATGGTTATTATTGACGCCGACTGCGAAGATCCACCGGAAATGATTGTTCAATTTTTAGAGAAATGGGAAGAGGGATATGACGTAGTATATGGAAAGCGAGCGGAGCGGCATGAGCTTTGGGTAATTAGGAAAGCCAGAAATATTTTCTATCACATTCTACGACTCAGTGGAGATATGGATATTGTCTTGTACATGGCTGAGTTTTCACTGATCTCCGCACATGTCTGTGAAGCTATTGCTGATAATAACAATACGTTTCCATTTCTACGCGCAGAAATTGGCTACGCCGGTTTTGCCAAATTTGGTATTCCGTATAAGCGAGAAAAGCGCGTTGCAGGTAAAACCCACTACAATTTTACGTCGATGGTTACGTTTGCGATAGCGGGTTTGTTGACATCTTCCACTTTCCTAATGCGCCTCGCGGGTTATATGTTTCCCCTCCTTGTGTTGACGAATGTTGCATTACTCGCCTCATGGTCTTTCATGGGCTCGGAAGATGCATTACAGATTTGTGTAGTCCTCAACTTGACCTACATTGCCTATCTGTTGACTATTCAAGGCACCTATCTGGCGCGGATATACAAGAATATGCTCAAGCGACCGGTGTACATTATTGACAAAAAATTCACTTTTACTTCAAAGCAGTGGAAGGATAAGCCGGGAAAGGGGATGTAAAATGACTCTTGAGGGTATTGATGTGGAAGATGCGTCAGGGGCATTCATCCCTGAGCTAGTTGAAGTGGAGTGCGCTGTCTGCGGGAGCCGCGATTATAGAGTGCTTTTACCGGATACACTCGGAAACCGGCCGCCAGTTTTTGGATATAAGTGGACGCCTGAAATACGGCTTTGCTATCGGGTTGTTCGCTGTGCGGGCTGCGGCCATGCTTATTCATCCCCAAGACTTAAAAACATGTTCGAGCATTATGTTGATACCTACGACGCTGGATATTTAGACAACGCTCCCTTGAGAGTCGCCACGGCCGAAAACGTACTAGAGAAAATTCGAGAGTTTGTTCCCTCGGGCCGATTGCTAGACGTAGGATGCGCTAGCGGAGATTTCCTAGAAGTCGCCAGGGCTTTCTATGACGTGGAAGGGCTAGAGCTTTCAACTTGGGCGGTAGACATTTCCAGGGAGAAGGGATTGACGGTCGATGCGAAGCTCCTGGAAGAAAAGGCACAAGAGGGAGAACAGTACGACGTTATCACTATGTGGGGAGTTATAGAGCATCTTGAGCATCCTGAGGTGGAGATGAAATATGTGAACCAACTACTCAAACCAGGTGGAATAGCGTGTTTCTGGACCGGAGACTCTGACTCGCTGTTTTTCAAAATTCTTGGCGCGCGTTGGTGGTATGTGCTGGGCCAGCATATACAGTACTTTAGCCGAAAGTCTATACAGACGCTGCTCGAAAAAGCGGGTTTTGAAAAGTTGCATGATGGGATTTATCCCTATGTTATTTCCTACAAATATTTAGCGATATCTTTGTCTCGGTACAGGGGGGTAGGTGCACTATTTAGCGCGGTAGTGGCGGTTCTAGGTCTGGAGGACAAAACTTTTGTGCTCAGGAAGCCGGATGAAATTTTCGCGATATACCAAAAGCGACCAATCCAATGAAGCAGGCGAATTTGTCTGAAGCAACAACTCGGCCTGGGGTGGTCCATGAGTGCCCGTTATGCTTATCTAACAGTCTGGATGTACTGTTCTCCCGTTCGGTGGACCATATCACGGGAGCTTCATTCTTGGTCTATGAATGTTGCTCTTGTGATGTGAAATTTACCGCTCCGGTGCCAGATTGCCTGGATAGCTACTACCCCTCCAGCTATAGAGGGTATGGCCCAGTTGTTCTTGCCGTGCTTCGCGCTCTATATAGGTTGAGGGTGAGAGGGTGGGTGTCGGACAGAAGCCCTGGTAGGGTTCTCGAAGTCGGTTGTGGGCCTGGGTTAATGTTAGAGGCGCTTCAGGAAAAGGGCTGGAGTGTAGTTGGTGTCGAGAGAAATGAAGACGCTTGCAGCGATGCTAGGCAAAGGCTGGGTGCGGAAGTCGTTGCAGGTGGCATAGAGAATGTTGATAAGACCGAAGGTTTTGATCTTATAGTGCTTTTTAACGTTCTAGAGCACGTTGCGGACCCTATGTACTTGCTGAAAGAGTGTGCCGCTCGATTGAATAGAAGGGGGGCTCTCGTTGTAAGCGTGCCGAATTTGCGCAGCTGGCAGGCGTCATTTGGTGGGCCTGTGTGGCTTCACTTGGATGTGCCACGGCACTTGGTGCACTTTACTCCCGATTCTCTTTCGGATGCTTTACAAAGTGTTGGGCTTAGTGTGTCCGAACTAACTACTGTGTCACCAGAACATGATCCTTTCGGGTGGATTCAATCGGTTCTAAATCGAATGGGCTTACCTTTCAATTCGCTTACTCAATACCTAATGGGGCTAAAGGGGCTTGATGTTTCAGTAGTTTGCTCCACTTTACTTGCAATGCTGTTGGTTATCCCCGCGATCGCTGTCTCGGTAATAAGTTGGGTCTTTCAGCGCGGAGCTTTGATGGAAGTTACCGCAGTTGCAACTGATCGATCTAAGGAGCAGGAATAGCAAGATGATCATTTCCAGAACCCCATTCCGTATTAGTTTCTCCGGAGGCGGAACTGATTTGCCGTCGTTCTACAGCAATAATGGCTATGGATGCGTGGTGAGCACCAGCATTGCTAGCTATTTACATGTCATTTTGAAAAGACACACTCCTTTTTTTGATGAGAGAATTCGTTTGAACTATTCAGAAACAGAGATGGTGAATGATATTTCTGAAATCAAAAACCAAATAATGCAAGAGTGCCTCAAGTTTCTCAACATAGATGATCGAATTTATATCAGCACCATATCTGATGTTCCCGCCATGACCGGTTTAGGCTCATCGAGTACGTTTTGTGTAGGACTGCTAAACGCCCTTTATAAGTTTAAAGGCATTCCGGTGTCTTCCGGACGCCTTGCTGAAGAAGCCTCCCACATTGAAATTGAACTTTTGGGAAGGCCAATGGGAAAGCAGGATCATTACGCAGCAGCGTATGGAGGTCTGAATTTCATCCAGTTTTTTGATGATGAAAGCGTGTCGGTGCGCGCGATAAATTCACAAGACGATAGTGTAAAGGCCATATTTGAAAGCATGATGGCGTTCTGGATGAGATCTACCAGGCCATCGGAGTCAGTGTTGGCGGAACAGGACAGTAATCACAAGGAAAATACCGACATCCTTGTAGGCATGAGGGATCAAGCTGGAGAGTTAAGAAAGCAGCTTGCAAACGAGCCGTTTTCCCTGGAACGCTTTGCGGAGGTCATTCACGAAAATTGGATTCAAAAGAAACAACTGGCTTCCAAAATATCCAATTCTACAATCGATGAATATTACACCACGGCGATGGCCGCTGGCGCGCTAGGCGGTAAAGTAGCCGGAGCAGGAGCAGGGGGCTTTCTGTTAATGTTTGCGCCGCCTAACCGGCACGACGCGATAAGAAAGTCTCTCGGGCCGTTCGGAATAAATGCCTATCAATTCACCTATGAAACACAAGGTGCCACGGTAAAAGAGTATGACTGATGTTATCACGCAGGCAGTAATTCTAGCCGGTGGGCTTGGTGTTCGACTCAGGCCCCTGACCAACACAGTTCCTAAACCTATGATCCCGGTCCACGAACGTCCATTTCTGGATTACCTGATAGCGAGCCTCCGCGCGCAGGGCATTAAAAGAATATTGCTTCTATTGGGGTACCTTCCCGATGTTATTCAGGACTATTTCGGAGATGGTCATAAATTTGGTGTGGAGATTGAGTATTCCATTACGGATGTCGAGAATGACACGGGCACCCGAGTTCGACTCGCGGAACAGCAGGTGGACCCAGTGTTTATATTGCTCTACGCCGATAATATCTGGCCATTACGCCTTAAGGAAATGGCGCGGAAATTTTTCTCCGGTGATGCCCTAGGCCAGCTTACCGTGTACTCAAACGGCGACGACTATAGTAAAAACAACAATGTACGAGTCACCACAGAGGGGCGGGTAGTCTGCTATGACAAGTCACGTGAAACACCCCGTCTTAAGGGCGTAGATATTGGATATTCGATTCTTCGGCGTGAAGCGATAAAACTGATACCCGAAGAGAACGTAAATTTTGAGAGAACGGTCTACACTGCATTGTGCCAACGCCATCAACTGTCGGCCTACATCACTCACCATCGCTATTACTCAATTGGTTCACACGAGCGGCTGCCAATAACAAATCTATACCTTGCCCCTAAACGATTTATAATTCTCGATCGAGATGGCGTCCTGAACCGCCGTGCTGCGAAAGCGGAGTATATTCGATCCTGGAGAGAATTTGAGTGGCTTCCAGGGTCAAAAGAAGCGGTTGTGAGGCTCACTGAGAGCGGATATTCCATTATTGTAGTTACAAACCAAGCTGGTATTGCCCACGGAAAGATGAGTGATCTGGATGTTGCTGACATCCACTGCAACATCCTGGAGGACGTGGAGCAGGTGGGGGGAAGAATTGAGAAGTTCTACTATTGCCCCCACGGCTGGGACGAACAGTGTAGCTGCCGTAAACCTAGACCAGGGATGCTCTTTGAAGCACAGCGAGATTTCAACCTAGATCTGTCTACAATCACATTCATTGGCGATGATGAACGAGACATGGAAGCTGGAGAAGCGGCTGGGTGTCGTACAGTTTTGTTGGACTCGAGTTGCAGTCTCCTCGACGTAGTTCAGAACGATATTTTGATTGAAAAGAACCTGAACCACGCCACCATGAATATTACGAAGGACTAGAAATAATGAAAATCCTAATTACAGGTATTACCGGCTTCGTTGGCTCTCATCTTGCGGACTACTGTCTTGAAAAAGGGATCACTCCGTACGGTATTCGTAGGTACCACCTATCGAATATGCGCAATGTTCTACATATCGAGGGGCAGATAGACTGGTCTGACTGCGATCTAATGGATCCAAAAGCGACCATGAAAATGATGAGAGCGATTCAGCCTGATGTTATTTTTCACCTGGCCGCGCAGAGCTTTGTAAGCCCATCCTGGGACCATCCGTCTCTCTATATGGATGCAAACTACAAAATGACAGTGAATTTGTTGGAGGCTTGTAGAGAGGCAGATATCAACCCCAAAATTCTGATACCTGGGTCTGGTGAGGAGTATGGAGAAATCTATGAGCACGAGCTTCCGATAACACCGGAAACAACTATGCGCCCGGTGAATCCTTACGCCGTCACTAAAATCGCTCAAGACCTTATCGGCTATGTCTATCATCGCTCATATGGCATGAATATCATTCGTACGCGAGCATTTAACCATGAGGGGCCTCGCCGTGACCGTGTATTTGGCATTCCTTGGTATGCCTATCAAATTGCTCGAATCGAAGCCGGACGGCAAGACCCTCTCTTGAAGGTTGGCCATCTTGGCGATCGGAGAAACTTTACACATGTAAGGGATATGGTGCATGCCTATTGGCTTGCGGTAGAGAAGTGCGAATCTGGTGAACTTTACTTGGTGGGGTCTGACGCGCCGGAACAAATACATACCTTTGAAGACGCGTTGAATAAGCTCATCGCGCTATCTTCGGTGGATGGCATTCAATATGAGGTTGATCCACAGTACGTGCGCCCCACGCAGGTGCCTTTTTTACTCTGTGATCCATCAAAGTTTGTCGATGAAACTGGATGGAAAGCAACCATCAGCTTTGAGCAGATTCTGCAAGAAACCTTGGATTACTGGCGTGATCAGATTGCGTCTGGCCGTGTCAATTGAGCTGGGAGAGCCTCAGCCTAAAGTATTTGGTAGGATGACAGTTGGTGTTCCTTGTGATGAGCGCCTCGTATATAGGCATCCGCGCCTTCGAACAAAATCCGATGTTACAGAGTTGTTCTGGTATCGATGAAATAACTGGTGATGAAGTATGGGCCGTGGCGCACACGTAATGAATGAGAAACAAGCAGTGTACTCTTCGATAGAGGAGTGCAGAGTCTGCGCGGGCCGGAATTTGGAGCATTTGTTAGAGTTGGGTGAGCAGCCGCTGGCAAACTCACTAAAAGCGTCTGATGAGGTCGATGAGCTTCGAATTCCCCTAACATTATGTTACTGCGCCGATTGCTCTCTGGTACAAATTCTCGAGACGGTAGAGAAGGAAGTCCTATTTTCACACTATGTGTGGGTCTCTGGTACGGCACTCGCTACACGGGAGTTTGCGTCAGAACTTGTGACACGAGTTCTTGCACAGATAGATCTGAAGCCGCAAGACTTGATTTTGGAGATTGGCTCCAATGATGGCACTTTCCTGCGATCGTTTTTAGATTCGGGCTTCACCAACATTGTGGGAGTTGATCCGGCGGAGAACATCGCTGAAATTGCTAACCATAACGGGATTCGTACAATTTCTGGCTTTTGGAATTCCTCAATGGCGGCAAGCGTCCAAGAGGAGCATGGTGCAGCTAGAATTGCCATTGCCCGCAATGTTATTCCTCATACTAGCGAGCTTCGTGATGTAGTAGCTGCGTTGGCAGCAATTCTAAGCTCAGATGGAGTGGGCGTTATCGAATTTCATGATGCGAGTAAAATTCTGGACGGACTGCAGTACGATTCTATCTATCACGAGCACTTATGCTACTTTTCGATCAAGTCGGTTGGGCGACTTCTGGAGGATGCAGGACTTAACATGTTCCATGCTGAAGCTGGCCCACTTAGCGGAGGTGCGACGTTGGTGTACTTTTCGAAGGAAAACCGTCCATGCTCTGCTGACCTGAAGCTGATGGAAAAAGCTGAATCAGATGTGAAGGTGAATCAAATAGAAACGTGGAGGCGTTTCGCTCAACAATGTATAGAGCACCGCGATGCTTCGCTGGAATTGCTATCCACTTTTTCGGATGATGTTGTTTTGGGATTTGGTTGCTCCGCGCGTAGTTCTACATATCTAAATTTTTGCGGGATAGATGATCAATACTTAGCAGCTATCGTAGACAACAACGCCATCAAGCAGGGTTTATATTCTCCAGGCTCGTCCATTCAGATAGTCTCGATGGAGGAGGGAATGTCGCTGCACCCAAAGTTGATCGTCGTACTGGCATGGAACTTTCAGAAAGAAATAGCGCAATTGTGCAGGGACCTAGGCTATACCGGGGAATTCCTATTGCCCTTCCCATCTCTACCTTTATTGAAGAGCGGGGTATGAATTTTCTTCCGCAAGTAATACCCGATGTATATCTGCTGGAGCCGGAACCTTATTCTGATGAACGCGGGCTATTGCGGCGTCATTTTTGTCAGAATGAGTTTGCGGAAGCAGGTCTTTTTGAAAACGTGTGTCAAAGCAATATTTCGGAGAACCCTAGAAAGGGAACGTTACGCGGATTTCATTTCCAGCAATCTCCCAACAAAGAAGCAAAAGTACTTAGTGTCGTGAAAGGGGCAATATATGACATTGTTGTGGACTTACGATCCTCTTCTTCTACCTATCTTAGCTGGACCGCATTTGAGTTAAACGAGTCAAACAGACTGGCGTTGTACGTGCCGCCGGGATGTTCAAATGCGTGGCTCACGATGGAGGCCGATACATGGATACATTACTATCACTCAGAGTTCTACTCGCCCGCCTCCGAGGCTGGAATTAGGTACGACGATCCCTTTTTTGGGTTTGAGTGGCCAGATAACCCTACGCTCGTATCTCAGAAAGATAGAGAGTATGCTCTTTTTTCACCGGATAAACCCTTGAAGTTTTGATTCATGCAAGATTCGATTGAAAAATCTTTGGGGCTGTATGTCAAAGCCTTCAATGACTTGTCCGCCACGAATGCAGATGGCCTATCAATGCCGCTGAATGCAGCACTGGCTGAAGCAGCGGCATTGATAGTCGAGCGTACTAACGCAAAGGGTAAGGTGATCTTTGTTGGTAATGGGGGAAGTGCTGGAATCGCTAGTCATCAGGCTGTAGATTTCTGGAAAAACGGCGGCATGCGGGCGATCTCCTTTAATGACAGCTCATTGCTCACTTGCATAGCGAACGACTATGGATACGATCACGTCTTCGAAAAGCCAGTAGAAATGTTTGCGGACGATGGAGATGTGCTCATCGCAATAAGTAGTTCAGGGCAGTCGCAGAATATCCGTTTGGCAGTGGATGCCGCTATTGCACAGAATTGTTCGGTAATAACTTTTTCTGGCTTTTCTGAGAAAAACCCTCTCCGGAAAATGGGTGAACTCAATTTCTATCTCGCTTCTAACGAATACGGTCCGGTAGAAATACTTCACTTAACTCTTTGCCACACATTACTTGACGCCATCATGGCTTCGGGAGAAGTGAATTAAGTGGACTAAGTAGGATCTTCATTGAAAACGCTCATAACTCCTTGTTCTAAGGAGATCTCAGGAGTCCATCCAAGTTCCTTTTCGGCTTTGTCGATATTGGCCCAAAAATTGACACTTGAGGAGCTACCCATAACGGATGCTAGTGAGTCTGTGAAACCTTCAAATTTAGTTAGTCGCTCGACTACTCTACATATATCGATTACTGGTGTCGCGCGGCCTGTTCCCAAATTGTATATCCCGGGCCTGTGTTCATGCTTGACAGCTAGGGCGAAAGCACGGGCCACATCCTTTGCATGGATAAAGTCGTTGGCATTATTTGGGTTCATGATGTTTGGATGCTCCCCATTTGCAGCAGCATGTAATAGAGAAGGGATAAGTGATCCCGGCCGCTGCCCCATTCCATAGACATAGAAAACGCGGAACCAGGTCAGGGACATACTGCTATTTGCACACGCTAGTAGTGCGTACTCATAGAGGGCATTTTTGGCCCAGCCGAAGTATGATTTACAAGTAACTGGCTCTTCTTCGCGACACTCTCCCTGCACTTTGCCGTATTCAAAACAGGAGCCGCTAATGAGAATTCTCCTACAGGGCGTGTCAGAAACCAGAATGTCTATTAAGGCGCATGACCGGAGTAAATTTCGTTTCGATATTTTCGGTGAGTAATCGGGGATGCCTTCCCAGGCAAGGTGTATACACATTTCAGGCGCAAAGGTGCAGAGTGCGGTTTTACAGTCTTCGTAATTATCGAGATCACAGTCAATAATCTCGTGTTGATTACTATCAGTGGGGTTTTCACGCCGCGATGGAGAGCGCATCAGTAAACCCAGTCGATGGCCGCTCTCTTCAAGAGCGCACAGTACATGTCGGCCCAAAAAACCAGTTGCCCCGGTAACAAGAATATTCATCGGTCAGGTACTCAATGTGATCGTGGTGGAAGAAGCTAAAAGGAAGGACTTGTTTTTAGGGTAGCAAATTTTATAGCCACAGTTAATCCTGGATAAATCGGCTGAGGGCCTG
>CEPV01003586.1_pt1 | contig 11607 bp, 11 predicted proteins | sample 530451 | NCBI WGS metagenome assembly CEPV01 (sample SAMEA2620097, study PRJEB7988) | marine metagenome | isolation source: saline water (ENVO:00002010), including | reverse complement strand
AATGTTGTACGAAAGTCGCCAAGATGTTATTAAGATCGTAACTCTGATTCGAGGGATTCGGTCCCGATGGATCGGAGGAAGTAACAAGCGAATAAAAGCAATTAAGACAAACGGGGAAACATAAAGGTCTTTGGGGAACATAACATCCTAGACATTTGAAGTGGTTTCCATGCCGGTCCGCAATCAGGCCGGCAAAGTCCTGTTGCGGGAATCGGAAACAACAAGGCCTGACGCAAGGGCCAGGGGAATAACACCAAACATCCGTTCCAGTTGCTTGTTTCCTGTGGTTCGGCGGGCGTGTTTCGCGGGGCCGCTTGGGTTGCGGCTTTAGGCTCGGTTTCGGCCGGGTCGATTCTACGGGGACCGGCAGAAAGGGGAGAAGTGTCTTTCTACGGGGACCGACAGAAAGGGGAGAGGTGTCTTGGAAGCAAAAATTATCTGGTTGTTCATTTTTGTGGTGCTCTACTGGGTCTACTGTATCTATTGGGGCTGGCGGAGCGCCCAAATGGCAAAGACGGCCAGCGATTACTTTATCGCTGGCCGCAAGTTATCCTTATGGGTGTTTATCCTGGCGGCCACCGCCACATCGTTCTCCGGCTGGACCTTCATGGGCCACCCGGGTCTGGTGTATCGCGATGGGTTCCAGTATGCCTATGCATCCTTTTACACCATCACCATTCCGTTCACCGGAGTCATCTTCCTTAAGCGCCAGTGGATGCTGGGCAAACGCTTTGGGTTCGTGACGCCGGGCGAGATGCTGGGCACCTATTTCCAGGGTGACCTCATCCGTATCCTGACGGTGATCGTGGCCCTGCTGTACTCCATCCCGTATCTTGGCGTGCAGTTGGGCGCCTCCGGGTATCTGTTCAACGTCATCACCGTGACCGAGGGCTTTCCCGATGGCATGTTCACCCAGAACGTCGGCATGTGGATCCTGTCGATCGTGGTGTTCATTTACGTGGCGGCGGGCGGGCTACGCGCCGTGGCCTACGTGGACACCCTGCAGTGCGTTCTGCTGGCCCTGGGCATCATGATCTACGGCTCGATCGCGCTTAACGCCGTTGGCGGTTGGGACGCGATGCAGGCGGGTCTGGCCAAGCTGGCGGCGTCCGACGTCGGCAAGTGGGGCACGACCAAGGGCTTCGGCGGCGGCGACTACAACGCCTACTTCGCCATCCCCGGCGTCATCCAATGGACGGCGGGTCTTGGCAAACAGACGCCGGTCGGCGGACTTTGGACCGGCATCATGTGCCTGACTTACATGTTCGCGCTGATGGGCATTCAATCGGCCCCGGCGTTCACCATGTGGTCGTTCTCAAACACCGACCCCCGGCCGTTCGCGCCGCAGCAGGTCTGGGCCTCGTCCCTCGGGATCGGGTTCATCCTGTTCTTCTTCACGGCGTTCACGGGCATGGGCGGGCACCTTCTCGGCGCCAACCCGGCGGTAACAAAAGCAGGCCTTGCCGTGGCCAACGTGCTTCCGGGATCGATCGCGGCGAAGCCGGATTCCATCGTGCCGCACTACATGAACATGATTGCCGATGGTTCACCGTGGCTGGTCGGCTTGTTGGCGGTTTGTGCCCTGGCCGCCATGCAGTCCACGGGCGCGGCTTACATGTCGACGGCCGGCGGGATTCTGACCCGCGACCTCTACAAGCGCTACCTGAACCCGTCTTCGACCCATGCCATGCAGAAGCTGGCCGGGCGCATGGGCGTCGGCTTCATCGTCGTTGCCGCGCTGCTGGTGGCCACGTATTCGCGTGACGCCCTGGTGCTGTTGGGCGGTCTGGCCGTTGCCTTCGGCTTCCAGATGTGGACGCCATTGGCGGCCGTTTGCTGGTTCCCGTGGATCACCCGTCAAGGCGCCACCTATGGCCTGTTGGCCGGCATCATTGGCGTGATCTTCACCGAGAAGTTCGGCCTCGGGATTCTGGCCGACATGAACCTCGACTTCTGGGGCCGCTGGCCGCTCACCATCCACTCGGCCGGTTGGGGCATGCTCCTCAACGCCACGACCTGCATCGTCGCTTCGGCGATGACGCAGAACGAGCAGGACCTGGCTCACCGCATGAAGTACCACAACTTCCTGCGCGAACACGCCAGCCTGCCGGCGTCGAAGAAGGGGCTTATCCCGGTTGCGTGGGCAATCACCCTGGCGTGGCTGTTCTTCGGTATCGGCCCCGGCGCCGTTATCGGCAACGACATCTTCGGCGAGCCGAATGCCGGCATCGAGAACTGGACCTTCGGCATGCCCTCCATCTGGGCGTGGCAGATTCTGTTCTGGCTCCTGGGCGTGGGCATGATGTGGTTCCTCGCCTTCAAGATGAACATGTCCACCATCCCCGAGACTGAAATCGAGGCTCTGGTGGAAGACATCGGCGATACGGCCGAAGAACAGGCCCAACGCCTCTAGCCGAATCTTGACTTGACGTTTTCAGGGGGAAGGGCTTCGCTCTTCCCCCATTTTTTTGTTAACATTGCGGCCGCTCTTCGCAGGAACCGGTCAATCACTTTTAGGCTTTAAAACGTGGAAGAGTTGCTTTCATCTGATTACCGTTGGCTGTGGTCGGCGGCCTTGGCGGCGGCGCTGTTTTTTCCCATCAGGCAAATGATCTGGGTGCTGGCGGTGCGCAAGGAACAGCGCCGGGCCGGCGAATTGCCCGACGAGAAAATGCGGCAATACCTGAAAGGCCGCGCCGGGGTCACGTCGGGGCTTTTGTGCCTGGTTTTCGCCGCCGCATACGGCGGAGTCCTTTTCGGGGGAAATCCATGAACCTGAAAGGTTTCACCGACCCAAGGGTGCTGCGCCGGTTCATCATCCTGATGGCCTTGCTCACCTTTGGCGGATTCACGTTCTGGGCCGTGTCCGGAAGCTATCTTCAGGCGCCGCCGGGCGATTACGAAGTCCGCCAGGGCGACATCCTCTTAGGCGACGGTAAATTTGACGCCGCCCTAGAACGCTTTGACGCGGCTCTCGAGAAGGCTCCCGATCACCGCGGCGCCCTGATGGGCCGCGCGCTGGTGTATTTGCAGGCCGAGCGCTACACCGAAGCAGAGGCAGAATTCACCTATTTGATCAAATATCTCAAGGCCAACCTGGATCCCGGCGACATTACGGGGATAGCCGTTTACGCCGGCGCCTACGCCAACCGGGGCACTATGTACAACCGCATGGGTTGCCGGCCCGGGGGCACGGTCCAGCACTTCGAAAAGGCGCTTGCCGATTACATTCAAGCGTTGAAGATCGACGAAGGCGCGGTCGAAGGGCCCAACCTTATCGACAGGGTCATTTACGGCACCCCCCGGCCGTCGACGATCCGCCTGCGCGCCGTTTATATGCAAAAGCAACTGGCCCTGCCTGAGTCCGAACGGCTATTATGCGTGCCGGAAAAAGACGCCGAACAGCGGATGTTCAAGCCTTTATAGCGGCTTCGGGGAAATTGCCCGGTTGGCAAACGGATCTAGAAATGTAATTATCCAACGATCCGTTAATCCGGGGGGACATTACGAAAAACCGTTCCTAGGGAACGAATTTTTTTTGCAGAGTGCTTAAGAGTATAGGGGAGCCTTTCATGTCGGAAGAAAATGTGCCTGAAGAAGGAATAGCGCCTGAAGAAGCAACGGCGCCTAAAGAAGCAACAACAACCATACCGTCGGCCGGCAAGCAGCTCATGGTGATGGGCATCATCGTCGTCGGCATAACCATTGTTCTCGGCGGCGGCGTTTGGCTGTCGATGTTTCTTAAATAGGCTCTGTCCCGGTCCTTGTGTGACCGGGATATCCACGGGTTTCAGCCCACCTTGGGATAAGACTGAGTAAGGTTAGAACATGAAAAAAAGCTTGTTTTTTGTGTTGTCGGCCCTTGTGGTCGCGGGGCTTTTGGTTCCGGTGCCTGCGAAAGCCGAATGCTACGATCCGCCGGGCGCCTACGTAGTCTGGTCAAAATGCGAATTCGCCCGGAAAAATTTCGAGGGCGCCGATCTTAGTGGGGCCGTGATGGACGATATCGTCCTGCACCATTCCAAATTGAAAGGCATCAACCTGGAAAAAGCCGACCTTCGCGGCGCCGACCTGTCGAACACCGATTTGTCGGGGGCGAACCTGAAAAGAGCCAGGCTCAATAAGGCCATCATCAAGGACGCCAACCTTTCAGGCGCCGATCTTTCGGGCGCCAACCTGGAAGGCGCCGATCTGGAGCGGAGCGATCTTACCGGCGCCAAGATCAAGGGGACCAAGTTCGGCGCCGTCAGGATGTCGGACGCCACCTGGATCGACGGCAAGACCATATGCAAGGGCGGTTCCGTCGGCGAGTGCAGGAAATAGGCCTTTCCGGCCCTGAATCAGGGGGTCTAAAACCGGACCACCCCCAGCACGTCCTGGAACAGCACCATAAAGAAAAATACCGCCGCGATGGAGCCGAACAATAGGCGCACGAAATCGCTTTCGCCTTTTTCGTCCTTGAAGCGGATTCCATGGAGCGCGATATACCCGGTGACGACCAGGAAAATGATGTTTACGAGGGGCTCTGCCTCGCCGGCGAACTCAAACATGGGCGGACCTTAACGGCTCATTCCGTGGCTTACAATTAAGATCGGCTGAAAGAAAAAAACAGAGCCCGCCCGGTCAGCGGCCGGGCCGCTTGACGTCGCTGAAATTGCCGGCGCCGCCCGGGGCGATGAAGTGCTCTTTTTGCACGTGCATGCCGGGCAGAACCTGGGGCAGGTCCTTTTTCTCGAAATAGGGCGGCAGCAGCGATGCCGGTCCGTCGACGACCTCATTGGCGACAAGGATGCTGCCGAAAACGGCGACAATGACGCCGGCGGCGGCGACGCAGAACCTCCGGAACCCTTGCGGAACCGAGGTCTGGTAGTCGTTATCGTAGCGGTGGAATTTAGGCGCGTTGTCGTCCAATTCACCGCTTTCGTAGCCGTCGATGATGCGCCGGGCGTAGTGCCGGGCCCAATGGGGCACCCGATGGTGCAGCATGTAGGACGTAAACAGCTTCGTCACCAGGGCTTCGGGAAGGTCCTTGTTGTACCATTCCCGGTACGCCAGTTGCAGAAGCTGGAACTCGCCCACCTGCAACTGGTTGGCTGCCGAAATGACAACCAGACGTTCCTTCATCTCCAGTTCTTCGTGGTCGGGCTTCAGTATCGTGTCCCAAAAACTGGACAACATGCTTTTTCGCTTATGTCCGCGCATAATGGCCACCATAACGGGCAAGGCGCCAAAGGTCGAGAAGGCCCAATTCACGATTTTGTTAACAACCTTATGTGTTGAAATGAGGGCTTATGGGCAATGTCGGCTTTGTCAGAGCAAATCGGCTTGAATCGGGGGGGGAATGGTGGTGGGCGCAGTCTCGGGCGAACCCGTCTCCGGTGTTTGTTCGGGCAATTTCCCTGTTAAGCAGGGAAAATACAGGGAATTTCGCGAAAACCGTCCCCACAAGAGCCTTTCGAGCGCAAATAAACCCAGTGCTTACAAGGAGCTATTAGCGGAATTCCCTATTCAACGGAACAGGGAATTTGCCGTCGGTTTCTGCGGCGTACCAGGTATTCAGGAGGGACAGGCGCCCCAAAGTGGGCTGGCGAGGCCGATCCCGCGGATCAGATTCCGAATTTCCGGTCGGTCACTTAGAGATTTTCCACTCGGGATAACCCTCTTGGAGCCGCCGGGCGTGATAGCCGCGTTTTCTGAGTTCCTCGACTGCCTCATAAGCAAGCATACAGTACGGCCCGCGACAATAGGCTACCACCTTCTGATCACGGGAAAGTTCCGCCAGACGTTTGGGCAGTTCGCTGACGGGGATGTTGATCGCCCCGGGGATATGGCCGGCGTCGTATTCGTTTCGCGGCCGCACGTCGAGCACCACGACCTCGCCCCTGTGCACCATACCCAAAAGCTCCTTATGGTCCACGGGTTCCAAGCTATCGTGACTTTGGAAGTACTTCTGAACCAACCGCTCGATTTCCGCCAGGTGCCGTTCGCCGATTCGTCTGATCCCGGCAATAACAGTCGGAATTTCATCATCAGCAAGGCTGTAGATTACCTGCACGCCGTTCCTGCGCGAAGTAACAAGACCACTGTCACGCAGGATCTGGAGATGGTGGGAGACGTTGGCAATCGTAATCGCAGTGGCGCGAGCCAGTTCCTCCACGCTACGCTCTCCTTGTGCGAGCGCTTCCAGAAGCTCCAGCCGGCTGGCGTTCGCGAAAGCACGGGCGACGCGGGCGAAGAGTTCGAAAAGCTGCCTCTTGGGAGAAGGTTTCTTAGGCATCCCATGTGTTTCCAGAAGAAATTCGATCAGCTAGCTTTAACGCAGCACAAGCCCTGATACAGTGTCTACGCAAGCCAACGCCAAGCATGGCGTCTACGAAGCACCGTCCACGGAAACCTCTACGGCGGAGAGGGTGGGAGTCGAACCCACCAGAGACAGGTGCGCTGCCTCCCGACGGATTTGAAATCCGCGGATGCCACCGGACAGTCATCCTCTCCATTGCCGACGTTACCTTACCAAAATCCATGCGTCACGTTTATCCTTTACCGCCGCCTTTCCGATCACGGCTATATCCATCTGCCGCTCGTTCATTAGTTTTCGCCGCATCTCGATCGCCGCGGCCTCGGGAAGCGCCATCAACAGGCCGCCGGACGTCTGGGGGTCGAACAGCAAGTCTTGCCAAGTTGCTGAAACCGTGGGCGACATCCGTACCGCCGGCGAGAAGGCGCGTCGATTGTTATCGAGCCCGCCCGACTTGAAACCCTGCGTGCAAAGCTCCCGAGCGCCGGGAATACACGGGACCACGGCGTGATCGAGCTCCAGTGACACGCCACTGGCGCGCGCCATCTCCATGGCATGCCCGAGCAACCCGTAGCCACTGATATCGGTGCAGGCATGAACGCCGAATTCGAGCATCAACTCGGAAGCCCGCCGGTTAAGCAGCGTCATCACGGCCGTCGCCCGTTCGACCACCAGGGCATCGGCGCGGCCCTGCTTGATGGCCGTGGTGATGACGCCCACCCCGATCGGCTTGGTGAGGACCAAGCTGTCCCCGGCTTGCGCCCCGGCGTTGGTGATCGTCTCGGCCGGATCGACGAGGCCAGTGACCGCCAGCCCGTACTTGACCTCCCGGTCCATGATCGAGTGGCCCCCGACCAGCGCCGCGCCGGCCTCGTCGAGCTTGGAGACGCCGCCCAGCAGAATGTTATGTAACACCTCGGCGGCCAGGCCTTCGTTGGGGAAGGCGACGAGGTTCAGCGCGGTCACCGGCTTTGCCCCCATGGCGTAGATGTCGCTCAAGGCGTTGGCTGCGGCGATTTGCCCGAATATGTAAGGGTCATCCACCAGCGGGGGAAAGAAGTCCACCGTCTCGACGAGCGCAAGATTCTCCGCAATGCGGTAAACGCCAGCGTCGTCCGACGTTTCCACGCCGACCAGCAGGTTCGGATCTTCCCTCTTGGGGAGTCGGTTCAGCGCATCGACAAGCGCAAGCGCGTCCATCTTGGCCGCGCAACCGGCGCAGTCGGCCCACTGGGTCAAACGGATTTCCGGCAAGGTCGCCTTCATGCCCGCTCTCGTTTCAACGTCGAGGCCGCCACCCGGACGTCCCCAACCCGTCTGGTGACACCGGTGCGGTCCAAATACTCCAGCACCAGGATGGCGAGGCCGCGCCCGACGCCGATCTCGTCCCGGAACCGGGCGAGTGTCATCTGTTCATGGCGCGCCACATACTCGCGGGCCTGCTCTCGCCAAGTCGCGAGGTCCTGCTGGGTGACGTAGACGCCCCGCGCCAGCCGGACCACCCGCCCGGCACGCTCAAGCTCCCCCAGGAAGCCTCCAAGACGCCCGGCGGGGAGGCCGAGTTCCCGGGCCAGCGCCTCCAGCTTCGGCGGCGGTTTATCCCTGTACGCGAGGAGCGACGTCACCCGGTCTGCCAATGCGGCATCCTCCGGGGAAAAGCGCTGGTGGTGGCCTACCGGCCGGACACCTTCGGAGATTGCTTCCACCTGGCCCGCGGCCACAAGTCGCGCCAGCAGCGACCGGAAGATACGCTGATCCAGGCGTGGGCAGACCGTGGAGCGCAAGGTGGCCGGCGCCATCGCCGTAACCCGGGGATGATCGGTGAGGTATTCGCTGATCGCGCCGGTGAGCCGTGATTCCAGGGTTTCCACCGCGCCGCGTGGCGCCATCCAGGTGGTGCCTTCGGCGTCTTCACGCAACACGTCGCTGCTTCGCGCCAGACGCTCCTCCAACCGCTCCGGCGCTTCCGCGAGCTGTTCGGCAAGCTCCGGCAGCAGCCAGCCCTCCGCGCCTCGGGCTTCCAGCCATACGGTCAGGCTCCGATCCGGGTTCATGGCGCTCAGGGATTTAAGGCGTTCGACCCTCTCCGGACTCCGGGCGGCGCGGCGCCTGGCGAACGGGTCCAGCACCACCCCGCCGCCCACGGTACGTTGCGCCGACTCGTCCCGCAGCACGAAACGGTGGCCGTACAACAACGGCATCGCTTCGTCCAGGCGCAGCTGGGCCAGCCCCGCCCCTCCCGGCCCCGGGGGCTTCGGATCGAGCCACTGGAGGCGGGCGATGGTCTCCGCGGTTCCGCTGTGCAAGCGCACCCGCGAATGATTCTTCAGGGGCCTCGCAAGGTCCCGAACCAGAGCGACTTGGGCGTCCGCCGTCGTCGCCACCCGGGTCAGCCCAGCATCACACACCGCTATTCCACGGCGCAGGGACTGCTTGTCGACCCCCGCCAGGTTCAGCGCGCAACGGCTCCCTGCGGCGGCCGCATCGACGGTCCGGTTGTGTACCTGGATGCCACGGACTCGCACCGCCTGCTCGCCGGGCAGCAGTTTCAGATGGTCCCCCTTGGCCACCCGGCCCGAGGCGATTGTGCCGGTCACCACGGAACCGAAGCCGGGGGCGACGAAGGCACGGTCCATGGCCATCCAGAAAAAGCCCGCCTCCGACCTGGACCGGACCTCCGCAAGGCCGGCGGCCAGTTCCCTCCGCAACGGGTCCAGGCCCTCGCCGGTATTGGCCGAAACGGGCATGACCGGGGCCGAAACCAGGGGTGTGCCGCCAAGCAGTTCGTGGACCTCCTCGGTCACCGCCGCCACCCGCTCCGGTGAGACGAGGTCGATCTTGCTGAGGGCCACGACCCCGCTCGTGATGCCAAGCAGGCAGACAATGTCGAGATGTTCCCGAGTCTGCGGCATGACGCCGTCGTCAGCCGCCACCACGAGCAGCACCAGGTCGATGCCTGTGGCGCCCGCCACCATGTTGCGGATGAACCGCTCGTGTCCCGGCACGTCCACGATTCCAATTTGATCCACCCCTTCAAGCTCCATGTGCGCGAAACCGAGATCGATTGTCATGCCCCGCCGCTTCTCCTCGGGCAGGCGGTCGGCATCGATGCCGGAAAGCCGCTTCACCAGCGCCGTCTTGCCGTGATCTATGTGCCCGGCGGTGCCGATGATCATCCGGTCCGGCCTCCCGCCGCCGCCAGAGCGTTCAGCAACGGTTCAGGCGCCATCAGGCAACGCATGTCGAGCAGCACTTTCCCCCCATGTATCCGCCCGATCACCGGGGGGTGGAGCGTCCGCAACTCGCGCTCTAGCGCCTTGACGCCGCCGCGGCTTGGGGTGAGGGCGATCAGATGCGTGGGCAGCTTGGCGCCGGGGAGGGAGCCGCTGCCCACCTGGGTATGCCCGGCTATCACCTCCACTTGGGCCCGGCCCGCGGCCCAGCGTTCTACTTGGTCGCGTACCTCTGTCGCCAATGCTTCGATTTCTTCCACGGATCGTGCGATCATTCGATACGTCGGCAGGGACTTCTCCAGGGTTTCCGGTGACAGGTATGCGCGCAGGGTGGCTTCCAGCGCGGCCAGCCTGAACTTGTCGCACCTGAGCGCCCGTTTCATCGGGTTGCGCTTGACGCGCCGGACCCACTTGCCGCGCCCGACAACCAGCCCCGCCTGCGGGCCGCCCAGCAGCTTGTCGCCGCTGAAGGTAATCAGGTCCGCGCCCGTATCCACCACGTCGCGCACCGTGGGCTCCCCGGAAAGCCCCCAGCGCACAAGGTCGACCAGGGCGCCGCTGCCGAGGTCGACCACCACCGGGACCTGGTGGCGCCGTCCGAGCCGCGCCAATTCGCGCAGCGGGACTTCGTGGACGAAGCCTTCGATCTTGTAGTTGCTGGTATGGACCTTGAGCAGCAAACGCGCCCCATCGTCCAGCGCCTGCTTGTAGTCGGCGAGGTGGGTGCGGTTGGTGGTACCCACTTCCACCAGTTTGCAGCCGCTCTTGCGCACGATGTCCGGCATGCGGAAGCCGTCCCCGATCTCGACGAGTTCTCCACGGCTGACGGCGACGCGCCGCCGGTTGGCGAGCGCGTTGAGGACGAGGTAGACGGCGGCGGCGTTATTGTTGACCACCGTGGCCGCCTCGGCGCCGGTCAGACGGCACAGCAGTTCCTCCACCAGGCTGTCCCGGTCGCCGCGTCGCCCTTTTTTCAAGTCGTACTCCAAGTTGACCGTGTCACGGGCTTCGCGCATGGCTTCCACCGCGGCCCGCGAAAGGGGCGCCCGGCCGAGATTGGTGTGAAGCAAGGTGCCCGTGAGGTTGATCACCGGCTGCAGCTTCGGCTCGAACCAGCGCTCCACCCGCTCCCTCGCTTCCTCGGCGACCGCTTCAAGCTTCGGAACCGTCCGGTTGGCGTCCTGCCGCAAGATCCGGCGGAAGGCATCGAGGCAGGCCTGCACCTCCTCGACCAAATAGGCATGGTCCACCCGCCCTCGCAGAGCCGCGAGCCGCGGATGCTCCAGAACCTGATGCACGGCGGGCAGTTCTCCGAGGGAACCGGCGGCGGCTCGCGGGTGACGGGCTTTGTTGGTCATAACGGACACGGGTATGGGTTCTCCATCGGCCGCGGCGCCTCAACGGAGGGTTCCGAGGAAGGCGGTGATGTCACGGCGCTCCTGCTCCGAGCCTTCGAAGGGCGGCATAAGGGACGTCCGCCGGCCATCCTCCATCTCATGGAACCCCTTTCCCGGGACGATGATTTGCGAAGGCTGCAACAGCGATTCGAGAAGGTAGCTCGGGTTGTGGATGCCACCCACATAGGTGAGATCGGGGCCCGCGGCGGGCCGCTCGGGATTGCCCGGGAAGGCGTGGCACCCGGCGCAGTCCCGCTCCAACATCAGTTTCCGTCCCGCCTCGGGATTTCCCTCGGCGGGCGCGGCGGCGCCAAAAAGTTCAGCCTCGCCGGTCTCTCGCTTGCCACCCTCGAAGCGCAGGGCCCGCCAGCCGGAAAGCCGCTTGTCGCCGTCGCGCTGTCCCGCCTCGCCTTGCCACGTGGCCAAGGCCAGCGGGATCAATCCTTGCCGGGCCGGGTCGAAACGAACCATCTCATCACCTTGCAGGGCGCGCAGGGGGCGGCGGAAGACCACCCGCCAAATGCCGTCTTCCCACACTCCTTTCGCCTCCACGCCGTCGCTCGGCTGCGCGGTGAGGCTGCCGAAGCCCGCCGCCGCCAGGGTCTCCACCTTGCCGTCGGCGCGCCAGAACCATAGCGCCACGGGGCGGCTCGGATCGCCCATCCCCACATAGGGCAGG
>CEPV01094487.1_pt1 | contig 11616 bp, 9 predicted proteins | sample 530451 | NCBI WGS metagenome assembly CEPV01 (sample SAMEA2620097, study PRJEB7988) | marine metagenome | isolation source: saline water (ENVO:00002010), including | reverse complement strand
CGTGTGAACTGGCATAATTACCTTCGTTTTCTTAGTAATTTTATTCTCAATCTTGTTAACATCAATATTCCAAAAGTTAGGTTCCGAATCTACTAAAACAGGTTTGGCACCAGTATAACTTACGGAGTTTGCAGTGGCAATCATTGTAAACGAAGGAATAATAACCTCATCATCAGGTTTCAAATCTAGTGTTGATAATGCTAGATGTAATGCAGTAGTTCCAGATGAGGTAGCTATTCCATGATCTGCTCCACAATACCTACTAAAACTTTCTTCAAACCTAGAAACATATTCTCCCTGAGAAGATATCCAAGTCGATTTAACACAATCTATAACATAATCCACTTCATTCCCTAAGAATTTTGGAGCAGCTACAGGAATTTTAATTTTTCTAGGCAAAGCGATATCATTTGGTACTTGAACCATTACCTATAAGTATGTAGAATTTTTGAATACAAATTTGTAGAAATGGAGTGTGATAGAAGTCCGTATTCTTTTTTTTAATCGTTTAGTAGGCTGTCATGTTGGAGGAACAGAGACCCATATCAAGGAGTTAGCATTAAGACTTGCAAAGAGAGGAAATGAAGTACATATAATGACTACTGAGGGTTCTGAACTTAGAGGATTAGATAATAAGGTAAAAGTTTGGTATATCGGAAAAAATTGGCGAGAAACTCCTAATTCAAGGGGAATAAAAAGTGACCTATGGCTCCCATTATTTGCATCTATCTTCGCAATAAAATCTCTCTATAAATTAATTAAATTGAAATTACAGGGAGAAAAGTTTAGTGTAATATCGGTTCATTGTGCTCTTGAAGGTTTTATTTTGTGGATATTCAAATGGATAATAAGAACACCTCACTTATTTGTTTTTGAGGGATATACTGACGTTGAGGCAAGGATTGGTAAACATAGTGATGTTCAAATTGCTATTTCCAATACAATTGCTAATAAATGCCGTGATAACTATGGATTCCAACCAATTGTTATTCCTGTGGGAATAGATATGAAACGTTTTTCTCCAAACGGTGAAAAATTATCTTTAAATTATCCAATTGATCATCAAGTAGTTCTAGGTTTAGGACGTCTAAGTCAACAAAAGAAATTTGATGTATTAATTAAAGCTGCAGAAATTTTGTCCAAAGAAACAATTCAATTGAAGTTCCTTATTGTTGGAGATGGAAGTGAGAAGAAGAATCTCCAATCGTTGATAAATAAGCTTGATTTAAGAAATAGAGTACAACTTGTTGGTAGAGTTAGGGATGAGAAACTACCGATGTATTACAGAAGTTCAGATATATTTGTAAACACAGAAGTAAATGGAGGCGACCAGTTTTGGATTGTAGTAGTTGAAGCAATGTCTTCAGGGCTACCAGTTATTGTAACAGCTAAAACTGGACTGCCAGAAGTTGTTGGAGATGCCGCATTATGGGTTCGTCCTGAGAGTCCTGAGCTTTTAGCGAAAAAAATTCTTGAAGTTGCATCTAATCATAAACTTCGTAATGAACTCGCGGCAAAATCATTAGAATGGTCAAATAGATTTAACTGGTCAAATCTCATTATAGATTATGAAAAAGCGTATTTACAAGCAAAGAATGAAGGGAAAGAATAAGACTATTTTCTTGCAATAAACATATTTCTTGATATTTAAGATTGATTCTAGAAATGAGTAATATGTACACCGAATAATTTCAGTGTTTTATCAACGAATTTTTTAAATAAATCATTCTCATTATAGTTTCGCCAAAGATAACTGTATATTCGATCCTGATATGCTATCCTAACTATAATTTTCCCGAGGAATCCGTATTTTTTTGCTGTATTTCTTTCCACATGTCTCCTTTTTGTTTCTCTCCATATTTTTGCAGTTTTCAGCAGTATCCTTTTACGTTCTTCTAGGGGAAACTCTGGAGTAGTAAAGAAAGGGTCATTATCAAGATGCATCGCGAAGCTTAATTTCTTGTGCCAATCACCTACAAAATAACCTTTTTCTTCAATCCAATTGAATAACTCAGATCCGGGATATGGAATTATATTCAAGAATTTAGCCATTGCTACAGGATATTTCAGTGCTAGTTTCATTGAAGCTTCAACATCCTCCGGAGTTTCCTCAGGATGTCCTACCATAAAGAATAGGCCCACATCATAACCCAATTCACAAGCATTTTTTATGGCCTCTTCCATAGTTTCTATGTTGCCACTTTTCTTGATTCTTTTAAGCACCTTGTTACTTGCAGATTCAACTCCAAAACAAATGTAACTGAAACCCCCTTCGCGCATTCTTTTTAGAAGAGCTCGGTCAGTTCTATCGGCTCTTACTCCATTAGATGTAGATAATTGAAGTCCGGTGAGATTATGCTCAATTATTAAATCGATTATTTTGTAAATTCTCTTTTTATCAAGTGTAAAGTTATCATCTAAGAAATCAAATACTCTCCTATTTTTTGAATACCAGAAACTTAATTCTTCCACAACATTCTCTGCACTTCTTGATCGATATAGCTTACCCATACTACCTGTAGTGCAGAAAATACATTGATAGGGACAACCTCTTGAGGTAATAATTGGAATTGATTCTTCAGTATATTTTTCTTTTTCAAACATTTCATAGTGAGGAAACGGCACCTGATCAAGATCATTTATGAAAGGTCGAATTGAATTGCTTACCCATTTATTTTGATTTTGATAAATGAGGTTCTCAATTTTACTAAGATGAATTCCCTGACAGAGCTCTAGGAGTGGAGATTCTCCTTCAAACATAATACCGTAATCTGCATTGCACTCGTTTAGAGATTCTATCCCATATAATGAAACATGCGGTCCACCTATCACTATGTCGTAGTTCTTTAATTCCTTTTGTCTTAAGAATTTAACAATATTGAATGGAAGGTCACGACGATATGTGGAAGGGATTGCAACAGCTACTAGATCTGGTTTAAAGTTCTTTATTTTTTCTTCAAGATCACTATAAGTATAACCCAGCCTAAAGTCGAAAACATTATTTGTTATCTTGTTTTTTGTAAGCATTTCTGATAAGTACCCAATTCCGGGTAAGAACATAGTTGGTGTCTTTGTTACTTTGGAAACTCCTTCTATTCTAGATCCAAATTCAAATGGAGGGATAACAAAGAGGACTTTTTGATATCGTGGATTCAAGAATAGTCACTTTAGCTTTAGCGATAACGATTAATTCGATTCTTCATTATGTCTATTAATCCCTCAAACATATTCATGATGAATGGTAATGGCCGGTTTTCAAATACGAAGTAAATAAATTCTAAGTCTTCATTTTCGTTGTTCCAAGCAGTATGCATATCGTTTGAAGGAATGTATATCGCATCACCTTTCTGAACAGTTAGTGAATTACTTCCTACTTTCATAAAACCCTTCCCTTGAATTATTATGTAGATCTCCTTTACAGGATGCTTATGAGATTCGATTTTCATTCCCTTTTTTAAAAAACCCCATCCACTACCAATGTCTGAACCTACATCTTCATGGCTAAACATGTCTGCTGCAAAAACTGTATTATTGTGCCTAGGTTCAGCGTCTTTTTTAATGAAGCTTTTTTTCAGCATACCAGACATCTTCCTTTTTTGTCTATTCATTTAACTTTACCGAATGCTAAAAGCTTTTATCAAATCATCCAACTTATTTTTCAAGCAATAATTTTTATGCTTTTTATAAAAAACAAGTTAATCATCATCAAAATTATTTTAATGCACTTTAAGAATGATTAAAATAATGTGTTAAATTATAATCTGGACGACGAAAATGCCTATAGTACTTGTTACAGGAGGGGCTGGATTTATAGGAAGCCATGTGGTTGATTTACTCGTTGAAAAAGGATATGATACACGAATTCTAGACAATCTAGATCCACAAGTTCATGAACAGAGTTCCCCTCCAAACATCAACAAAAAAGCGGAGTTTGTTAAAGGGGATGTTACAAAAAGAAATGATTGGTTAAAGGCATTAGATGGAGTTGATAAAATAATCCATCTTGCAGGAGTAGTAGGAATAAATCAATCAATGTATCAACCTATCAGATACCTGAATACAAACTCATTAGGAATTGCAGTGCTTTATGAAACTCTCTTAAAAGTTCCAACATTAAAGAAAAAAATCAATAAAATAATAATTGCTAGTTCAAAAACAATATATGGTGAAGGTGCATATGAATGTTGCAAACATGGGTTAGTATTTCCGGGATTAAGACCAATTAAGCAGCTCAATGCAAATGATTGGGAAGTTCACTGTACTAAGTGTGATGAATATTTAAAACCTGTAGGAATAACAGAAGATAAGCCACCACAAAACCTTTCAGTTTATGCACTCTCAAAATATGACCTCGAAAGATTGTCATTAATGTATGGTGAAGCAATGGATATTCCAACAATTGCCCTTCGATACTTCAGTGCTTATGGGCCAAGACAGAGTTTAAGCAATCCATATTCTGGTGTTTGTGCTATTTTCATAAGCAGAATATTAAATAAGAAACCTCCAATTATATTTGAAGATGGTGAACAATTAAGGGATTTTATTTTTGTTGATGATATCGCTAGAGCAACACTTTTAGCTCTCGAAAAAGGTAAGAAGTCTGATTGCTATAATGTAGGTTCTGGAAAATCAACAAGCTTAAATCAACTTTTAGAGATGTTGAAAAAGATATTGGATAATTCAATCGAAACAGAGTTTAGAAATGATTTCAGAATAGGAGACACAAGAAGTGACTTTGCAGATATTTCAAAGATAGATAATGAATTAGGATTCAGACCCACTGCTAGTTTAGAAGACGGCTTGGAAAAACTTATTCAATGGTCAGCTGACAAGACCGCAATTGATAGATTGGAAAAAAGTTTAGTTAAAAGTAACGTTTTCAGAAGGGTAGAATAATGAAGGTTGTAATAACTGGAGGTTCAGGATTAGTAGGTTCACACTGTTGTGAGTTATATGCAAAAAAAGGTGCAAAAGTTGTATCAATAGATAATAATATGCGAAGAACATTATTTGGTGATTCAGGAAGCACCAGTGAAAATGCGCAAGTTCTTAAAAAGAAATATCCAAATATTGAGATACATAATTTGGATATAAGGGACCCAAAAATTGGAGACATATTAGATGGAGCAGAAATCATTATTCATACAGCTGCTCAACCATCACACCCTAAATCAATATTTATTCCAATAGAGGATTTCGAGATAAATGCTTGGGGAACACTCCATCTATTGGAAGCAACACGAAAAAATGCTGATGATGCTGTATTCATACATTGTTCAACAAACAAAGTTTATGGTGAAAATCCAAATACTTTACAAATTGTTGAACATGAAACAAGATATGACTATGATGGATTAGATGGTGTCGATGAATCACTCTCTTTGGATAATACTATGCATACTCCATTTGGAGTCAGTAAGTTGGCGGGAGACTTGTATGCACAAGAATATGCTAAACTTTACGGGTTAAAGACAGGTATCTTCAGAATGGGTTGCATAACTGGAATAGGTTCGAAAGCTGTAGAACTTCATAACTGGATACCTTTCTTCTTCAAAGTGAACTTATCCGGGAAGATTTTGGATATATATGGGTTCAAAGGAAAACAAGTTAGAGATATTATAGATGCTAGAGACCTCGCGTTAGCATTTGATAAATTCAGCGAGTCTCCACGACCAGGTGAAGTTTACAACATGGGGGGTGGAAGAAAAAATTCAATTTCTATTCTTGAGTCTTTAAAAATGATTGAGAAATTGACTGAAAAGCCAATGAAATATCAGTTTAAGCCTGGGAGAGAGGGAGACCACCAAGTCTATATAACAGATTTGACTAAAATCAAATCGCATTATAATTGGGAAATAGCTGTAAGCTTAGAAAATATCTTTAAAGATATTTATCAATGGTTGACTGATTGAATTATTGAGCATTCAATTGAAAGGATTCATGATTATAATTGGTTAGAGTTCTTGTAACTGGTGGAGGGGGTTTCATCGGATCACATCTAGTTGATGTTCTACAGAGTGAAGGGTATGAATTGGTGGTCCTCGATACTGTGTTTAAATATAAAAACTCAGAAGCGGTTAATATAGACGGAAGTATATTAGATAAGAAACTAATTGAAAATATTGTTGATGAAATTGATGTAGTTTATCATCTAGCAGCAAGTTTTGGTCATAAGCTTTCAATAGAAGATCCTATTGGAGATATGGAAGTCAATGTCCAAGGAACATTGAATCTATTAGAGGCATGCAAGAATAGTTCTATCAAGAGATTTGTATATGCCTCATCGTCAGCTATTTTTGGGAATCCTAAAGAGTTTCCTATCAAAGAAGATTCTCCATTGGACCCTCTTACTCCCTACTCGGCTAGTAAGTTATCAGGAGAATTTTATACTTCGATATATCACCATATATTCAATCTGCCTGCTACATCCATTAGGCTCTTCAACATTTATGGGCCGCGTGAATATCCATCATCTTATCGAGGGGTAACATCACGATTTCTCTTTCAGATTATGTCAGGAAAATCATTAAGAATCTATGGTTCAGGTGAAGAAACAAGAACTTTAACCTTTGTCAAGGATGCAGCTCAAGGATTTCTAAAAGCAGGTATTAATGAACATGCAATTGGTCAATGTTTCAATATTGCAGGAGTAAAGGAGGTTACTGTTAATGAATTAATTGAATTACTTTTCAAAGTAACAGGTAGACAAGTCAAAGTGATACATGAGAAATCTAGACTAGGTGAAACTTCAAGAAGAGTTACTTCTATTGAGAAGGCCAAACGAATCTTAGGATATAATCCTCAACATGATTTGGAGAAAGGACTTCGATTAACCTATGAGTGGTTTCAAGAAAATTGGGATGATATAAAAAAATTAAAGAATAATTGAACATAATGATAAGAATATCATTTAGAGATTCATAATGAATTGCTGAAACTTTTCCATAATGAAATCAATCTTTTTAGCGTTAAGTCCTGGGAAAACTCCTATAAAGAATGTGTTCCGCATTATAAGATCGCTGTTTTGTAATTTGCTAATAGTTCGAAAATCAACATCCAGATAACCTGGTTGATGCATGATATTTCCTGCAAAGAATGGTCGAGTTTCTATAAAGTTTTTTTCAAGCCAAGATACAATATCATTTCGAGTAAAAGGTGCATCTGGTCTTACAGTTATCGGGAAAGCATACCAACTGGCTTTGCCATTAGGAACAACATGTGGGAGAAAAAAATATTTATCAAGTTTTGTTAATTCATCAAATATCTGTTTAAAATTCTCATTACGCCGATTAATAAATTCAGGGATCTTCTTTATTTGCATAAGCCCCATTGCAGCTTGAAAATCAACTGGTCTCAAGCTATATCCTATATTTGTATAGACGTACCTCCGGTCATAATCTTCAGGTAATTTTCCCCAAGGAATAGGAGGAATATGTTTTGGATTTGAGGTTATCTTTCCAGCATCCCTGATTGATCTGACTGTTTCGCTTAAATCTTCATTATTGGTTATTACACATCCACCTTCACCAGTAGTTATTTGGTGAGCTGCATAAAATGAAAAAGTTCCTAAGGAACCGAAACTTCCTACTTGTTGGTCTCTGTAGGTTGTTCCTAAAGCATCACAACAATCCTCAATTAGAATAAGATCGTTGTCAACAACTATCTCCAAAATAGCATCAATATCATTTGGACTACCAAGAAGATGTGGAAGCATTATCAACTTGGTTTTTTTGGATAATGACTTTTCAATTTCCTCTACATTGAGTGTATATGTTGTAAGATCAAGATCTACCAAAACCGGACGTAATCCATTTTGTATCAATGGATTGATAGTAGTAGGATAGGCTACCGCAGATGTGATTACTTCATCCCCTTTCTTAACTAAACTAACGCCTTTAGACATTAGAGCGGATACAGCGAGTAAATTTGCAGAGGATCCTGAATTTGTGTAAACACAATGATTAACTCCACATATTTTTGCTAATTCTTCTTCAAACTTTTTTGTGTAGGTACCAAGAGCAAACCATCCACTTAAGATAGCATCAACCATATTGCATATCTCATCTTCATCATAGATAGGACCTGCATAATTAATGAACGACTTCGGTGGAATAGCGTCTTTTTGTGGCTTCTTTTCAAGATACTCAGCAATTAATGAAAATATTCTTTTTTTCAGATCCTCACTCATTACTGTAAAACCTCAATTACCTGCTTTTATGTTATCTATAGGTGTTGCTCCATAAATTGAAGAAAAACAATATCAATATTTTTAGCTTATATTTGGTAGTGAACTATAAATATTAATTAAAAAAATAGTTAGGTAGCTATATGCATAAACTAGAGTCTGATAAATCTGCAAAACTTAAAGTGGTAGAGGTATGTCATACATATGGGTACGGACCACCTCAAGCGTTAGCTGAATTTATCAAGGAAAATATGGAAAGTTTCCTATATATTGGATTACCCTTATCCTATAGTACAGACCAACGACCCACAATATCTAGATTTCATCGTGGAGCGCTACTCAATAAATCTTATAAAAATATAATTAGAGCTCCAGAGATACTTCTCTTTCTTCGAGACTTCTTTTTAACGTTCATCATAATAATGAGGACAAAAGAGAAATTTGATGTCTTCATCGGTGTAAATTGCCTGAACACATTTACAGGGTTAATACTACAAAAGATGAAAAGAGTTAGATTTGTTATTTTTTATGGAATAGATTATTTGCCAAATAGATTTGCAAATCCACTGTTGAACTTATTTTATCATTTTCTTGATATCACAGTCTCTAGAGCTGCAGATAGTATTTGGAATCTTTCACCTGTAATGAGTAATGCAAGAAAGAGGTTGAAGATTAATTCAGAAAAAAACTTCACGGTCCCTACTGGGGCCCATTTTGATAAAATTCAGCGGGTTTCATTCGATTCTTTGAAAAGGAAAACTCTTGTTTGGTCAGGTAGAATGGAGCCTTGGTCTGGGCTCGACATGATTATGAATTCTTTACCACAAATATTAGTGAAAATCCCTGATCTAAAGGTTGTTCTAATTGGTGATGGTCCGATGATGAAGCATGTTTTGGATAGATCTAAAGAACTAAAACTTCAGGACCATTTGGAATTAACAGGATGGATTCCTCATAAAAAAGTTTTAGAGATTGTTCCAAAGCTTGGGGTAGCAGTAGCATTATTATCTCCTGATCCTATTAATTTTTATACAGATATGATAAAGATTAAAGAATATCTTGCTTGTGGTTGTCCAGTCATAATGACATTAGTTCCTAATATTGCACATGAAATTAAGAATAAGGAAGCTGGAATATCTATTCACTATAAAAATAAAGAGTTCGTACAAGCAGTAGTAAAATTGATGTCTGATGATGTTTTTTATAAAAGATGTAGGTCGAATGCTTTAAGGCTTGGTGAAAAATATGATTGGACTAAAATATTCTCAGATGCTTTCAGAAATACTTTAAATCTGATGAACGATAAACAGAATAACAAAAAAGGAGGAAAAGAGAGAATTGAATAATCATTCTCTAGATAATCAAGTATTTACTAAAAACTCAAATAATCCTTTACTCAGTGTTGGTAGTCTAAAAATACCATTTCTTAGTTGGGATGGCCTTTGGGTTTATCATCCGAATATCACCATAAAAGATGGCAAATACTATATGCTTTACACAGGTCGTGGTGGTTTAAGGTTAAGACATCAGATTGGTTTAGCGATGAGTGATGATTTACTAACTTGGAAAAAATATCGTCAAAACCCTGTCTTCAAAATAGGCTCAACTGGAGAATGGGATGATGAATTTGTTGCTCACGGATATGTATTTGCAGAAGGAAACAAGTATTACATGTACTATTCAGGGTGTCCAAGCAAAATTTGGAGAGAAGAAATTGGACTAGCCGTCAGTGATAATTTAATCACTTGGCAAAGATATGAGCATAACCCAATAATACAGGTAGGAAAAGCCGGAACTTGGGAAGGGAATCATGTCAGTAGATGTTATGTGCTTAAGATAGATGACAAATATCACATCTATTACGCCGGGCATGATGGCAGTGGCGAACGTATTGGTCTAGCGACCAGTGAAGATCTCCACACGTGGATAAAATATCCAGTAAATCCAGTTCTAGATCTCGGGTCGAAGGGATCCTGGGATGAACGAAGTATATCAGATCCAAGAATACATAAAATTGGGAAAATGTATGTTATGCAGTATTCCGGTTATGATGCGAAGGGGACAGGTAGGATTGGCTTTGCTTATAGTGGGGATGCCTTAAATTGGAAAAAATTCAGGGATAATCCCGTCATAGGAGTTGGGGATGGTATGAGTTGGGATCGTTCAGAGGTTTGTAGGGGGGATATTATCAAGATTAAAGATGAGTGGTTGGTTTTCTACTCTGGTTTTAACTCCATTAATTTTGGTATAGGATTAGCATCGGGTCAAAATATTCTCGAGAATATCATTTCTAACCTTAAGTAATAATGTTGGTTCAATTATGAACCTTCGTAAAACGATAGCTATTGGCATTTTGATAAGACTTGTATTGATGCCTTTCTTTGCACATCCTTATGATGTTTTTGCTTGGTATTCTTTTTACCTGGATGCATCTAATGATATTTCAAGCTTGGTTCTAAATTTTCCTCATTTATGGAAAATCACCCTGTTTCCTTTCTTCTTATTGTACAGTTTTCTTTCAGAATTAACTGGTCTTGAGGCATTTTCCACTGAGATTCTTCCTTCAATTCTACAGCCTCAATGGGGAATAGAGTTTGTACCAGGAGTTCTGTTTAATTTTGTGAGTAAGATTCCTATTTTTTTTTCTGATTTGGTTTTAGCATTAGTATTTCGTAAAATTCTAATTAATTCAACTGGTGATAAAGATTTAGCAGATAAAGCTACTGCACTACTTTATTTGAATCCGTTACTAATTTGGATTTCGGCAGGACGTGGAATGTGGGACAGTATACCTACATTATTCTCAATAATTTCACTTTATTTTCTGACTACACGCAGAATAGCGTTTTCAGCTATTGCATTAGCAATATCCGTTCTTTACAAACTTTACACAATAATTTTCATTATACCCATAATATTATTTCTTTATCGACGCTCAAACCAAAATGTGAAAAAAAATTCAGTCTTAAAATTTATTTTAATATTTGGGGCAACAATATTGTTGGATGTAATTCCTTACCTTAGTACAATTCCAACAATGGTTACGGGATTAGTGACACCCACACCTTTTTTTGGATTACCAGGGTTTGGTTTAACTTATTGGTCTATTTCCGCTTTAGTTCCAGAACTTTCTCAATTTTTAGAGTTAGGAGTTTATATTATGATGATTTTTATGTTTGGATTAACGTTACATCATGTAAATCGTCTTTCATTTGATAAACCGATACTAAATTTATCTATTGGAATGCTTGGGTTCTTGTTAGCTTTTTTCCTATCTTTTAATTTTATTGCAGAACATTTTCTAATTTGGGCATTACCATTCATTATTATTGCAACAGTAGAAAAGAAAGTGGAAAAAGGGTTATTATGGTTCACTACAATAACTGCTTTGATATATGCTCATAAGAATTTTCCATATTACTTACTGCCAA
>CEPV01084046.1_pt1 | contig 11630 bp, 12 predicted proteins | sample 530451 | NCBI WGS metagenome assembly CEPV01 (sample SAMEA2620097, study PRJEB7988) | marine metagenome | isolation source: saline water (ENVO:00002010), including | reverse complement strand
CGGGCGATGGTTCCGGTGACGGCACGGGCGATGGTTCCGGTGACGGCGTCACCGAAACCACGTCCACCCTGTTTCCCACGGTCACCGAAGCTCCCAGCGACGTCCAGGTGCTCGTCGCCAACGGTTCCGGCACGGCGAGGGCGGCCGCTGCGGTGACGCAACTCCTCGTGCCGAAGGGCTACTCCACGCTTCCGCCGGCGAACGCCCAACCCACCGATACCACGATGATCTACTTCAGGCCCGGGATGGGGCTCGAGGCCCGGGCGGTGATGGACCTCCTCGCCCCGGACAGCCCCGACCTGTTGGCGCAGATTCCGCCGACCGGACTGGCATCAGGCCTCGCCGAGAACGCCCTCGATCGTCTGGAGACGGCGGACATAGTTGTGATCCTCGGCGCCGACGATCGCATCCACAACGGCTGATACCGGTCTTCCGGCGTGCGCCTCGTCGCCGCTCCAGACAAGTTCCGCGGGACCGCCACCGCTGTCGAGATCGCCGATGCGGTCGTGCGCGGCGTGTGCTCCACCGGGGGTACGGGGACGGCCCTGCCGATGGCCGACGGCGGAGAGGGAACCCTCGAGGTCCTGGGCGGCGCCAACCGCCGGTCGACGGTAACCGGGCCGCTCGGCGACCCAGTCGTGGCGGAATGGCGTCTCGACGGGCGATCGGCGGTCATAGAGATGGCGCAGGCATCAGGCCTGGTCCTCGCCGGCGGAGCCGAGGGCAACGAGCCCCTCGATGCCACGACTACGGGGACCGGCGAACTCATCCGCGAGGCGGTCGAGTCGGGGGCCCGACGGGTGATCGTGGCGGTCGGAGGTTCCGCGACGACCGACGGCGGGCTCGGAGCGCTCAGAGCCATGGGGCCATCCGCCCGCTACCGGGGCATCGAACTGCTGGTGGCCTGTGACGTCCGGACGCCCTTCACCGGTGCTGCAGAGGTCTTCGGACCACAGAAGGGGGCATCGCCGTCCCAGATCGAGATGTTGCGCCGCCGACTCGTCCGCCTGGCCCAGCGCTACGAGGACGACTTCGGGATCGACGTGGCGGACCTCGACCGGGCGGGGGCCGCAGGTGGCCTGGCTGGTGGCCTCGCCGCAATCGGTGGCGAGTTGGTGGATGGGATCGACCTGGTGGCCGAGGAGTTGGCGTTGGACGAAGCCCTCGAAGGTGCCGACCTCGTCGTGACGGGAGAGGGGATGCTGGATGCCACCTCCTACCAGGGCAAGGTCGTAGGGGGAGTGTCGGCCTACGCAGCCGCTGCAGGGCTACCGGTCCTGGTCGTGGCCGGGCAGGTCACCACCGACCTCGCCGGCCATCCCGACGTGGTATCGCTGGTAGAACGCTTCGGCGAGGAACGGGCCCGCACCGATCCTGCCGGGTGCGTGGAGGCCGTCGTGGCAGAGGTTGCCGGGGGGGCAGGAACAGGAGTTGCGGGCACCGATCGGGGCGTGCGTCGATAGGTTCATTGGACCAGTCCGTCGCCGGCACCCGCCGTGCGCCAGCCCACGGAGGCAACCCATGGCCGTCACCATCCGCATTCCCACCACGTTGCGTCCCCTCACCGCCGGTGCCGACGAGGTCGAGGTCGATGGCGCAACCGTTGGCGAGGCCCTCGGGGCGCTAGAGGCATCCCACCCCGGTTTCGGTTCACGTATCCTCGACGAGTCGGGTGCCCTGCGCCGGTTCGTCAACGTCTTCGTGAGCGACGAGGACGTGCGCTTCCTCGACGGCCTCGATACCCCGGTTCCCGATGGTGCGACCGTCGCCATCGTCCCGGCCGTAGCCGGAGGGTGAGGGAGCGGTCTGGTCCCGCATGCAGGAACCGATCTGGTCCCCCGTGGAGGTTGTGATTCCCGGCCGACGCTGATTGGATTGGCACTCGTCAGGGGAGAGTGCCAAGTGCTGCGAACCTGACCTTCCAGCGCCTCTTCCCACGATTTCGAACCCAGAGAAAGGCTTCCGCCAATGGCGAAGAACATCAGTTTCGACGAGCAGGCCCGCCGGTCGCTCGAAAAGGGCATGAACCAACTGGCAGATGCCGTCCGGGTCACGCTTGGCCCCAAGGGCCGCAACGTCGTGCTCGACAAGAAGTGGGGCGCTCCCACGATCACCAACGACGGCGTCTCCATCGCCAAGGAGATCGAACTCGAGGACCCCTTCGAGAGGATCGGTGCCGAGCTCGTCAAGGAGGTCGCCAAGAAGACCGACGACGTGGCGGGCGACGGCACCACCACCGCTACCGTGCTGGCCTGGTCGATGATCCGCGAAGGCCTGCGCAACGTCGCTGCCGGCGCCAACCCGATGTCGGTCAAGAAGGGCATCGAGGCCTCCGTTGCCACCTCGGTCGAGTCGATCCTCGCCGGCGCCGTCGACGTCTCGAGCGACAAGGGCCAGATCGCCAACGTGGCCGCCATCTCGGCTGCCGACCCGGAAATCGGTTCCATGATCTCCGAGGCGATCGACAAGGTCGGCAAGGACGGCGTGATCACCGTCGAGGAGGGCCAGACCTTCGGCATCGAGATGGACCTCGTCGAGGGAATGCGCTTCGACAAGGGCTACATCTCGCCGTACTTCGTCACCGACCCTGAGCGCATGGAGGCAGCACTCGAGGATCCCTACCTGCTGTTCGTCGGCTCCAAGGTCTCGACCGTACGCGACCTCGTGCCCGCCCTCGAGAAGGTCATGCAGGCAGGGCGTCCGCTGCTGATCATCGCCGAGGACGTCGAGGGCGAGGCCCTGGCCACCCTCGTGGTCAACAAGATCCGCGGCACCTTCACCGCCGCTGCCGTCAAGGCCCCCGGGTTCGGTGACCGGCGCAAGGCAATGCTCCAGGACATGGCCATCCTCACCGGTGGACAGGTCATCACCGAGGAGGTTGGCCTCAAGGTCGAGAACGTCTCCCTCGACATGTTGGGACGTGCCCGCAAGGTCGTCGTCTCCAAGGACGAGACCACGATCGTCGAGGGCGAGGGCGACGAGGCCGACATCACCGGCCGGATCAGCCAGATCAAGGCTGAGATCGACAACACCGACTCCGACTACGACCGCGAGAAACTCCAGGAACGCCTCGCCAAGCTCTCGGGAGGCGTAGCCGTGCTCAAGGTAGGCGCTGCCACCGAGGTGGAACTCAAGGAGAAGAAGCACCGCATCGAGGACGCGGTCAGCACGACCAAGGCGGCCATCGAGGAAGGAGTCGTCGCCGGCGGTGGCGTGGCCCTGCTCCGTGCCCAGGCTGTGGCCCGATCGGTCGCAGATGGCCTCCCGACCGACGAGGCGACCGGTGCACGCATCGTGGCCCATGCGCTCGAGGGACCACTGCACCAGATCGCCGTGAATGCGGGCCTCGAGGGTGGTGTCGTCGTCGAGCGCGTGCGTGGCCTCGAGGGCCCCAACGGCCTCAACGCCGCCACGGGCGAGTACGAGGACCTGGTCGCAGCAGGCATCATCGATGCCGCCAAGGTGACCCGGTCGGCGCTCCAGAACGCCGCTTCGATAGCCGCACTCTTCCTCACGACCGAGGCGGTCATCGCCGATGCCCCCGAGGACGGAGCCGGCGGCGGCATGCCGGACATGGACTTCTAGGAAGTCGTTTCAGGCGAGGGGCGCCCCACGGGGCGCCCTTTCGCCGTTTTGGGGCAAGGGGGCTGTTCACTGATGGGCGTGGTCACAGCAGGAGCAGGCCGATGAGCAGGGGTCGGACGCAACGGGTGCTGACGCGCCGGCATGACTCCGAGGGTTCCCGGCGGGTCCAGGACGACCTGATCGTCGAGGAGCCCATGTCCGTGCGCCTCGACGGTGAACTGGTTGCCACCACCATGCGCACCCCGGGCGACGACTTCGAGTTGGCCGTCGGCTTTCTCGTCACGGAAGGAATGCTCGACGGTGCCCCGGTCCGGGCCGTTCGATACTGCGGGCAGGGCCCGGCAGCGGAAGCCGAATTCAACGACGTCACCGTCGAAACCGGCGGGGTCGCTCCGGTACCCACGCCGCGGCTGGGGCCGGCCTCCTCGTCGTGCGGAATATGCGGTTCGATGGCCATCGACGAGTTGGTCGAACGACTCGAGTCGCTGGACGTCGAGCCGTTCGGCCTGGATGTGCTGGCGGGCATGACGGAGCGGATCGCCGGCGGCCAGGCCCTCTTCGGCACCACGGGCGCCGTACACGCTGCGGTCGCCTTCGATCGGACCGGTCGTCCCCTGGTGCTTCGGGAGGACATCGGCCGCCACAACGCCGTCGACAAGGTGGTGGGTCGGCTGTACCTCGACGGGCACCTGCCCGCCAACGACCTCGGGCTGTGGGCCAGCGGTAGAGCCTCGTTCGAGATGGTCCAGAAGGCATGGGCGGCCGGCTTTGCCGCACTCGTGGCCGTGAGCGGCCCATCGGCCCTGGCCGTCGAGACCGCCCGCACCGCCGGCCTGCAACTGGTGGGCTTCGCCCGCGACAACCGGCTGAACTTCTATACGCACGACTGACCTGGGCAACCGACTTCTCCACCGCACCACGGCCCGGTTCGGTTCCGTACACTCAGCGCCATGAGCGAGCCGGCCACCCCCGCCGAGGGCCTCGGGGTCCTGCACCTGTTCTGCAGGGTCGGCCCCCTGGCGGATTCCGATGCCGTGCAGGCCGTGGTCGGTGCTGCAGAGACGACAGGCGAACAGGTCGTGCCGGTGGCGGTCCTCGGGCACAAGGCCGACCTGGCCTTCATGGTGCTCGGCGACGACCTGTGGCGCCTCCGGGGCCTCCAGACCGGCCTCACCGAGGCGGGCCTCGAGGTCGTCGACAGCTACGTCTCGCTGACCGAGGTCTCCGAGTACGCCGCCGACATCCCCGACGAGATGAAGGAGGCCCGACTGCGTCCCGTGCTGCCGCCTGAGGGAAAGCCTGCCTGGTGCTTCTATCCGATGTCGAAGCGGCGGGGTGAGCAGTCCAACTGGTTCACCCTCTCCTTCGAGGAGCGCCACGACCTGATGGTGGAGCACGGCGCTTCGGGTCGGAAGTTCGCCGGCCGGATACTGCAGATCGTCACCGCCTCGACCGGCGTAGACGACTACGAGTGGGGTGTCACGCTGTTCGGCCAACGGCCCGACGACATCAAGGACGTCGTCTACACGCTGCGCTACGACGAGGCGTCCGCGGTCTACGCGGAGTTCGGACCCTTCTACACGGGCGTCGTCGGCTCCCTCGACGAGGTCCTCGACAGCGTCGGCTGCCGTGCCGGGTAGCGACTCGGTGTGCCTGTCCATTCAAGCCGGGGTGACGCCCCCGGACCGCCTGTGTGCCGACCTCGAGTCCCTCGGAAGCGTCGTGGTGGCCTTCTCGGTGGAGTCGACTCGGCGTTCCTCGCCGGCGTCGCCCCCGGGACGCTCGGCCCTGATCGGGCCAGGGCCGTCACGGCCGTGTCGCCCTCGCTCGTCGCAGCCGAATGGGAGGCCGCTGCCGCCCCGGCAGACGAGTGGGGCCTGTGCCGGACCCCGGTCGAGACCGAAGAGATGGCCTCGGCCGCCTACCGGGCCGACGACCCCGACCGTTGCTTCCATTGCAGGGAAGCGCTCATGGATGCCGTCAGGCTGATGGCCGACGCCGAAGGGGCGACGGTGCTGCCCGGCATCACGCTCGACGATGTGGGTGACCACCGTCCCGGACAGCAGGCAGTCGCCGGTCGGGGTGCCCGGTTCCCCCTCCTCGATGCCGGCTTCACCAGGGCCGAGGTCCGGGAACAGTCCCGCCTGATGGGCCTGCGTACCTGGGACAAGCCGGCCGGGCCGTGCCCTGCCTCCCGCGTCCCCTGCGGCTCCCCGGTCAGCGTGTCCGTGCTCTCGACCGTGGAACGTGCCGAGGCGGGCCTGCATCGACCGGGATTCGACGAGATTCGGGTACGCCACTACGACGACACGGCCCGTATCGGGGTCCCCGGGCACCGTCTTTCTGAGGTCGTGGCAGCGGTGTCGGCCTCCGGCTACCGCTACGTCACCCCCGACCCGGCCGACCTGTGACCCGGCAACCTCGACGACGTCCTCCGGTCCGATCCGTGACCATGCGGGTACGGGCCTTCGTCCCCGACCTGATGGACCGTTCCAGATTGAGTGCGCCGGAGGTCTCCGTCGAGTTCGTCCCCGATCCGGCGACGCTCCTCGACGGTGAAGCCGACCTGTTCGTCGTCGACCTCGCCCGACCCGGTGCCCTGGAGGCCGTCTGCAGCGACTCCGCCGACCTGGGTCGGGTCGTGGGCTTCGCCCCTCATGTCGACGAGGCGGTCATCGGCGGTGCCCGGTCGGCAGGCCTTGCCGAGGTGCTGCCGCGGTCGGCCTTCTTCCGACGATTTCCCGAAGTGGGGAGTGGCGGATGACGGAGGGTTCGCCGGCCGGTCCGACATATGCGATCGACGACCTGCTCGCCGACGACTCGTTGACCGGCACCGCATGGTGCGAGGCACGGACAGATCGGGTCGACGGGTACCTGGCAGCGCTCTATTCGGCGATCGACACACCGGACGGCACCGCCCTCGTGGCCCTGGGTGGCTACGGGAGGCAGCGGTTGTGTCCGTGCAGCGACCTGGACGTTGCGCTGGTCCATGCACCCGGCGTGGAGATCGCCTCAGTCGCCGACGGCCTCTGGTATCCGGTGTGGGACTCCGGGCTGAAGTTGGGGCACCAGGTGGGCACGGTCGACCAGATCCTCGAAGTGGCCCGTGAGAGCCTCGACACGGCGACGAGCCTGTTGAGTGCGCGGTTCATCGCCGGCGACGACTCCCTGGCGACCGCCCTGGGGGACGGAGGGAGGGCACAGTGGTCATCACGCTGGCGGGGTCACCTCCGGGACCTCGGTGCAGCCGTGGCCGAGCGGCACGCCCGGTTCGGTGAGGTCGCCTTCCTGCTGGAGCCCGACCTCAAGGAGGGCCGTGGTGGTCTCCGCGATGTCCACACCCTCGGCTGGCTCGAGATGAACGAGCCGATTCTCCGCGAGGCAGAGTCGATTGCCCTGGCGGAGGCTTCTGAGACCCTGCTCGCAGCACGCGTGGAGATCCACCGTGTCACTGGTCGGCTCAGCGACCGCCTGCTGTTGGAACTCCAGGACGAGGTGGCTGCCCGGCTGGGATACAGGGACGCCGACCTGCTGATGGCTGACGTTGCCGGGGCGGGTCGCTCCATCGCCTGGACCGGTGAGGGTGCGTTGCGACGCATCAGCCGGGACCTGCGCAACAAGGGGCGCCGGAATCCCCTCGTCCGTCGTCGTCGCCGGGAGGTCGCCCCGGGGATGATCCTCGAGGATGGCCTGGTCCACCTCGCCGACTCGGAAACCTTCGGTGACCCGCTGGCGGTGCTGCGCTGCGCCCATGTTGCAGCAGGCCACTCGGCACTTCTGGCCCGCCGGTCGCTCGCGCGCCTGGCCGACGAGACACCCCCGCTGCCGGAGCCCTGGTCCGACGAGGCCCGGCAGGTCTTCGTGGACCTGCTGGCCACCGGTGAGCCGTCGGTGGAGGTGATCGAGGACCTCGACCAGGCGGGTCTCTTCGTCCCGATCCTTCCGGAATGGGAGCCCTGCAGGTCCCGCCCGCAACGCAACGCCTACCACAGGTTCACGGTGGACCGACACCTGCTCGTGGCCGTCGCCGAGGCATCTCTCCTGCTCGACCGGGTCGATCGGCCCGACCTGCTGCTCGTCGGAGCGCTGCTCCACGACATCGGCAAGGGCTACCCGGGCGACCACACCGAGGTGGGTCGGGAACTCGTGGCGACCATCGCCTCCCGGATGGGGTTTCCCGGGACGGACGTAGACCTTCTGGTCGCCATGGTCGAGCACCACCTGTTGCTGCCGGATGTTGCCATCCGACGCAACCTCGATGACGACGGAACAATCCGGTCGGTGGCGGAAGCGGTCGGGGGCCGCCAGTTGCTGGCCCTGCTGGGTGCCCTCACCGAGGCCGACTCGATCGCCACAGGTCCGTCGGCCTGGAGCACCTGGAAGGCGGAACTTGTACACGAACTGGTGCGGCGCGTCGACCACTTCCTTGCCGGAGGCGATCTGGCCGAGGTGATCGGTGACTCGTTCCCGGACGCGGGGCAACGCGAACTGATCCAGCGCAGCGGCCTGGTCGTCAGCGGTGACGGCTTGACGCTGACCGTTGTGGCCGATGACCGACCCGGCGTGTTCTCGAAGGTGGCCGGCGTCCTGGCCCTCAACGGCGCAGGCGTAGTGGCAGCCGCCGCACATTCGGAGAGAGGGCGGGCCCTGTCCGTGTTCCGGGTGAGGGCGGTATTCGGCAATGCCCCTGATTGGGAGCAGGTGGGAGGACAGATCGAGCAGGCGCTGGCAGGTCGCCTGGCGTTGTCCGCCCGACTCGGGGACCGCTCGCGGGTGTATCTGACGGCACCGACTTCGGCCCGGCCGGCCAAGCCGAGGGTCACCGTCGACAACCGGAGTTCCACCTCGGCCACGGTCCTCGAGGTCACCTGTCCGGACGGTGTGGGTGTCCTGTACCGGATAACCCGGGCGTTCGCCGAACTCGACCTCGACATCGTGAGTGCCCGCGTGCAGACGCTGGGTTCCGACGTGGTCGATGCCTTCTACATCCGGGACTCCTCCGGGTCCAAGATCATCGATGGGGAGCACCTGGCCGAGATCGAACTCGCCGTCCTGCGTTGGATCGACGTCGACTTCTGATCCGACGCCCGGGATCGCCTACGGTCGATGTCCGTGGATTCCAGGGCACCCTCCGAAGTCGACCTGATGCGCTGGTCCGAGGCCCTGGCTGCCATTGCCCGCACGGGGTTGGCCTTCTCCGACGTGGTCTACGAGCGGGAGCGCTTCGAGGAGGTGCTCAACATCGCTGCCGACATTCGGGAGCGGGCCGGTTCAGCCTTCGACAGCGAGACGCTCGTAGGTGGATGGCTGGAATCGGTGGGTTCGGGCGTCCCCGGCTATGTCACGCCGAAGGTCACCGTGGGAGCCGTAGTCGGCAACGACGATGGCGAGATCCTGCTGGTCCAGCGGGCCGAATCCGGGCTTTGGCTCTACCCGACGGGTTGGGCGGATGTCGGCTACTCACCGGCCGAGGTGGTGGTCAAGGAGGTTCGTGAGGAGACCGGCATCGACTGCGAGGTGCTCCGACCGATCGCCATACTCGACGGACTGCGCCTGGGCTTTACCGGCATTCCGCTCTATTCGCTGGTCTTCCACTGCCGGATGACGGGGGGTTCGCTCACACCCCACCCGATGGAGTGCCGGGACGTGGGCTTCTTCGCCGAGGGGGACCTGCCGGAGCACACGATCCTCGCCGACGAGTGGGCTGCCGAATCCTTTGCGGCGATTCGTGGCGAACCGGTGGAGGTCAGGTTCGATGCACCCCGTGACCCTCCGTGGGTCGGAGGCGACCCGCCGGTAGGCGCCTAGCTGCGGCCCGGGTTGTTGCGCAGGAAGTCCTCGACCTCGGCAACCAGCGACTCCGGGTCGTCGGAGATGCTTGCCACGTCGGTGCTGTCGGCCCCGATGTACGCGTCTTCGATGAATTCGTCCTGCGCATCCTGCGAGTCGTAGTGCGTCTCCAGTTCCTCGACGAACTCGGCGGTGCGCTCGTCCTCGGCGACCAGGTCGCTGATCTGGCGTTCGTAGGCGGCGCTGGCGATCTCGAGGTCGGTACTGGGCAGGGGTACGCCCAGGACCACGCTGACCTTCTCGACGAGTGCAAGGGCGGCCTTGGGGGATGGGGCGCTCGAGACGTAGGCGGGGACGCTGGCCCAGAGCGATGCCGTCGAGAGGCCCGATTCACGGAGGCGTGCGCCGAGTACCCCCACTATTCCGGTGGGGCCCTGGTATTCCGACGGCATGAGGCCCAGCCGGTCGGCGAGGTCGGTGTTGTCCGTGCTGCCGAAGACCTGGACCGGTCGGGTGTGCGGAACGTCGGCCAGCAGGGCCCCGAGGGTGACGACATGGTGGGCGCCGACCCGGCGGGCGACGCTGGCCACGTGGTCGGCGAACGTGCGCCACCGCAGTTGGGGCTCGTGTCCGACGAGCACGACCAGGTCGTGTGTGGCGTCGGGCAGGCTGGCGACGTAGACGGTCGTGGCGGGCCATTCGATGATGCGTTGGCCGTCGACCAGGCGCACGAACGGGCGGGCGACCGTGAAGTCGAAGAAGTCCTCGGCTTCGATCGTGCCGACCTCGTCGGCTACGAAGTGGTCGCGTACGTAGCGGGCTGCGGTGCTGGCTGCCTCGCCAGCATCGTTCCAGCCCTCGAAGGCCGCCAGCACGATCGGGTCCTCGAGGGTGGGCTCCTGGTCCCAGTGGAGGTGTGGTGCGGGAGGAGGAACGCTCATTGGCCGCGAGGGTATCGGTGACTCGGGCGATGCGCTCCCGCCACCCGTCGCACCGGGACGTACACTCGGCAACCGTGGTGGCGATTCGTGAGGTGACCGACGTCGATGACGACCTGACCGGGGCGATGGCCCGCCTGATCCCGCAGTTGTCGCGTTCAAACCCTGCACCCGATGCAGCGGCCCTCAGGGAGATCGTGTCCTCTGGGGCATCGGTGCTCCTGGTCGCAGAGGACGACGGTGTGATCGTCGGAAGCCTCACACTGGTCCTGTTTCGCATACCGACCGGTCTCCGTGCATGGATCGAGGACGTGGTCGTAGACGAATCGGTGAGGGGCAGGGGCGTGGGCGAGGCGTTGAACCTGGCGGCCCTGGACCGGGCCCGCGCTGCAGGTGCCTCGACCGTGGACCTGACTTCCCGTCCGTCGAGGGAGGCTGCCAACCGCCTCTACCAGCGCCTCGGCTTCGAGGAGCGCGCAACGAACGTCTACCGGTTCAAGCTCTAGGCGGAGCCCGCTCCACCGGGTGGGCCGGCGAGGCGGCGACAACGGTTCCGGAACGGGCCGTAGCGCCAGTGCATGACCTCGGCATCAGCGGTGTCGAGCCTGCGGGAGACCATGACCCGTCCGCCGTTCGGTCGGAGGTCGAGTCGGCCGTCGGTGAAATCGGCGGCCACGTGGATCTCGCCGGAGTTCGGGTCCACGTCGTGGACACCTCCCTCGAGGGTGCCGTCGGCACGCATGTCGTGGACCAGGGAACCGACCGTGATGACCACGCGGTCGCCGGCCTGTTCGATGCGCTGGACCATCCCACGCATCCTGCCGTGCTCGACGATCCAGACGCCGCGAAGGTCGGGTGCCCCCTCGGGAAGCGGGTCCCGGCAGCCGGCCAGGACCGCCGGCGCCCAGCCGTGGGCGTCGGGGCGGGTGTGCGCGACGGGGATCCCGTCCACGGTGGGCCCGGGACCACCGTCGAGGTCGGGGAGCAGGTAGTCCGCCGGCTCCGGCGGACAGGAGGCGCCCCAGTGGGGTCGACGCACGACCAGTCGAAGGATCCAGAGGAGTGGTGGGGGGCGCATGGTGGCGGATCGACGGGTGTCAGGTCCTCTGGCGCCGTGCGAGCCCGGCTTCGAAGCGTTCGGCCTGCTCGATGGGGGTGCCGGTGATGTCCATCAACTCGTCCCGGCCCTCCTCGGCGGTCCGGAGCCCCGACCATTCGGCCATGGCCGGCTCATCGGCGAATGCCCCGGAGATGCGGGCGTGGCGGTAGGGCAGGTTGTCCCCGGTCAGCAGGTTGAGAACGGGGGCGGTGCGGACC
>CEPV01008483.1_pt1 | contig 11645 bp, 10 predicted proteins | sample 530451 | NCBI WGS metagenome assembly CEPV01 (sample SAMEA2620097, study PRJEB7988) | marine metagenome | isolation source: saline water (ENVO:00002010), including | reverse complement strand
CGGCTGCGGTCGTCAGTCCAACAACTCTGTGAGGCTCATGGAGTTACGTTTGTCTGGAAGAAGACTCTTAGGGACAGGGCGCTTGGTCGTAACGAGCCAGGCAGGCATGCCCGGCTTCATCCTCTGGCCGCCGCACTAGCCACGTTCGCGAAGTACATCTACCGCTGGTGGAAGTTGCGCTCGGCAACCCCAATGGACTTCACTGGCGACGGCACCGCCGTAATGATCGTGACACGGACCCGACACCCGACCTCACCGGTGGATTCCACCCAGATACCACATTCCAACCATTGGCCAAACCTGCCAACTCTCCTTGATAAGGAAGGGATAGGAAGCAACTGGTTGGAGGTACCTAGTGAGGTAGGACACGCCCCGAGGCTTTCCAACTGGTATCGACGTCTCCAACGCAACGGCGAGCAGACCGGAGAAGACGAAGTACACGTCGTATTGGATTCGTTCCTTTCTGGTCGGGTCCTACTGCGAGTAGCCACTAATTACATCAGGTTGGTCATGGTCTATCTGCGCCTACGACCCAGTAGGATCCGTGCCAGTCTGGCAAATCGACCATGGCTATGGCATCTTCATAACGATGCCTGGAAGCGATCGCTACTTGGTAGCCCAGCGGTAGAGAACCTGGTCTGGCTTGCCCTGTTCGACAAGGCGCTAGGTAATGCTCCACCCCAACGAAGGGGCTTCTACCTATCGGAGGGACAGTCGTGGGAGGTTGCCCTCGTTAACGCCTGGCAACGGAATGGCCTTGGAGAGCTGGTTGCCGTACCCCACTCAACGGTGCGTTTCTGGGATCTGCGTTACTTTCCCGACATCATGGTCTCGTCCGGGGGCGACACATACTCCCGCCCGGATCCAGATCTAGTTGCGGTGAACGGGTCTCTGTCCCGCGAGGTTCTGAACGGGCCTGGAATTCCACGAAAGAGCACCGTCGAGTGCGAGGCATTGCGGTACATGCACCTCAGTTCAGCACCCCGCTGGACCCCCCCTTCTCAAAGTCCTGATCGAGCTACGAGCGTCCTACTGGTTGCTGACTACCTGACTGAGATTAACGAGGCGATGATGCGGGTGGTTGAAGAAACTCTACCGCTGATGCAGCCCGAGCCCCGGTTTGCGATCAAGCCACAGCCACACGGGACAATGCCACGCGCCCTCGTTGAACAAGTGCGGGCGGAGATCCGAACGGAGGCAATCAGCGAACTCGTCCACGACTTCGACGTTGCCCTCGTGAGCAGTGGCACGTCAGCCGTTGTCGACCTATACATGCTTGGCATCCCGCTTATCGTGTATCAATACGAGGACAACCTTGATTTCTGTCCCCTCAGGGGAATGGCCGATTTGCCTACCGTCGAGACTGCTGGAGAACTGGCTCAAGCACTTGAGGAGTCCGTAGACTGGGTGGATCCGCCAGCTCCAGCCGACAATCTCTTCTTCCTTGACCCTGCCCTGCACAAGTGGATGGCGCTGGTGAATCCCACACAGGACCCCTAGCCACCATGAAGTGTCGCCCATGGAGGCTCGCATCCCGCCTCTCCACAGTTGCGCCTGGTACCTTTCGACAGCACAGAATGAGCCGGGACCGCGACACTACTCGGCGCTGTGCATCGCGCATTCGATCGGTCAGTTCGGAGGTGTGTGCACGAATCTCGGCTGAACCACCGCTGTACCCGCTGGCTACGACTGGCCCGATGCCAGAGAACCGGTAACCTCGCAGGAGGTAGGACAATGGCCACAGATCGCGTACTCATAACCCCGACACCGTTCGCCAAGTTCGACGAGCGGCCAATTGAGTTACTCACCGAGCTTGGCGTCGACTACGTGACCAACCCGCTGGGAGTTAAGCCTAACGAGGAACAAATGGTCGAACTTGTCGATGGAGTCGACATCATTATCGCCGGTACCGAACCGATTACTGACCGTGTCATGGCCAATGCTCCACGCCTTCGGCTCATTTCCCGGGTGGGCGTTGGTCTCGACAACATTGATCTCGAAGCGGCTAGACGTCGCTCAATCACAATCTCCCACACTCCCCTTGCCCCAGTGCCTGCTGTAGCCGAGATGACGCTTGCATTGATGCTCGTCTTATTGCGGGGTCTGCACGTGTCAAACACAAGAATGCATGAGGGCCAGTGGCACAGGATCATCGGCCGAAGAATTACGGATGTGACCATTGGGATAGTAGGTACGGGACACATTGGTCGTGCTGTCCTGAAAGACCTTGGTGCACTCGGGGCAGCAGAGGTACTTCTCCACGACAGCAATGTCTGTTCTCACCTGTCAGAGAGCGTCGAGGGTCTTGAGGTCAAGTGGGTGAGCCTGGATGAGTTGCTCACTAACTCTGATGTCGTAACGCTCCACCTTCCACTTACAGAATCGACGAGAAACCTCATTGCGCTCCGCGAACTGACGAGAATGAAGAAAGACTCTGTCCTAATCAACACGTCTCGCGGGGGAATAGTCAACGAAGACGATCTATTCAGTGTGCTCGCGCAGGGTCACTTGGCTGGCGCTGGCGTGGACGTTTTCGAAAAGGAACCGTACTCCGGGCCTCTGGCAACCATTGAGCGTTGCCTGCTGACATCACACATGGGGTCTGCATCCACCGACTGCCGGGCCAGAATGGAACTCGGAGCAACCGAAGAGGTGGTCCGGTTCCTGACGGGTCAGCCACTCATGTTTCCAGTTGCCTAATCCAGCAATCTCACACACCTGCGTAAGGGAAGAAGGAACCTATGAGCGAGCAGGCCGGTGCCCTAAGGGCGGTAGTAATCGGGGGTAGTGGGTTTCTCGGTTCTCATGTAGCCGACCAGCTCTCAGATAATGGCCACTCAGTGTGTATCTACGACCAGGAAGAGTCACCGTGGCGTCGACACAACCAGGAGATGGTCATGGCCGAATTGTCCGACGAGTCAAGCCTCGCCGAGGCCATCAGCGGTTCAGATGTCGTCTACAACTTCGCGGCACTAGCGGATCTCGACGAGGCAGCGAGCCGACCTAAGGAAACCGCTGAGACAAACATTCTTGGCAACATAAAGGTCCTTGAGTGCTGTTGCCGCAATGACGTAGGGAGGTTCGTCTTTGCCAGCACGGTTTATGTAAACAGCAGAGAAGGGGGATTCTATCGTTGCAGCAAACAGGCCGCCGAAGAATACATCGAAGAATACCAACGAGCCTTTGACCTAGATTTCACGATTCTCCGATATGGCTCCCTCTACGGACCTAGGGCACCCGACTCGAACTCACTCCGGATGATCCTTGGTCAGGCCATGCGAGACGGTGCTATCAGATATGCAGGAAGCCCAGATGCAATCAGGGAGTACATCCATGTCGAAGATGCAGCCCGGGCAAGCGTCTCAATCCTTGGCGAAAGTTACAAGAACCGAACCATAGTTGTTACCGGCCTTGAATCAATCAGGATGTCCGACCTGTTAGCCATGTGTGCCGAGATCCTCGAGTTGCCACAGAACATTGAGTACCTAGAGGATGACCAGACCGGACACTACATCCGTACTCCCTACGCCTACCGTAATAACCTAGCTCGCAAGTACATCCCGTCACTCACAATCGACCTCGGGCAGGGAGTCCTCCAACTACTCGACGAACTTAGCGTGGACCCCAGCAGGCCTGGCTCAGTGTCAGACTGACTCCGTGCTCACAAATTGCGGCCAGCCCCCTGACATTCGTCTCCCCACCTGGAGCGAAACCAGCTAATGGCAACATTGTGAATCCCGGCAAGTACTGTATTCCCCAGGTACTAAAGGATGCATATTTGGTCTTCTGGGATTTCGACGGCGTGGTAAAGGACTCTCTAGAAGTGAAAACCGAGGGATTCCGGTGGATCGTTCGGAGTGCGGGACCGCTAGTCTGCGACCGCGTCCAGCGCCACCACGAGTCTCACGGAGGAATGTCGCGGTTCGACAAGATTCCCCTCTACCTGACATGGGCTGACATGCCAGCCAACGCCGGACCTGTTCACAATGCCTGTGCCGAATTCTCGGCATTCGTTACCGATGCCGTCGCCAAGTCCCCTTGGGTCGGGGGAGTTCCTGAGTACCTGAGGAACAACCCGGGTAACCAACTGTTCATCCTCGTCACATCTACCCCATCCGAGGAAATCGCTCAAATCCTCAACCAGTTGGATCTGTTACCCTGTTTTTCCAAGATCTTCGGTGCACCTTCATCCAAAGTTGATGCCGTTGCCTCTTCACTCGCCAACCTCCAGATTGCCCCGGACAGGGCTGTATTTGTCGGCGATTCCATGACCGACTATGAGGCCGCTAGTTCCAACTATGTGCCGTTCCTACTCAGACGCCACCGTTTGAACAAAGACATTGCAGCATCCCTGGCAGTGCCATCATTTAACAATCTTGTAGGCGATTAGAAGGGTGAGGTCATGAAGATTCTAGCGATAATCCCCGCCAGAATGGGCAGTAGTAGGTTCCCCGGAAAGCCAATGGCTGACTTAAATGGAAGCCCAATGATCAGACACATCTACGAGAGAACTATCTCATGTTCTCTGCTTGATCTAACTGTTGTTGCCACCTGCGACGTGGAAATCGCTGAATACGTTAGAAGCATCGGTGGTCGTGCAGTGATGACCAGCGACAAGCACGTGAGGGCAACAGACCGATGTGCAGAAGCAGTCACGATAGTCGAAGACGAGGATGAGGTCTGTTTCGACATAGTCGTAATGGTGCAGGGCGACGAGCCGATGATCAGGCCAGAGATGATCACCACAGGTGTGCAGCCGTTGCTGGAAGATCCGTTGATTCCAGTAACAACATTGTTAGGCAGAATCTCATCGATGGACGATCTTCGTGACCCCAACTTCATCAAGATCACATGTGACAAGTATGGCAACGCCCTCTATTTCTCCCGGGCTCCGATCGCCGGGACAGTCGACTACCCTGCAGTTGGCAGACACGTGGCAATCATTCCCTTCCGCCGGGATTTCCTACTTGAGTTCGCTTCAATGGTGTCGACACCACTTGAGGCATCTGAAGCAATAGACATGCTTCGTGTTCTAGAACACGGTTACCAAGTAAGAATGGTGCCGACAGATCTCCCGTCACATGCCGTAGATACTCTGGAAGATCTTGAAAAAGTCTCAACAATGATGACGGCACTCAAGAAGGCTGACTAGCCGGAGACTTAGTTAGATATCTGCTTCCTACCATGCATGTATCTGACAGTTGCATCCGCGGGTCCCTACAGCCGCATTTGCACCAAGTTGTAGATACCTACTAGTTCATTGACACCAATAGCGAGATTGAAATGTGTCTCAGCAAGGCTTCGGCAACGCATGGAAGTAGTCGGATCGCTAAGACAAGTTTCAATCCGATCCACCGCCTCCTCGACGCTGCACGGACCAGTTGACCCAAACACGACACCGCAACCATTGGCCTCGACCAAGCCGGCGGCATCAACCAGTCCAGGATTGACGACCACCGGTCGACCGCTTGCCAAGAACTCACCAATCTTCGTGGGCATGGCCGCTTTGAGACTTACCCCGGCATCGTCACGACAGATGCTTAGACCTAGATGGCACGACGACACAAGATCAGCCATCGCATTTGGTGTGGCCGAAATGCGAATTGCCTCCAAGCCAGCGAAATCCGCCTCCCATGCTGTTACCTCTGGCGCTGCCACAATGAACTCAACTAGCCGGCGATTACGAAATTCGTCTACCAAGTCAAGCATCGATCGCAAGTCGTAATACTGGTTGAGTGTGCCAGCCAGCAGTATCCGGACAGTAGTCGTAGGTAGTGGCGTCACAATGAATCTTTCTAGATCAGTACACGTCGTGATTACTCGTGCCTTCGGAGCCACTATCCCCTTGTAGCGAGAATCGAGCTCTGCAACCGCTGATGCTGTAAGTGCGACCACAGCAGTGGATCGGTGCGCCGCTAGTCGCTCTACCCAACGAAAGATTCGTTCCTCCAGTGAGCCAGCCCGAACAACCCCTGTCGCAACTTTCTGATCTATCCAGAGGGAGCGTACATCCCATACCCAGTTATTGATCCCAGCAATGATCGCTGCCGCGGCTGCCATGTCACTTCGGGCGTGGACCAGCGCTGCCCCTCGAATCGCCCATGCCGCCCGAAGGACACGGCAGAATCCACCAACCGCACCGGGTCGCCCATACTCCTGCGGCGACCAGGAAACGCCCAAATCACTTAGCCTGCTCCAGACTTCCATGTCCACCTGATGTTCAAAGGTGAGCAGGTGAATCAAGACACCTTGCTGAGCGAGGCGTTCAACGTAGTTGAGAACCTGCGAGCGCCCCACCGTACTAGTCACTGGGTCCATCGAAAGATACGTGATCACAGGAAGGCCACTTGAACTGTCCATCGTTGTTAGTGCCTTACACTGTCCATAACCCGATCCCATCGCACCGCAAGAGACTCATCGGAATAGAAAGCATGGGCAGCCACCTGCCCAGCCAAAGCAACCTCCAGCCGTAGATCCGGCTTGGATGACAACTCAACCAGCGTGGTTTCCCAGTCCTCAGCCGTCGAACAGAGCACCAGATTACCTAGGCCGGCCAGTTCGGCTGCTCTCTCGTGGGCCGGATTCGTTGACACCACCACGGGAAGGCCAAGCCTCCAAAAGATCCGCATGCGGTTCTCCGGCTTGCCTACAGCTAGGCCGTCGGTGAGATCAACTGGGACGATCGCCACATCGCAGGACCCGGCTACCTCGTTCAAGGTCTCGACTGTCCACTTGTGCAACTCGATATCGATGCCCCAATTCGCCACTATCTCCTCGGTCCGACGAACGACAAACCTGTTCATGAACTTTGGCGCCTCAAGGTCAGTAACAAGGTGGAGTCGGAGTTGGCAGGATCTGGCGAGAGACCGAAGCGCCGGCAACACCTGTCGAACCGCTGGAAGAGTAGCCGTCAACCCTTCCCAGACGATGTCGAACCGATCCGATTGCCGGATGATCGGTGGCACGAACTCGAACTCACCGTGCAAATCCAGGATCGGATGCACATTTCGATTGTACAGTGAGATGTTGGTGGCTTGTTCGTCGGTACTACAGACAACCGCATCGGCCCGCTCGAGCAGTCGCTCAAGTGCCCGGAGGTAGCTGACGACCGGGCGACGGGACTCCCCTCCCACCCACTTCGCCAGCCCACGGACGGCCCGTTTCGGCCCCTGTCTCTCATCGAGAAATGCGTCAGGGAAATCGACCACGATTCTAGTTTCTTGCGAAGCATCTACCCAACGGGTGATATCGGCTGCAGGTGTCAAGACTATGACCTCACGGTCGTCCCGGTCCGCAACCACATCGAACGAAAGGCCTCGCATTTCTGCGTACCTAGGGAAGCGCCGACGATCCATCGGCCTATCGAGACTAGGACCATGTGGCACGTAGCCGATCCGTGGAGAAGTTGCCATGGACATCACAGAACTCCAACCAACTTGAGTTCTCGATGGGTCCACAGTACTGACGTACCAGCCAACGCACCATACCCAATCAGACAGGCCCATGCCGCACCGAAAATACCCCAGGTCGGAATCATCACAAAGTTCAAAGCCACCATTACAACACCACCAACAACCTGGGGAACGCCGATACCACGGTGACGGCTAAAGCCAACAAGAAGCACCTGCTGCATCAGATGTATAGAGAGGAACAGTTCAGCAACCGTGACGATTACCAACACTCCGCGGGCCTCAGCGAACCCTTCGCCAAAGACAAACGGCAAGAATACGAAACCGATTGTTGCCGCAATTGCGAGAGTGGCGATATGGCCAATAACGACCAGTCGTCCACGTAGTCGTACGACCGACACCGAATCAGTGCCACTTCGGCCGCGATCAGCGATCACCTGACCAAACCCCTGCGGTATGATTCTAAGCATCTCGGGAATTGCCAAAGCAATGGTGTAAATGCCAACGGAGTACGCGCCAGCGGTTGCAACCAAGATTAACCGGTCCAATCGGAGAGTCGCGAAGTGTGACACGGCGCCGAGCATCGGTGAAACTCCATCAACAACAAGAAGTCGCCAGTGGGTCGTTAGCTCTGTCCAGCCGACCCAATGGAACACACCGGGTCGTCCAACGAGAAGTGCTCCAAGGAACGCTGATCCAACGGCCATAGTAATAACCGCTGAGGTAGCGGTTAGATATCCTCGCACCAAGAGAACCGTCAACACAACAACCTTGCCAACAGCGACAACCAATTCAGCCACCATCACGACTCGATAACGGCGAAGCCCGTAGAGAATGGCGACGGCAGAGCGCAACAACATCGTCGCCACGCTCAGACCAACTACACTCAACGAGAATCCAAAGGGCAGATGCAGCCATGACCGTGACAGCACACTGACCACTGAGGCTGTGAGCATTACCTGAAGTGGGACAAGTGCAAGCGTTAGAGAGAAGACATCGCTCGCGTTAACCTCACTGTCGCGATCTAGCAGATGGACCCGACCACTGGTGTAGGTGCCAAGGCCGGCAATATTGCAGGTTATGTAGGCAACTACAAAAGCGACTGCGATCTCACCACGTCCGGTCGGGCCCAAGTGTCTAGCTGTCAGGAGGACAAATACCATGCCCACAACTGCGTTAATGATGCGTGCTGATAGCACCATCAGCACCTGACCTCTTCCCCCCTGCGACAACTCGACAAGTCGCCGGCTAACAGCCCAACGACGAAGAACGATCACTGCTGCCACCGAGGAATATGAGATCGTGAAATTGCCTGAAAGCGCCGTCTGATTCGACGAATCAGGACTCGAAGTGGCAAGGTGATCAGCCGGCGTGGGTCACGACGCAGCGAGTTAAGTAGGTATGGGCCGGCTGCTCCGACACAGCCTCGTAACAAGTATGAGAGACCGAGATGAACGTCAAGGTTGGCGCGACACCGCCGCTCGATCGACTGGTACCGCCCGCCGGTGAACACCTGATCGTAGAGACGCGACATGTCGGCAGAGAATTCACTGAGTTGCCTATGCATCTGTGCGGGGTGGACTCGGTACCGCACCAGTGTCTCCGGGACGGCGTCAAGAGGCCCGATCTCCCCCATGCGCAGCGCGAATTCCAGGTCGGCCGACACCGAGAACTCGGGATCGAATCCCCGCATGTCCTCTAACACCGCGCGCCGGATGAGGGCGGTTGAGGGCAGGAGAAGGCCGTTGCCCTCGAGAGCCAGCCAGCCCTTGAGAGCTTTCGAGCCGTTCCTGAACTGCACCACTCCTCTTGACTTGCCAGTCAGATCCTCAAACAATTCGTATCCACAGACACACATCGGTGCACCACTACCGGTGAGATGAGCCATCTGGATCTCAAGCTTGCGCGAATCCCACAGGTCGTCGGCATCAAGCAGGGCCACGTACTCACCGCACGATGCCAGCACCCCAGTATTTCGGGCACTTCCAACACCGCGGTTTGGAGTACGGACTAGCTGCACCCTTGATGACCCGGGTGCCACATACTCAGCTACGACATCCGGGCCCCGGTCGGTGGACCCGTCATCCACTACAACAATTTCGACATTTTGATACGTTTGCGCCAGAGCGGAGGTTAGCGTCTCCTCAATCCATGCCTCCGACTGGTACATCGGGATTACCACCGATACAAGCGGATCAGCAACCACACCAGCACTCATGGAAATAGAATCTCCAACAATCATTCGACAATCATTCGACAATCATTCGACAACCAACCGGGCGTCCTAGGGCTCTCATGACCAACTCACTCGGGTGGTGGGTATGTGAACCCAACTATTCAAGCATGGAAGCAGCGCCGGTCGATCCACCCTCAAGATCACAGTACCCCAACCTGCACACCAGACGATAGAACGGCCTAGCGAACATCAAGAACAACTGGTCTCGCTCCATATGATCTCACCTAATACTGTGATCAGGACCGCTCGTTCTGGCGGTCGCTTCCTCCGTCGGGTCATACGCAAAGATATCTCCAACTACGTTACGTTTGGATCAGGCGCTCCCCGACTGTACGAACGAATCTGGGTTGATCCACAGCAGTGCAGATCTATGACAACAGAGTTCCAGTGGAGCAGTTTCGGCACCGTGGTTGGCGGGGACTGGGATCTCAAAGCTGCTCCTCTCCTCCAAGATCCGCGAGTCAGCGCTGCGGTTGTTCACTGGCGCGACGGCGTACCTTGGACCTCCACTGGTATCTACGATTATGTACTTCAAACGATCGCCAAGAACGGACCCCATTACGGACCAGGGCGGAACTGGACCTCGCACTCCGATGTGGTTCGTAGATACCAAGACTTGGACGAGATCTTCGACCATGTAAACCAACAGGGACGGCTCAAGACACAAGCCGAACTACCTCACCTGCACTTCAGAGAGGCTGGCGGCATCCTGTTCCACATTGACCGAAAGTTGAATCCTGTGTTTGGCGGCTGGGGCGCTCACCGTCTTGCTATTGCCATAGTCACTGACCTTCCAGTAATTCCCGCATGGGTAGGGGTAGTCCACCGCGATTCACTACATACATGGCGCGACAAATACTCACAGCAAACTGATCAGTGAACTTCAGGCAACAAGTAGGACGCTGTTTTGCGATGTGATCTCAAGTCCATCCCCATGGCTCACCTTAGTGGGAATGTCTAACTGGAATACCTCGGGGCAGTGAGGTCAGAAATTTGCTCTGAACAGGCTGGGCATTTTGTCGACTGGTTGGTAGCGTCATGTTGATTTGGCCCGTTGTCGGAATAGTCGGAACATTCAGTTGCCTACAGGTTCTCCTCCCACCAGACAGACCAACTGGGACCTCCACGACGTTGAGGAGGGCGGCCATCCGGTAAGCCGTGTGACTTTCGATATTCGGTGGCCTGCACTGGCACTTACCCACGCAAGGTTGGTTCGGCTCTCCCTTTTGAATAATGGCACTGTCGTTGACATAGGTGGTGGTGACGGTGGTCTGGGACACTTCTTGGGTCCCGGCCACAAGCGCTACGTGAATCTAGAACCCTCATCAGTTGTTCTCAGTCGACTTGAGCCACAGGGTGCCGCCGGAACGGTCCGAGGTTTTGGCGAACAGCTTCCATTCCGCTCCGAAGTCTTCACATGTGTATCAGCAAAGTCTTCTCTTGACCACGCCTTTGACTTGGACCTAACGCTGACTGAGTCATACAGAGTGCTCCTGCCAACCGGGTCGATCGTTATTTCGCTAGTAAACGAAGACTCATGGTACAAACGACTCTTGCCAAGAACGGTGAAGCGGCGCCAAGAGCAGTGCACAGACCACAACTTCTTCCTAGGCGTTACTGACCTAACAGACATCCTTGCGAACCATGGCTTTGTGAACATCAAGGCTACGACCTATGACTACCTCCGGCTTCCTATCCGAATCGAGAACTTCGCCTACAGATTGACGAGCGCTCGCATTGTGCAGGGAGTTCTGCATGCGTGTGACACCATTTGCCGATCAGTATTTCCGGCAAGTGGCGGAACAATGACTGTTCACGGAGAAAAACCCCCACGTTGATCTAACCTGCAGCGTGATCCATATCAGATCCTTGCAACCATCAACTCGGCCGCAAAAGGGCTCCTTCCAATAGTCCCTCGATCCGTCATCGAATCGGACGACTCCGATCCGCCGCCTGGTCCGGTCGTCGAAGAACTCATAACCGCAGGTGCACATGGGTGA
>CEPV01029798.1_pt1 | contig 11670 bp, 10 predicted proteins | sample 530451 | NCBI WGS metagenome assembly CEPV01 (sample SAMEA2620097, study PRJEB7988) | marine metagenome | isolation source: saline water (ENVO:00002010), including | reverse complement strand
CACATCTCCTTCATGGGAGCCCAGATCGACCACACCCTGGAGACGATCCGGCTGGACACCGGGCCCGCTGCTGCCCGTGTGCTCTTGGACGACGGAGTTGACGTCGTGCTCCTCACCCCCGTTTGACCTCTGTGCACGCGTACCGTGGGTACGCTCGCATCGGTTCTGGAGGCATCCGGAATAGCCACCGTGGCACTCTCACTCATCCGCCAGCAGGTCGAGACAACGAGGCCTCCTCGGGCTCTCCACTGCGAGTTCCCTCTGGGGCGACCGCTGGGCCGCCCCGAGGATCCGGCCTTCCAGAGAAGCGTCCTGGATGCCGCATTCGCCCTCTTGGATGAGCCGGAGGGGCCTGTGCTCGTTGACTTCCCCGAGGAGATCACCGACGACTCGGATGCACCGCTCGTCTGCACGATCCCACCTGCCGACACCGGCGATGTACACCCCGCCGAGGCCGAGGCAAGGGGCCTGCTGCCCGCATGGAAGCGGAGCACCGAGGCGTACGGCCGCTCAACCGTCGGCAAGATCGTGCCCGCCGATGAGGTCCCCGCAGTGGTGGGTCTCTTCGCCCGTATCGCCGACGGGGAGGACTGGCAGGAGGTCGGCCTGCCGGGAGATCCGACAAAGGCCGCCGCAGATGTCCGGAACTTCTACGAGGAGGCGGCCCTGTCCCTCACCGAAGCCGTTCCCGGCGCCCGTCAGGCCGAGACCTGGTTCGTGGGCCACACTGCAGCCGGTGACGTAGTCCAGCGTGCGAGGCTTGCAATGAAGGAACAGGGTGCGGGCTTCTACTTCTGGTACTACCTGCTGCCCGCAACCCAGCACCACGAACCCGGGGGAAACCCGTGAGCGACCTTCTGGCCCATGCCGACGACGGTGGAGCCTCGGCGATCGAGCCCAGCCGAGCCCAACTCGAGGCCCTGGTGGAGGTGGGGCGCCATGGTCCGGTCCACATGGTGAACCTGCTCAGGTTCAGAGACGTCGCGGAGTACCCGGAGGGCTGGGACGGACCTACCGGAACCGGTGAGGAGGCGTACGCCCGTTACGGTCAGGTGGCCATGTCGCGGGTGGGAGACCTGGGTGGGCGGGTTGTCATGTTCGGCCCGGTCGAGGCCGTGGCGATCGGCGTCGACCCCTGTCGTTGGGACCAGGTCGCCGTAGTCGAGTATCCCGACACGGAGAGCTTCCTGGCGCTCACGGAGGATCCTGCCTACGTGGATGCCCTGGTCCATCGTGATGCCGGCCTTGCCGAGACCGAGGTACTCGCAGTGAACCCGATTGTCGGACGGGCACCTTGAGGCCAGGTCACCGGGTGACGGCGGATGCCGGGTTGGTTGCGTGCTGGCGAACGGGGGCGTTACGGGTTGCCGGCAGAGGTACTGTTCGCGGGCTGCAGCCAGGAAGGGGAGGGCATGGCCACTGACCGGGAACTGGCCGACGAGATAGTCGGAACCATCAGGGCCTGGATCGACCGCGACGTGGTTCCCAACGTGGCCGAGTTCGAGGCAGCCGACGAGTTTCCCCAGGCCATGTTCGACCAGATGTGTGAATTCGGCCTGTTCGGGGCGACCATCCCGGAGGAGTACGGAGGCCTGGGCCTCGATATCACGACCTACACGCGAATCGTCGAGGAACTCTCCCGCGGGTACATGTCGCTTGCTGGAATCCTCAACACCCACAAGATCGCCGCAACCATGATCGGCCGCTTCGGCACCGATGAGCAGCGTCAGCGGTTCCTTCCCCGGATGTGCGACGGCAGCTTCAGGGCTGCCTTCTCGTTGTCTGAACCAGACGCCGGCAGCGACACGGGCGCCATCCGCTGTCGGGCAGAACGCGACGGCGATGAGTGGGTAGTGAACGGAACCAAGATGTGGGTCACCAACGGAATGCGCTCGTCCCTGGTGATGCTGCTGGCGCGCACCCCCGACGACCGCATCACCTGCTTCCTCGTCGAAAAGGACCCGGGCGAGACCTACGAGGGGATCACCGCCTCGAAGAAGATCGACAAACTCGGCTACAGGGGGCTCGAGACGGTCGAGATGTCCTACGTGGACCACCGCGTCCCGCACGCCAACCTGCTCGGCGGCGACGATGGCCTGGGTCACGGCCGCGGCTACGCCCTCTCGGCCCTCGAACTGGGGCGCATCAACGTGGCCGCCCGCGCCGTCGGGGTCGCCCAGGCGGCGTTCGAGGCCGCTATCGCATACGCACAACAGCGTGAGACCTTCGGAAAGCCGATCGTCCAACACCAGGCTATTTCGTTCATGCTCGCCGAGATGGCAACCAGGTTGCAGGCGGCCCGCCTGTTGACATACGACGCGGCCCGCCTCGCCGACAATGGGGAACGCGTTGACGTCGAGGCCGGGATGGCGAAGCTGTTTGCGTCCGAGGCCGCATTCGAGATCGCCACCGATGCCATGCGCATCCACGGCGGTGTCGGCTACACGACCGAGTTCCCGGTGGAGCGGTACTTCCGCGACACGCCCCTGATGATCATCGGCGAGGGCACGAGCGAGATCCAAAAGATGGTGATTGCACGTAACCTCGTCGACCGATACCCCGTGGAGTGACGATGACCCAGAACCAGACCGGAACCTCGATACTCGGTAACGCCGTTCTCCGGCGCGAGGATGACACGCTGCTGCGGGGACAGGGCGGCTACGTCGGCAACGTGGTCCTGCCCGGTGCCGTGCATGCCCACTTCGTGCGATCCACCGCCGCCCATGGCGAGATTCTCTCCGTGGACGTCGCCGACGCCCTGTCGATGCCCGGCGTATTGGCCGTCTACACCGCTGCCGATATCGGCCTCGACGACCGCCTACCGCCAATGGGCTTCTACCCGTCCGAGATGGCGCGGCCGTTCCTCGCCCGTGACCGGGTCCGCTTCGTGGGCGAGCCGGTGGCGGTGGTCGTGGCCGAGACCTCGTACCAGGCAGCCGATGCGGCCGAGGCGATCTGGGTCGACATCGAGCCCCTGGCGGCGGTCGTTGACCTGAACGAGGCCCTGGCCGGTGACACCGTCCTGTTTCCCGAACTGGGCCACAACCTGATCTGGGAACTGCCGTCGGCGGGGGCAGTCGACTTCTCAGCCTGCGAGGCCGTCATCGAGGCCGAACTCGTCAACAGCCGTGTTGCTGCGGTGTCAATCGAGCCCCGTGTCGCTGCAGCCACCTTCGAGGACGGCCGGGTCACCTGCTGGGCCAGTTCCCAGGGAGGCCACAACTACCGCGACGACGTGGCAAAGGCGATGGGCCTCGAGCAGTCCGACGTGCGGGTCCACGTGAAGGACATCGGTGGAGGATTCGGTGCCAAGGGGATGGTCTCTGAAGAAGAGATAGTGGTCGCCCAGTTGGCGCGCCTGACGGGTCGGCCCGTGCGCTGGACCGAGAGCCGTACCGAGAACCTCATCGGGTACGTGCACGGGCGGGCACAGAACCAGCGGGTCACGATGGGAGGAACCCGCGACGGGCGGATCACCACCTACAGGCTCGAGGTGGTGCAGGACTGCGGTGCGTTCCCCAAGTGGGGTCCGTTCCTGCCGGAGTTCACGAGGCAGCTGGCCTGTGGCGTCTACGACATAGCCGACGTGGAGTTCTCAGCGAAGTCGGTGGCGACCACCACGGCTCCACTGTGTGCCTACCGGGGTGCCGGAAGGCCGGAGGCCACGGCGGCGATCGAACGGGCCGTCGACATGTTCGCCGCCGAGATCGGCATGGATCCGGCTGATGTACGGCGCATCAACCTGGTTCCACCCGACGCCTTCCCGTTCACCACGCGTACCGGAACGTCCTACGACTCGGGCGAGTACGAGGCGGCCCTGGATGCAGCCCTCGATTCCGCCGACTACGCCTCGCTGAGGGCCGAACAGCAGCGCCGCCGCGATGCCGGCGACCGCCACCAGATGGGCATAGGGGTCTCCACCTACGTTGAGATCACCGGCTTCGGCGGAAGCGAGTACGGCGAGGTCAGGCTGCGGCCCGACGGGACGTTCCTGGCGATCACCGGTTCCACACCGATCGGCACCGGGCACGTCACCACCTGGGCGATGCTGGTCGCTGACCGGCTCGGCGTTCCGATGGACCAGGTCGAGGTCTTCCACGGAGACACCGACGTGGTCCCCTCGGGGGACACCACCGGTGGGTCCAGGTCGGTGCAGCTGGCGGGATCTGCAATGGCGGACGCCTCCGAGAAGCTCGTCGAGGTGGCCCGCCAGGCCGCAGCCGACCAGCTCGAGGCGGCGGTCGCCGACGTCGTCCTCGAGGACGGAACCTTCCATGTGGCAGGCACACCGGCCATGGCCAGGTCGTGGGTTGACCTGGCAGGTTCCTCGGACCAGACACTCACGGGTATCTCGGACTTCTCCCAGACAGGTGCCACCTTCCCGTTCGGCACCCACATCGTTGTCGCTGAGGTCGACACCGAGACAGGCCATGTCTCGGTCGACCGCATAGTCGCCGTCGACGATGCCGGCACCCTCGTGAACCCGCTGCTGGCGGCCGGCCAGATCCACGGTGGCCTTGCCCAGGGTGTGGCCCAGGCGCTCATGGAGGAGTTCCGCTACGACGGCGACGGCAACCCGCAGACCACCAACCTCGCCGACTACTCGGCCGTGTCGGCCATGGAGGTTCCGAGCTACGAGCGCACGTTCACCCAGACGCCGTCACCGCGCAACCCGTTGGGAGCAAAGGGAATCGGCGAATCGGGCAGCATCGGGTCGACCGCAGCGGTCCAGAGCGCCGTCGTCGACGCCGTGTCGCACCTCGGTGTGAGGCACATCGACATGCCGCTGACTCCCGAGACGGTCTGGCGTGCAATCCAGTCGGTCTGACAGGTCGGGGTACCTGACCTGTCGGGTGTCCTCCCCGTGAACGCACCACGGCAGTTCCTCGTCGAGCGACTGCGCCAGTTCGGCATCACCGTCTTCGCAGAGATGTCTGCGCTTGCCGACCGGACCGGTGCCATCAACCTGGGGCAGGGGTTCCCTGATTCTGACGGCCCCGGAGAGGTGCTCGAGGCCGCCGTGGCAGCCATCAGGGCGGGACACAACCAGTACCCCCCGGGTCGTGGGATCCTGCCGTTGCGTCGGGCGGTCGCCGGTCACCAGAAGCGCTTCTATGGCATCGACGTGGATCCTGAAGCCGAGGTACTCATCACCGCCGGTGCCTCGGAGGCGATAGCCGCAGCGATGCTGGCCTTTGTCGAACCCGGTGACGAGGTCATCATGTTCGAGCCCTACTTCGACCACTACGCCACCTCGGTGGCGCTTGCCGGTGGGCACCGCCGGGTGGTGGCGCTGCGTGAGCCCGACCTCTCCTTCGACGTCGCCGAACTGGAGGCGGCCGTCGGTCCACGCACCCGCCTGATCCTCCTGAACACCCCCCACAACCCCTCCGGCAAGGTGTTCGACGCCGACGAACTGGGCCAGATCGCACGGGTGGCCGTCGAGCGGGACCTGCTGGTAGTCACCGACGAGGTCTATGAACACCTCATCTACGACGGCCGAGGCCACATCCCGTTGGCGACCCTCCCCGGCATGGCCGAGCGAACCCTCACCATTTCCTCGGCCGGCAAGTCCTTCGGGTTCACCGGCTGGAAGATCGGCTGGGCCAGCGGACCCGAAGCCATGGTCTCGGCCCTGCTCACGGCAAAGCAGTCGCTCACCTACGTGAACGGCGGACCCTTCCAGCATGCCCTGGTGACAGCGCTCGGCCTGGGCGATGGCTACTTCCGGGACCTCGCCGACGACCTCCAGGCCAAGAGGGACATCCTCAGCGAAGGCCTCCGCAGTGCGGGCTTCAGGGTGTTTCCGACAGCAGGCACCTACTTCATCACCGCCGACATCAGGCCGCTGGGGGCCAGCGACGGTGTGGAGTTCTGCATGTCGCTTCCCGAGCGCTGCGGGGTGGTGGCGGTTCCGAGCGTTGTGTTCTACGACAACGAGGAAGCCGGGAGGCACCTCATCAGGTTCGCCTTCTGCAAGAGGCCTGAGGTTCTCGCCGAGGCGGCAGAGCGGCTGGCGGGAATGGGAGAATCTCCCTCATGAAGGTTGCAGCCGTCCAGCACGACGTGGTCTGGGAGGACCGCGAGGCCAACCACGGGCACCTGGCCGGGCTGATCGCAGAGGCGGCGGTCGACGGTGCCGACCTCGTGGTCCTGACCGAGATGTTCCCCGTCGGGTTCTCGCTGGCCGCCGACCGAATTGCCGAGCCACCAGATGGGCCGAGTGTCCGATTTCTCCTGGAGCAGGCCAGCGACCACGGTCTCTGGACTGCTGGTTCGGTGCCGGTTGCCGATGATGCGGCCTCGATGCCGGTGAACAGGTTCGTGCTCGCCGGCCCCGACGGCACACTCCACCACTACGACAAGATGTACCCGTTCACCTACGCGGGCGAGCGCGACCACTACAGGCCCGGTGAGCACCCGGTGACCGTGACCATCGAGGGGGTGAGGGTCAGCCTCTTCGTCTGCTACGACCTGCGCTTCTCTGAGGCCTTCTGGGATCTGGCCCCGACGACCGACCTCTACCTGGTTCCCGCCAACTGGCCGTCCAGCCGTCGCGAACACTGGATGACCCTCCTGCGCGCCAGGGCCATCGAGAACCAGGCGTACGTCGTGGGGGTGAACCGTGTCGGTGACGATCCCCGGTTCTCCTATTCGGGCGACAGCCTCATCATTGATCCCCTCGGTGAGATCCTCGCCGATGCCGAACCGGGTGTCGAAGCCGTTCTGGTCGCCGACGTGGAACCAGAACGGGTTGCGGCTGTCCGTGCCGAGTTTCCCTTCCTCCAGGACCGACGGGAGAGATGAGCGGCCCCGAGATTCTCGAGCGGGCACGCCGGCTGGTCGAGCCGGCAATGGTCGTCTCCGTCGACGGCCTCTGTGGCGAGCTGGGCCTGCCCGCCCGCTACCACCTGGGCTGGGCCGAGGCAGACGGCTCACCCTCGACAGCGGGTGCCGGAAAGGGCCTCCGGCCGGCTCTGGCCGTGCTGTCAGCCGAGGCGGTTGGTTCCCCCGGCGAAGTTGCCGTCCCGGGGGCGGTCGCCGTGGAACTGGTTCACAATTTCTCGCTCATCCACGACGACATAATCGACGGCGACCTCGAGAGGCGCCACAGGGCCACCGTGTGGGCAGCCTTCGGCACCGACGACGCCATCATCTCGGGCGATGCGCTCCACAACCTGGCATTCCAGGTCCTGCTGGGTGAACCCACGCCGGAACGGGCAGCGGCAACCGCCCGCCTGGCCAGGGCCACTTCGGCGATGCTGGCCGGGCAGGCCGCCGACATGGCATTTGACGACCTGCCGGTCGTGTCCCTCGATGACTGCCTGGCAATGGAGGCCGACAAGACCGGCGCCCTGCTGGGTTGTGCAGCGTCGATCGGTGCCGTGCTGGCCGGTGCACCGCAGACGACCGTCGATGCGCTCGACTCCTTCGGGCGGGAGCTGGGCCTGGCATTCCAGGCTGTCGACGACGTTCTCGGCATCTGGGGCGACCCGGCCGTGACCGGTAAGGCCGCCGGCAACGATCTGCGGGAGCGCAAGAAGTCCATGCCGGTTGCTGTCGTCCTGACCGGTGGTTCGAGTGGAGCAGGAGACCTTGCCGCCATCTACGACCAGCCCGGCGGTATCTCCGACGAGGATGTCGACCGTGCAACGGGGATCATCGAGGCTGCCGGTGGCAGGGAGCGCACCGAGGCCGAGGCTGCTGCCCGACTGCAGTCGGCCCTGGCTTCGATTGACGCCTTGACGATTCCTGCTGAGGTGCACGCTGAGATCAGCGGCCTGGCCAGGTTCGTCGTGGAGCGCAGTTACTAGAACCCGGAGTCACAGGCGCCGAATTGCGCCCAGCCGGACAACGGCTCGCCCTTCTTCACGTGATTCGGGCAGGTCCACCCGGCCCTCGAGCACCCATTCATTGAAGCCATCGGGGTCGGCGATCGTCTGCGTGACCTGCCACATGTCGGGGGTGCTGTCGTCAAGCACGAAGAACTCGCCGCCCCTTGCGTGGCTGTCGGTCGGCATAACCGAGTGATCGTCCCAGTAGGGGGCGATTGCCTCCCTGATCGAGTCGGCGTTCCATGTGGTGTCGCCGACGGAAGGCACCTCGGCGAGAACGTCGGTGGCCTCCCCGCTGCGACGTGAGAGCAGCTGCACCCATCTGAAGACCTCGTTTCGCACCATCACCCGGAAGGCCCTCACCGACGTGGTCACGTCGGGGCGCTCGGGCCCGGCACCCTCGATGGGCCCCATGTCGTCCGGGTCCGGGTTGCGCAGCTTCTCCCACTCGTCGATGAGGCTGGAGTCGACCTGGCGTACGGTCTCGCCCAGCCAGGCCTCGAGGTCGCGCAGTTCCTCGGTCTTTTCCTCGTCGGGCACGTTCTGGACGACCGCCTTGTAGGCCTGGGTCAGGTACCGCAGCACGACCCCCTCGGACCGCTTCAGGCCGTGGTGTTCCACGTACTGCCTGAAGTTGAAGCCAAGTTCGTGCATCTCACGTGCCACAGACTTGGGTTGGACGTTCTCGTCGCCGACCCACGGGTGGTGACTGCGGAACACGTCGAAGGTTCCGTAGAGGAACTCGGCCAGCGGTCGTGGAGGCCGCACCTCGTTGAGGCGCTCCATGCGTTCCTCGTACTCGACGCCTTCCATCTTGAGCCTGTTGACCAGCTCGGTCTTCAGGCGGTTGACCTGTGCGGCAAGGATGACCCCGGGGTTCTCCAGCACCGATTCGACGACCGAAAGAAGGTCCAGGGCGTGCTGTTCGGGTGTCTGGTCGGGGCCCTCGTCACCCAACTCGGGGATCACCTCGAGGGCGAACAGCGACAGAGGCTGGTGGAGGGCGAAGTCGTCCTGGAGGTCCACCCCGATGCGGACCATGCGGCCCTCGTCGTCTGGTTCGTCGAGCTCCTCGATGATGCCGGCGTCCCGGAGTGAGCGGTACACGCCGATCGCCCGGCGGATGTGTTGTCGCTGGCGCTTTCGCGGCTCGTGGTTGTCGGTGAGCAGCCGTCGCAGGTCGGCACCGCCGTCACCGGGGCGGGACAACACGTTGAGGACCATCTGGTGGGTGACGTCGAAGCTGGAGTCCAGGGGTTCGGGGTTGCCGCCGACCGTCTTGTCGAACGTCTCCTCGTTCCAGTGCGCGTAACCGCGCTCCGGCGGTTTCTTCTTCACCAGCTTCTTCCTGCGGGACGGGTCGGCTGCCACCCTGGCCTCAGCTCGCCGGTTCTCGATCCAGTGCACAGGGGCCTGGGCCCAGACGTGGCCCTCGTCGTCGAAGCCCCGACGACCGGCACGCCCCGCGACCTGTGCGAACTCGCGGTTGGAGAGCAGGCGTGTGGTGGAGCCGTCGTACTTGCAGAGTTGGGTGAGAAGGACCGTGCGGATCGGCACGTTCACGCCTACCCCGAGCGTGTCCGTTCCACAGATCAACTTGAGCAGGCCGGCCTGGGCCAGCTTTTCGATGAGTAGCCGGTAGCGGGGGAGGAGGCCGGCGTGGTGAAGGCCGATTCCGTGGCCGATGAAACGGCGCAGGTCCTTGCCGATCGGCGTGTCGAACCTGAAGCCACCGACCGCCTCGCGGATCTCGGCCTTCTCCTCCTTGGTGACCACGTCGAGGCTGCAGAGGTCCTGGGCCTTCTCTGTGGCGGCCTGCTGGGTGAAGTGGACGATGTAGATCGGTGCCCGGTCCGAGTCGACCAGCTCCGTGATGGACTCGTGAAGGGGGGTCTCCCGGTATTCAAAGGTGAGCGGAACCGGTCGCTCGCTGCCGGCCACGGTCACGGTCGGTCTTCCGGTTCGCCCGGTCAGGTCATCCTCGAACCTGGTTGTCGGGCCGAGGGTCGCCGACATGAGGAGGAACTGCGTGTCGGTCAGCTCCAGCAGCGGCACCTGCCACGCCCAGCCGCGCTGGGGGTCGGCGTAGTAGTGGAACTCGTCGGCGACAACGAGGCCCACGTCGCATGAGCGGCCTTCCCGTAGGGCTCTGTGGGCGAGGATTTCGGCAGTGCAGGCGATGATCGGCGCTCCCGGGTTGACAGATGCATCGCCGGTAACCATGCCGACGTTGTCCGATCCGAAGTCGCGGGCGAGTGCGAAGAACTTCTCGCTGACAAGTGCCTTGATGGGTGCCGTGTAGACGCTGCGTTCACCCCTTGCGAGGGCGGCGGCGTGGGCGGCCGTGGCAACGAGGGACTTCCCCGAACCGGTGGGGGTGGCCAGGATCACATGGCTACCGGCCAGCAGTTCCAGGATGGCCTCCTCCTGGGCCGGGTACAGCGCGAGCCCGGCCTCGGTCGTCCATGCAACGAAGCCCTCCAGGATCTCGTCGGGGTCCGAGCCCTGTGGCAGCCGATCAATGAGGCTTGCGGTCGTGGGTCTGGAGTTCATCGTGTCGGACGCACGACCGTTGCACGCTCTGCTTCCACCACGGACTGGAATGCACACCCGGGCATGTGGTCGTTGACCATGCCCATCGCCTGCATGAAGGCGTATGCGGTGGTGGGCCCCACGAACGACCACCCCCTCCTCTTCAGGTCGCGGCTGAGGGCGGTGGACTCGGCCGTGGTGGCGGGGATCGGGTCGTCGGGGGCCCGGGCCTCACCGGTCGGCTCCCATGACCACAGGTAGGCGGCCAGGGACCCGAACTCGTCTGCAACCTCCAGGGCCCTGGCGGCGTTGTTGATCGTGGACTCGATCTTGCCCCGGTGGCGCACGATGCCGGCATCGCCCAGGAGGCGCTCCACATCGTCGGAGCCGAACCCGGCAACGACCGCCGGGTCGAAGCCGGCGAATCCGGACCGGAACGCCTCGCGCTTGCGCAGGATCGTCAGCCATGACAGCCCGGCCTGGAATCCTTCGAGGCAGATCTTCTCGAACAGCCGGGTGTCGTCGGTTGTCGGCCGACCCCATTCGTCGTCGTGGTAGGCGAGGTAGTCGGCGTGGTCTCCCGGCCACCAGCAGCGCACGATCCCGTCGTTGCCGGTGGCAATGCCCCCGGTCACTTCTGTCCCCGTCCGCTTCTCTGCTCCACGGGGACCGACGTTACGCTCCGACGAGCCATTGCCCGACCAGTCAGGGACCCCCCATGATCGTGATAGCAGGTACCATCAACATCGACCCGGCCAGCAGCGACGACGCCGTGGCGGCGATCGTGCCGATGATGACCGCAACGCATGCCGAGGATGGCTGCATCGACTACGTGCTCAGCATCGATCCGGTACAGGCCGGGCTGGTCAGGATCTTCGAGAAATGGGAGAGCGACGAGGCCCTCAGCGCCCACATGGGTTCGGCACACATGGCCGAGTTCCAGCGGGCCATGGCCGGCTTCGGCGTCACCGGCATGTCCGTGGAGCGCTTCGACGGCGCCACGGTCTCGCGGTTGATGTGACCTGAGGGATCAGGCCGGGTCGCCCGTCGGTAGGCCCGGGACCACCTGGCCGAGGCATCCGGGGCGGACTGGGCCAACATGGTGGGCCACTTGCGGTGGTGGCGGACCGGTGGGAGGCTGGCCCCATGCGCAGGGTCGCGGTGCTCATCGCCCCACTTGTCCTGTGGGGCTGCGCCGCCGAGGCCGACCGTACGGCAGACGTGGTTCCGACGACGGCGCTGCCCACCACCGCGGCCCCCGTCACGGAACCCCCGGCAACCACGCCACAGCCCACAGCGAGCC
>CEPV01052825.1_pt1 | contig 11697 bp, 11 predicted proteins | sample 530451 | NCBI WGS metagenome assembly CEPV01 (sample SAMEA2620097, study PRJEB7988) | marine metagenome | isolation source: saline water (ENVO:00002010), including | reverse complement strand
GGTAATTAAGGGGACAGTTTACTTAATTGCTCGATCCATAATTAATAATTGAGGGGACAGTTTAATTGATTGCTCGATTCAGGGAGCCGAGAACTCAGAATTAAGTAAACTGTCCCCATAACCTGCCCCATAACTGTTCGGTACCTTAGAATTAAGCCTGTCCCCCCAATTATTCGATAGTGCCGATTCTGGCATTGTTTTGAATGACTGCTTTCCGTTGTCTTCAGCCTAGGCCGCTTCGTTTGAGTGCGTAGTTCAGGGATTCAGTTGGGACGGTAAAGGACTCCAGCATACGGTTGCCGAGGTAGATGTCCGGCATACCCACACGGCTCGTGTAGAAGCCGTCGACTGTCATGCGCCTCACGAACGAGAAGAATTCAACTGCCGCCTTCAGTTCCGCAGTCTGATTCTTCTTGTAGCCAATGAGGTCGAGCAGAGCCGTCTGCTGAGCTGGCGTCGCACCGATGAAGTCGGATGCACCTCGTCTCTTCATGGCCGCGTCCACCCACGCGAGACCGTCCGTGTACTGCTGCTTAAGCTCGTCATTGGCACTGATGAGCATATCGATCCAAGCCGCTACCTCGGCCTTGACGGCTCCCGGGGCACCGTTCTCGACTGGAATGATGAGATCGGTGAGGCGCTCGAGCGTCCGATAGTCGTGACCGGAGAGCCCCGTCGGTCTATAGACGCCGTCCGCCGCCGCCATGGCGAGGTGCGTCATCTGATGCACTTGCTGGGCCTCCAAGTGCCCGACTGTACCGGCGGCAGCAATGACTGCTGCCAATTGCTGTAACACTTTACGTCGAGTGATGTCAGACATTGCGCTTCCTCATTTCTTCGGCCAGATACTCGGCGGTACGCCAGGCCAGTGCGATGATGGTGTGTGTTGGATTCTTATCCGGATTACCTGCGAACGGTGCCGCATCCGCAACGAAAAGGTTCTTCACCTCGTGCGCCTGACAGAACTTGTTCAGCACGCTCGTGCGTGGATCGTCGCCCATACGCACGGCACCCAGTTCGTGCACGACACTGCCGCCGACTGAGATAGGAACCTCCGGCGTATCTTCGTCTTCCGGCGGCTCGTACACCTCGCCACCCATGACATCGAAGATTTCGCGAAACGTCTTCTGCATATGTCGTACCTGGTTCAACTCGTACTCGCTCCACTGCCAATGGAATCTGAGTACGGGAATACCCCATTTGTCGACTACACCCGTCGGATCGATTTCACAATATGAGCTCTCGTTGGGAATCATCTCACCACGTCCCGCCAGGCTCACGTAGACGCCGTTGCCGTCACGAATCGCCTGTTTCATCGTCAGGCCATAACCCTCAGCTTCATTCACGCTTCGCTCAAAGGAACCGACCCGTGGCATCCCGTAGCCACCGTAGACTTCAACGTGATATCCACGGGGAAAATCCAGGTCCTTTCGATCCCACAACCACCAGGGTATCAGCAGGTGCCCACTAGCGTACCCGTCACCGTTGTATAGCGGCATGCCCACCAGGGCCGGAATTCGCGCAGACATGCCGTAGCCGACCGAGTCCATAAGGTTCCTGCCGACGACGCCGGAGGAATTCGCAATGCCCTCGGGATGTCCCGCACCGGTGGAATTGAGCATCAGCCGTGCAGACTCGCACGCACTGGCCGCAAGCACCACGGTGCGACAGCGAACCTGGTGTTCGGTTCCCGTCTCCTTGTCGATGTACGACACTGCACTGACCTTGCCACTGGCATCCGTGATCAGCTCCCGTGCCATCGCGTTCGGCACGATCTTTACGCGCCCCGATTTCATGGCCGGGAAGATCTGGATGTAACTGGACGCATAGTTCGAGGCGGTACGGCAGCCTCGGGTGCATTGGCCACAGTAGTGACACGCGGGCCTGCCGTTGGTCGGTGTGGTTATCACGGCGTGGCGCGCATTGATCGCCTTGATACCGAGTTTGGCGGCCGAGCGCTGCACGAGCGTCTCATGTACCTTCAGTGGAGCCGGTGGCTGGAAGATGCCATCAGGCAAACTGCGAATGCCTTCCGCCTTACCCGTAACGCCGATCAAGCGCTCCGCCTTGTCGTAATAGGGAGCTATTTCATCGTAACTGATGGGCCAGTTGACGCCCAGTCCATCCCGTGAGCGTGGTTCAAAGTCGTAGTCGGCAAAGCGCAGTTGGTGGCGACCGTAGTGGTTGGTGCGCCCACCGATCACGCGTGACCGGAACCATCCGAAGCTACTCCCCGGCGCAACGGTGTATGGTTCGCCTTCGATTCGGTAGCCGCCGTAGCTGGCGCTGTAGCCGATACCGGCTCCCGATCCGTCGCCAACATAGGCTTCGCCGTGTTCACCGGCACCCCGATGCGGCACATCGTACGGCGCCTGCAACATCTTGAAGTCCTCCATGCCGATCATCGGTCCGGCTTCCATCAGCACCACCGAGACCCCGAGGTCGGTGAGGACCTTGGTGACGGTGCCGCCGCCCGCGCCGGACCCGATGATGACCACGTCATGGATCGCTGTCTCTGCACTCGCCTGCGCCACGTAGCTGCTCCTTTGGGTCTGCGTTGCCGGGATCCTGCTACTCGATTCCCCACAGATGATCCGCGTGCCGAATGGCAGATTCTCTACACGAGGATGTTAGAAGCAATTGATCGAAATCAGATCGCGCTGCTGCGGCTTCTTATACAGAGGATTCTCCGCGCCCACTGGCAACGCTCCCAGCCCTCGTGCCATGGTAAATAACCTGTCCTTCCTTGGCAAGCGGACGACATTTCTCTAGAATCATCGCCGCGAGCGGGAGTCCCAGCGACCCTAAGCCCTCGACATATGCTATACGAGGAATCACACCATGAGGGCCGTAGTGCCGAGTCTGTTTCTAGTGTACCTGCTGGCAATCCTGCCTGAAGCGCAATCGCGACCCCATATTATTCTCGAAGATGTCTCCTACTACTCCAACGCATCCCTGCAATCTGGACTGGTCAGGGATCTTGTGGATGAAAAGAACCTCGAGGAGGTCTACCAATTCTATACCTACTTCGAAGCGATCTATGACGCAAAGGGACGGGTGAAGATTTTCAAAGAGTACAAGCAGGGGGAAGTCATCCACGAGGAACGTTACCTATACGACGATGAAAGCACCACACCGAGTAACAAGACTGTGCTGATCCCCGGAAAAGAACCTGAGGTGACACATCCAACGAAGATGTGATCGCTATTGCGGTTCGGCGATGATTTCCCGCATCGGCCCAACGATCGATTTGAGTGGTGGATTCTGACAGTACTCACAGGCCATGCGACAGAACTTGATCAAGGCGCTCTAACGTCTTCTGTTAGGATCCGTGAACCTTCATCAGCGCGAGCCTGCGTAGCAGCCACTTGCCGACAACAGCTATGGCAAACAGAACCACCCACAGCAACGCGGTCTCCCATGACACGATGAAGCCGACTTCAGCGTAACGATAGAACTGACTCCAGGCTGCTTCGGCAAAGAAGCTCTGCATGGCCACCTTAGACGCCAGATAGAGCAATGCGAAACCGATGGGGAGCGCGACCATCAGCACGACTTTCTGTCTGGCGACGGCAATCGTCATCAAGGGAATCAAACCAAATGCGAGCAGAATGCCAAACGGGATCAGCTGCACGCCAATCGGAGTTTCCAGGAAGGGGGCTGAGTCGCGCATGGCAAAGATCGCGGCCTGCGATACACACAGGAGAAAGATGAAATACTGCAGACCGTTCAGCAGATAGAACCCGATCCTGCCCCGGTATCCGTAGGAGGATTCGATGTTCGCGACGAACGAAGATAGATTACTATCCACCACGTCAGACGGTGGGCGCCCGCCCTGCTCCGCCTGTACCAGCATGCCTAGAATATCGAGCTGGATCTCCGTGCGCTCAGCAACGCTCAGCGATGAATTCTGCAAGGCAGCCACCAGGTCTTCATATACCCCATAGTATTCCACTGACAGGTGGTCGGCGTATTTCCCCCTCGTAATACGACTGTACGCCATCAGCACGGCGCCTATCAGGCCCAATCCAATGACCGAGAACGCGACGAAAGGCGGCGGCTGTCCCTGTTCGCCGTTGCCTGCGTTTGTCACAAGAAGCAGCACAAGGGCGAGGATAAGCATCGCCGCTGTGATTCCACAGATGATCACGATCTGTCTTGATCTGAAGGTCAGTTGGTTCATATCGCCAGCTCCTCGATTATTCGATCAACCTTCTGCTTTGTGGTGCCCCACGAAGTCAGAAATTCCTGCAGAGTATCGTGTCCCTTAGGGGTAAGGCCGTAGTATTTGCGCGGTGGGCCAATCTCGGATGGTCTCTTTTCCGAGTTGAGGACCCCTTTATTGTGGAGCCTCGTAAGTATGGGGTACACGGTCACCTCGTGGATGTCGCTGAACCCACTGTCCCTCAGTCCCTCCACCACCTTGTACCCGTAGTTCTTCTCCCTTTGCAGGAGCACGAGAATGCACCCCTCCAAAATACCTTTTAGCAACTGTGAATCACCCGCCACGAGTCACCCCTCACTACTTGTTAATACATAGTAGCTGAATCTTAAGCCACACTACTATGTATTGTCAAGTAGTTCGAGTGACAGATGGTTAACTCTTCCTTCAGGATGCTAAGATGACTCCTCCACGTGCCGACCAAGGACCCAGCATGAGCATCGAAGAAGAACTGATCGTCGAACAGATTCAGATAGGACCCATGCAGAACTTCACCTATATCGTCGGATCGCTGGCGACGAGAGAGGTGGCCGTGGTGGATCCTGCCTGGGATGTCGAAGCCCTGGTGGAACGCATTAATGAGCGTGATTACAAACTGACCGCGGCCTTGGTCACGCACTACCATCCCGATCACTGCGGCGGCGCGTTTAGCGGTCACAAGGTGCCGGGTGTTGCCGAGCTGCTTACGGTCAACCCCGTCAAGATCTATACCCACAAGAGTGAAGCTGACGGTCTGAAGAAGGTCACGGGCGTTTCCGACAGTGATCTCGTCAAGGTAGATTCCGGCGACGTCATGACCGTCGGCGACGTCGACGTGGAGTGTCTTCACACGCCTGGCCACACACCCGGATCGCAGTGCTTCCGTATCAAGAAAACGCTGGTGTCCGGTGACACCTTGTTCGTGGATGGTTGTGGTCGTGTAGACCTGCCGGGATCCAATTCCGAAGATATGTACCACAGCATCCAGAAGCTGGCAGCGCTTCCTGACGACACGCTGCTGTTGCCGGGGCACAATTACAGTCAGGTTCCCCAGGCTACGATGGCGGAGACCAAGAAGATGAACATGTTCATGCGCGTTAGGGGGCTGGACAACTGGCAGATCATGATGGGTGGACAGTAGGCCTAACGAGGGTAGGTACGCACGGACTCGTCGTCAAGGCCGACCTCAGCTAACAGCGTTGCGAAGCGGGGATCGTTTCGCATGGGCTCCAGGCGAGGATCGTAGCGTGTGAAGATAAGGCAGTTGGCGCGGAACGATACGGCGTCCTCCATCAATGCGAAGGCTCGGTCCACGTCGTCCAGGAGGAGGTAGGCGGTCGCTGTCTCGTAAGGGCACATGTAGCCTGCAGTTTCGGCAGCTTCCGCCAATACCGGACGGACTTTGTCCGTTTGACCGGCGCGCCCATAGGCCTGCGCAAGCATGAGCAACGTCAATGGCGTGCGGGAATCGATGAGGGCACCCTCCTCGGCTAGGGCGATGGCACGATCATGCTGTCCGCTCAGTGACGAGGCAATGCTCGCAGTGCTATAAACGATGCCAACCCGTGGATGAAGGCGCATATGTTTGTCACCCAGATCGATAGCCCTATCCAGTTCGCCCACCATTGTGTACGCCATCGTACCCCATTCCGCAAGCACTATATTCAGAGGATCCAATCGAATCGCCTGGTCTAACGACCGTTGGACACCTTCGAGGTCACCCAGTCCGGAATAGTAAAGCGCAAATCCCAGTTCCGTGAGCGCGAGGTCCGGATCGCGTGATCGTGCATCGTTGAGCATCTTCCAGGCATCGCGCCAGCGCCAAGCCAGTACGTATGCTACGCCAAGGGTAGAGCGTGCTTGGGCAGAATTCGGGTCGACGCTGATGGCGTCAAAAACCGACGCGCTCACGTTAGCAAGCATATCGATCGGCTTTACGAAATTACTCATTAGCACACGGTACGCACTTGCTTTAGCCACATAAGCAGCAGCGAAGTCGGAATCCACTGCGATCGCCTGGTCGAAAAGCTCGATGGCTCGTAATTGCCCATCGTGCGTATACAGTTCGTGGTGCCTTCGACCTTCGACGTACAACTCGTAGGCTTCCAGGTTTTCGGTGGGTAACTCGTTAAGCGCGCGCTTCTCGTCGTCCAGGATTGCTATCTTCAACGAGTTCGATACGGCTGCCGCGATTTCAGCCTGAACCGCAAAAAAGTTCCTATCGTCAATTCGACTTTCATAGTCGTCATCCCAGATCAGTACTTCGTCGTGGAGACTTTCAAGCGCCGGCGTGATACGAATTTCGCTCGGGCTGGCGACGCTGATGTGTCCGTCAAGCACGTAGCTGACGTCCGGCAACTGTGACCGGATGTGCGAGCGGAGCTTATTCCCTTTGAAGGTGAATGCTGAGGGAGGGGGAACCACGCGCAGACCGGAGATTTTCCTAAGCTTACGGATGATCTCGCGTGTGATCTGATCGGCGAACGGCTCCCACCGCGCTTGGTCGCCGCCGGACACACCGAATGGCGCCACGAGGAGATAGGGTCGCGCGTCGTCAACTGACGTACCTGCGCTCGTTGGCACAGGGGCGGGGCTTGGCTGTGCATACCACCAGATCAGCACAATGACCAACGCGACACCCAATCCAATGCCGACGTTTCGCCGCCTGTGAACGCTTGGTTTGGATGGAACCGGCACACGTTTGGTCGCTACCCTATCCAAAGCGCTCAGAAGGTGTTGCTGGTAGTTCGCATCGGTAGTACGGAAGAGTGCCTGGACCCGGCTTAGCCCAATCTGCAGGTCGGGAGTGAGTTCCACCGCTTCCAGATAAACCGGCAGTACTTCGCAGTCCTTATCGAGCGCATAGTTGATCTCACGATTGCAGTGGCTTGACTCAAGGGACGCCTTGGATACGTAGTAGACGACTCTTGCTGCCCGGTCCATCGCATCTGCAATCTCTGCACGCCAGACGCGACCAGCCGAGATCCCTTCATCGTACCAAATCTTGATCCCTTGGCCATGCAGCCAAGAGATCTCCGGATAGACCACATCGCGATCGTCATGCGCATAGCACACGAAGATGTACGGCTCTGAGCCTTTGTAGGCTGGCAGGGGTCGTGCAGGGTGCGGACTCTCCATGCCATAGTCCCTAAGGGCGGAGTGGTCATTATTGCGCAGATACCCCCAGAATGGCAAAGAGGATATTTCGTAGAGTGATGCAAACGCGAGAGTTTTCTGAATGACTGCTTCTGTTGTGCCGGGAAACCGAAACACGCCGACATATGGCGGGATTCACCTTTCAAGCGACGTTAGCATGTTACTGGATCCACCTCAGAAGAACCGTGCCAAATGACACAGTTTCTTTCTGAGCTTGGGAATGGCTCCGCCAACCGTCTTGCCCGATCTCTTTTTCCCAAACAAGTGTTGACTTACCGAAGGCACGGACACACCAAGCAGCTTGGATATTTCGTACTCTGTCTTTTGCTCAAGAAAATACAGCGTCACGATTTCACGCTGTCGCGGCGTCAAAGTATTCTCCATACAGATCAGAACAACAGGCAGTATTGCCCTCACCGATTTATCACGCCTGAAACGTACCTGTTTGTCTGCCTCAGATTCGTATGTCAGTCCTCGCTCGAGCGAATACTGATCCAGAGTGACTTGGTCAACTTGAACTTCCCAATAGGTCGGCTCGAACCGGGTATGGTGTTCACGCATGGCCCGACTTCTGTTATAGGTCCTTTTGATTCTGCACCTCCAGCCCGATGAGGAGCAAAACACAGACACAAAAAAAGGCTGCACGCACCTCCCCATCGGGAAAGTCTCGCACAACCGTTTTGTCGGCCGTTTGGTCTATTTCCGTTTCAGGAACCCTTTCGGGAGCCCATTTTCGGGAACCCGTTCGGGGACCCGTTCCTGAAATCGCTATTAACGCCAATAATATACCATGTCTGTCAGCCACCTGAAAGACACGATCAGTGAGTAACCTCCCGGCCTTCCGGGCCGAGGCGGCCAAACCGTTTGATCGGCCTAACCGTTAACCGGCCCAACCGTTTGATCGGCCAAACCGGCACAACCTTTCGAACCATGGAGGTCACTCATCCCTACACAATTTGTAAGGCACTTCAGGTCATTAGGATGACTGTGCTGGGACTCAGTCGAAGATGGGCTCATCCCACCATGGATAGGAGTCCGGCATGTCTTTACTCGGTTTCATCTTGAAGTCTGGCGGACGTTTCTCCAGAAATGAGTTCACGCCTTCTTCGCAGTCCGAAGATCGGAACATAAAGGGCAGGTACTTGGATTCGATCTTGTTCGCCTCCATGGGATGGTCTGCCCCTAACATGCGATAGAGCATCTGGCGGGAAAGAGCGATAGAGATCGCAGACGTATTGTCCGCAATCTCGGCGGCAACCGCTCTGGCTGTCGGCAGAAGCTCATCGGCAGGTACGACGCGGCTCACCAATCCCGCTGCCAACGCTTCTTCAGCCTGAAACACCCTTCCCGTCATAATCCATTCCATGGCCTGGCTGACGCCGACGATGCGCGATAGAAACCAGGTCGCACATCCGTCAGGTATAATGCCGCGTCGCGTAAAAACCAATCCCATCTTGGCTGTTTCAGACGCTATGCGGACATCCATGGGCAGGGTCATGGTCAGTCCCATACCGACTGACGCGCCGTTAATGGCTCCTATGACCGGTTTGATCATGTTGAATATTCTCAGAGAGACAATCCCGCCACCATCTTGGTGCTTCTCCGTCAGAGAGGCACGCGCTTCCGGTGCGGCCCAGCCTCCGCCGCTCAGATCCGCACCAGCACAGAATCCCCTGCCAGCTCCGGTCATAATGAGGACACGCACCTCATCATCGCTGTCAGCCATGTCGAACGCCTCGAGGATCTCACTGGTCATTTCGCCTGAGATGGCATTGAGTTTTTCAGGACGGTTCAACGTAAGTGTGGCAATCCGGTCTTCAACTTCATACTTGATGCTTTCAAATTCCATCCGCATCTCTCCCAATGATTGGTTTCATAATCGCAGCAGTTGTCGTTTATCGATGCGAAGCCCGCTATCAGATTTCGCGCAACACCCTGAAGCCCGTGACCAAATCGCCCTGCCCCGAGTGCTCGCGATGCGTATCGACTGTGCACTCGCGCCAAGGATCAGTATGTGCGCCGCCCATCGCGACCAGTTGGTCCCCATCCATGGCCCACTCCTGCGCATTGCCGAGGTGATGGTATAGACCCCAAGGGTTGGGCACGCCCGATTCGGCCAAAACCAGCCTGTCGCCCAGCCTCAAATCCCGACGGGTGACTGTACAATTGATGTTGGGGTTCGCTTTGGTTTGCTTGGTGGTTTTGGCCGCGTGATACCACTCCGCCCGCGTTGGCAGCCGGTAGGAGCGACCCGTCTGATCAGACAGCCAGGCTAGATAGCTTGAGACCTCACCCAGGCTCAGATTGGTGACGGGCAGGCCTGGAGGTCCCGTGCGCTCCGTGCACCCCGTGTTTCTGCAGTGGATGTTGTAGTCCAGCACCTTGGTCTCCGTCCGGCCGATGGCGAACTTCTCTATCGTTCCAAGTTCGGGGATCACGATGAGTTCGGGGCTCTGGGCGCCGTCTGCCAGCCGATCGGTACACCAGGTACGATTTCGTACCCCCTTGCCGACCAGGCCGCGTCTGGTGCAGGGGTCCTTGATCTGGATACGGATGGACGAGAGGGCGGACTCGGTCGGAAACTCTATCAGAGCAAGAGATCTGAGGGCGTTGGCAGCCCGGGGGTCCATCACGCTGGTCCGCTTAATGCAGCTGACCAGCATCTTGACGATCTCGTCGCGGTCACGCTGGAAGCGGAGCCCGTTGCTGTTACGCAGCGTGCTGATTGTATCGCCCAGACGATCCCTGTCCGGGATGCCGTCCGCCCTGCACTCGAACCCTCGCAAAGTGGCCAGAGCGACATTGTACGGGTCCTTAGGATCTCCCTTCGAGTCGTCTGTGTAATACTGGATCTGCTGCCCCACGTCGATTGGCCTATTGTTCAGGTGCCTCCAGAACGAAATCAAGATAATGCTGGACATGTCATCGGGATGCATGACCCCAACTGCATTGAACCATTTGGTGAGTCGAGAGCCGCCCCACAGCTTCCAATTGTTTCTGATCCACATGCCCAGTCCGAAATGATATTGAATCGTGTCGGCCTCGGTGCCCGTTCGGATTGCTTCGATCTGCTCAGGCTCAAGCACCCGCTCCAACTGGGCGAAGCAGTCATCCAGATCCTTGGGGATGTAGCTATTCGTTCGAGCAGGGACCTCATTCGCGTCTGGAGAGGGGGATTCCTGGTCAGATGTACAGTCAACAGACAGAAGGAGCGCTGCAAAGAGCGCAACTGTTCGCTTCATAGCACCTCCCCGCAGTCAAAGCTGGGATTCAGATCACCCACTTCGGCTCGCAGGTTTGAAAGTAGCGTCCTGATTACTTCTCATTCTTACCAACGCCGTGGACAATGTTGCTCACACTGCTTGTGTCATCAACCTCTAATACTTCTGCCTGCCTTCAATTCCCGCTAGCTGAATGGTTTCCCCCGTCATCCCATGGACCGCATTAGCGCCTCCGCCCGTCGATGTAGCCGTAATGCCCGGAGACGAGTCGTAATAGAATCCATTAGACCCAACCACAATACCGAGCGCATCCCCGCCAGCTGACACATTCAGTTTATGAGCCTCACTTCACCGAAATTGCGCACGTCCATGGCAGGAGTAACGCCTTCCCCATTGCTGTTGATCGTAACACCAATTAAAAGGGTCTTTTGAACCCCATGAATGAGGAATACGCCTTCGATTTCGCCGCCACTCATCGTGAGATTGTTTTTCGTGAAGGTGATCACTCCCTGGTTCAGACATGTGCCGGAGACAGAAAGAATGTCAAACTCGGCCATGTTGTCAAGGGCATCCTGAATGATCGTATTGGAATGGGTCTCGTTGCAGCCCACGTGAACTGCTAGAACGTTGACAGAAAAGCAAGTGCAGATGATGGATAAACCTATTCTTATCATTCTCATTGGTTGATCTCTATGCTGTGATATCGGCAGGAATGTTACTCTCGTATCCATAAATCAACAAGGAGCATAGCAGCCGCCGCAGATGCGCTAAAGCTGGTTCACAAGCCCTCTGATGGGGCGTGACTTCTCACTCTCCACGTGTAGTGGCCGATGTCAGATCTTCGTTCTTCCAAATGATCTGGTAGATGCTCATATCTTCAGACTTGCCCTGCACCTGGGCTTCATCAAACAGGCGGGCCGTATCAGCCAACTCGGAAGAGAGCAGTTTCACAGTCGCTTCCGTCGTGATGATCTGTTCAGGACCAGAGATCCCCTGCATTCTGGCAGCGACATTGACCGCGTCCCCAAATACGTCACCATCCTTCAGATCGAGGACGGCGGGACCAAAATGGAGACCAGTTTTGACGGTCACCCTGATTTCCTCACCCTCCAGACCAGC
>CEPV01001481.1_pt1 | contig 11709 bp, 10 predicted proteins | sample 530451 | NCBI WGS metagenome assembly CEPV01 (sample SAMEA2620097, study PRJEB7988) | marine metagenome | isolation source: saline water (ENVO:00002010), including | reverse complement strand
CTGAATCTCACGGCAGAAGTGGTGCGCGCGCTGGAATCCGGCGATCACGAAGCACTACCGGAGGCAACCTTTGTCAGAGGGTACCTGCGTGCCTACGCCCGGCTGATGGAGATTGACGAATCTGTTGTGCTGGCCGATACCGACGGGGCAGAAGGGGAGAGTATTGGTTCGGTGGTACCGCTCCTGGGGAAAGAGGTCTTTAAGGAGAAAAAGGGACGCCAATGGCTTAAGTTTTCGACGACCCCCAAAAAGGGTTGGCGAAAAACCCTGCTCACTTCATTGATTGTGCTCGTGGGTATTCTGGTTGCGTGGTGGTTCAGCGGGCTGCTGCCCACATTCCAGCAGTTAAACGGTGATTCGGGCGACAAGACTGAGGCATCCGGCGTCATCACGATTCCGCTGAATACCCAGAACTGAATCACCACTCAGGAGCAGGCCTGGGGTGGCCCGCTTTCATTCAAGAAGCATCCAGAATCGCCTGCATAAGCGATCGGTCAATGTTGCCGCCGCTGATGATGACACCGACGCGTCCTGTGGGTTTTATTACTCCGCTGAGCAATGCTGCCAGCCCCAGTGCACCTGAAGGCTCGACAACGATCCGTGCGTCTTCAAAAAGTACGCACGTGGCGTTGATGATGGCGTGTTCCGGGACGCTGACCATATCGTGCACCCGCTTGCGGATAATGTCGAACGTCAGTTGACCCAGGGATTCGGTGCGGGTGCCGTCAGCGATAGTCTGGGGATTCTCGATTCGCTCGATACGCCCGCTGCAGAATGAACGCACGGCGTCGTCGGCGTTCTCGGGCTCTACGCCGATGACCTTGCAGTCGGGTGAGAGCGCGTGAGCGCTTAGCGCGCTGCCGCTCAGCAGACCACCGCCACCACAAGGCACGAGCAGCGTGTCCAGGGGCCCTGTCGTCTGTAGCAGTTCCATCGCAGCGGTACCCTGGCCGGCAATGATGTGCGGATGATCAAAGGGCGGAATCGGTATGTATCCTTTCTCTGCAATTAGTTCCTGGCAGAGCACCTCCCGTTTGGTATCTGCCGGGTCGTAGGTAATGACCCGGGTTGCGTAACGTTTGGTTCCGGTCAGTTTCGTTACCGGTGCATTGTCCGGCATGACGATGGTGGTTTCGATGCCAAGAAGGTGGCCCGCCAGAGCAACCGCCTGGGCATGATTGCCGGAGGAGTGGGTGATAACGCCTTTGCGACGTTCGCACTCGCTTAATTGGCTGATGGCGTTCCAGGCGCCACGGAACTTGAAGGCGCCAATGCGCTGCAGGTTTTCGCACTTGAAGAAAACTTCCGCGCCGACCTTCTGATCAACCGGGGTACCGTGTAGCACGGGAGTCTTGTGGGCAATGCCATCAAGCCGCCGGGCGGCTGAGAGAATATCGTCGTAAGTAGGCAGCGCGGCAGGCAAAGCGGGCTCCGGTTACAGGTCTGATGCGGTATTCAACCGCAAAAATGGCGGGCGGGCATATGGCCGGCCCGTCAGTTACCGCTACAATCGTTGAAAAACCGTCAGGCTGTCAACATGAGTGATGCTTCATTGAAACCCCTTGAGATCGAGACCGGCGCGGCGCCGGTATTTTCCATCATCTGGCTGCACGGCCTCGGCGCCGACTGCCGCGATTTTCAAGATCTGCCGAAGATGCTGAGCCTGCCTAGTGGCCTGCCCATTCGCTTTATTCTTCCGAACGCGCCTGAACGGCCCATTACGCTTAATGGCGGTATGGTTATGCGGGGCTGGTATGACCTTACCGGTATGGAGATTGTCAAGCAGGAAGATGCGACCGGACTTGCTGAGGCAGCGGGCATTGTCGAGTCGCTCGTGAATAGGGAAGTAGAGCGTGGTGTACCCCGTTCCCGGATCCTGGCGGGTGGTTTTTCCCAGGGCGGGTCTGTCGTGCTGCACTACGGGTTTCGCTGTCACGAACCCCTGGCGGGGATTGTCGGGCTTTCGACCTATCTGCCGCTTTCGGGAGAATTTGCCAGCGCGGCTTCCAAAGAAGCGATCAAGACGCCAGTCTTTCTCGCACACGGTATTTTTGACCCTGTGCTTGCGCTGGCTCTGGGAGAAAGCAGCCGGCAGGTGCTTCAGGACAGTGGCTGCGATGTCTCCTGGCACACCTATCCCATTCCGCATACCGTAACGCCGGAAGAGCTGCGCGATTTATCTGCCTGGCTTTCGTCCCGCATCTGGCCCGAGAGCAGCCCGGGTTAAATCGCGTTCTTTTCGTCTATCGCCCGCTGCCGGGATTCCAACTGCTCGAGTGCGGCGCGAATCCGGGACAGGTACGGATTGATGGCGAGTGCGTCCCGAAATGCAGCGGTCGCAGGACCAAATTGGTGCTGGCGCAGGAAAATCAGACCCAGTCCCGACAGTGCACCAAAATGACGGGGCTCGCGCAGAAGTGTTTCCCTGATGTCCTCAATGGATTCCTGATAGGCGCCCATAAGGTAGAGCACAGTGGCACGCTTATTCCAACCTTCGGCAAAAGCAGGAACCTGCCGGATCACCTCACTGAAATAGCGGTAGGCGTTCCGGTACTGGCCGGTACCCATCGCCTGGCTTCCGTTTGCGAGTGCCTGTGCAGCCTTCGGGTCATCGATGTCGCGCCACAGCTTCCAGATCTCACCCGCGATCTCGTCCGCCGCTTCTTGATCAGGCGCAGTCTTGAGCTCCGGGAAAAGTACATCCAGGCGCGGATGATTCTGATCCGCTGATACTGCCGGGATGGTCAGTACCCACACGAGCGCTGCAACGACCAGATAGGCCATGCGAAAAAGAGGGAATTGCTTACTCATTGAGCAGAATCGATGACCTCCAGCGCACGGGCGTGCAGTTCTTGATTGGCGCTCGCAAGCGCCTCGCCCGCCGAGTCGAAGGTCAGTGCATTGCCCTGCCAGTCACTGATGCATCCTCCTGCGCCTTCAACCACCGGCACCAGCGCGAGATAGTCGAATCGGCCAAGCCCCGCCTCCATGACGAGATCTGTAAAGCCGCAGGCGAGAAGACCATAGGCGTAGCAGTCGGCGCCAAACTGACGAAACCGCACTGTTTCGCTGACCCGGCAGAAAACCTCCCACGCGTCGGGGCTGAACATATCCGGTGTGGTTGCATTCAAGGTAGCGTCTTTGAGGGAGTTTGTCCGGGCGCTACGGCAGGCTTGCCCATTGTAGAGCGTTGGCTGGTCCTTTATTCCAATCCAGCGCTCGTCCAGAGAGGGCATGTCAATGATTCCGAGGACGGGTTTTCGCTCGAACAGGAGAGCGATCAGGCACCCGAAAGTGGGTTTTCCCGTGGCGAAGCTTTTAGTGCCGTCGATCGGATCGATGACCCACAACCAGTCAGAGCCTGTGTTCTCCTCGCCTTCTTCTTCTCCAAACACGCCGTGTCCGGGATACTGCCCGGCAATCATCGAACGTGCTTTCTGTTCGATTTCAAGATCAGCAGCCGTTACCGGCGTACCGTCCGGCTTTCTGTGTATATCCTGTGCCGCGCGGAAGTATTTCTGCGTAATAGCCCGGGCTTCATCCGCCAGCGCCTGGGCAAAGTCGGCGAGAGCGGGTTCTATGGTTAGGGGCATGATTTAGGTGAATTGTCGAAAAACTGGCAAAGGAACCTCGTTCGGGTCAGTGCTCCAGCGCAGCCATGTTCACCTGCTGCAAAACCTTATGACGTCCGCCAAGGCCTTTGAATTTAACCTTGCTGTCGACAATTTCAACGTTGGCCGAGACGCCCCTCAGTTTGGCAAACAAGACACCATTGGCAGACCCTGGCGACAGTGCGACACGTGAAATCACCTCAAGGCCCCGGCTGTCAATGAAGATGGGGTCCAGCAGAATATGATCATCCTTTGTATGGGCGATCAATTCACCCTGCACGTTTTTCACATTCAGCATCTTGTCGAGGGGTGATTCCTTCTTGGCAGGGTCTCGAAAACCCGCAATGAGCGGCTCCACATCACGCATCGTGATGCTCATTCGGCCATCAATCTTCATTGGCCGGTCCCAGATCAGCGTTCCCTCGCTGACAAGGAACTCAGCCCACCAATCCGCCTCAGTCTTGCGTCCGGATGTCACGAGCTGGGTATCGTGAAGCTGCAGGGCGGTGTCCTGCAACCGGTAGGTCTTGCGATCATAATCACCTTCCGTCAGGTTCGCCGACAACTCAAAAGCGGTGTGAATCTCTCTGTCACGCGCCATCAGCGACAAGTCCTTACCGGCAAGCGTGATGCTGCCCGTAGCAGTTCCACGATTGAGGGACATTCCGCCACGAAGCAGACCTGTGCCGGAAAGGAATTTGAGGCCGGACTCCCGGGACAGGTAGTCATTATAGTGGGTGATGTCATTGATCACCCCTTCGCCGATATCGAAAGAAAAATGGCTCTCGTTCTCTAACTCCTGATGGTAAAGGAGCAGTCTTGGGGCGCGTACGGAGGCCACCAGATTGTTCCCCTTGAGATGGGCCTCAGATTGACTCCCCTGAGCCAGGCTAAAGTCGTCGATCATGACCCGAAGCTGCACCGGATGTTCGGCTTTTGCATCGACGCTCCCCTGGATTCCGCCGCTGCCAGAGGCTTCCAGGTTGAGAAATGTAGTTTGGAAGTTCTCTGACTGGAAGGCGAGATGACTGCCGTCGACGACCTCGCCATTTTCCAGAACCAACCTGGCGTCGACATATCCCGCACCAAAGACACCAAAGTTGTAAAGGCCATCGGGCAGAAAGTAAATCTTCCCGAGATTTTCAAAGTTCCCCTTTGCAGTGATCGCGCCCGACCAGAATTTCAGCATGTCTTTCCCCCGGTTCTCACGGAGAACATTCGGGGCAATAGACAAATCCGCGCTGATCTGGAGTATCCGGGGGGAGTTTTGTGACTGGGATGGATCACCCACGGCCATAGCGACCTCAAGTTCGCTCATCTCTACAGGGCCGCCCCTGGTAACAAAATGCATCGTCAGCGCATCCAGCCTGCCGTCACCCTCCAAGGTCATTTTGTTGAAGGTCGCTTTTCGAATATTGTCAGCGGAAATATCCGCGAGCCTGATGGTCCAGGGGCGCTTGGCTGGATCTTGTGCTGTTAACTCGTCGGGAGTCTGCCTGGAATCGAGCGCGTTGAGATCGGTCGATGCGTTCTGCTCGGCCAGGACAGACGGCAGCTTAATTGTTTTATTTTTCGGACTTTGAGTGTACCGGACTTCAACACCTTCGCCTTGGGCATTTCTGATATTCACCGTCCGGTTGATGAGCGGGGTTAACGACAGACTGACCGAGCCCGAATCCACGCGCAGACCAAAACGGTTTCCCCGTACCGTCGTGGAGTTGAGTTCAAGACCTTCGACCTGGAAATACCCGGGAATCAACGTCCATGCCGATTGCCATTGCATCGTCAATTTTTCAGGTTTCCAACTGATCAGTTTCTCTGCGCCGCCAGAGAAGAGCAGAATGTTCCCAATCACAGGATAGACAAGGAGGATTCCGATAATCACCTTGGAAAAGCGGGCTTTGGTGTTTTGTCTTGCCATCAGGAATCTGTAAGGACGGGGCAATGCGTATTATCGTAAAGATACACCACTCCCGTAACTGCTACAGGCTACGCCACATTCATCAGAAGTGCCGCATTTTTGCTAACATGAGACGGCTTGGCAGTATCGAGCGGTTATATCGTTTTGCAGGCTTCAGAATACAACGTCGATGACAGTTAGATCAAATAAAAAGACACCCCCACTTGGGCTGATACTGATCTTTCTGTTGAGTGGATGCGCATCACTAGCGCCTCCCGTCGAAAGAGATCTGCAAACCACGCCAGCGGTTGCGAACGATACCGAGTTGGATCGGGTAATCGCGGCAACCCTTGCGCCCTTTCCCGGGAACAGCGGCGCACACTTTCTTAAGGACGGGCTTGATGCTTTTGCCGCGCGTCTTGCCGGTGCAGATCGCGCAAGCCGGTCGATAGACGCGCAGTACTACCTTTTCCATGATGATGTTACCGGGAGACTGCTGGCGCACAGGCTTCTGTCAGCCGCCAACCGGGGAGTCGAGGTACGGCTCCTGCTGGACGATATCGGCGCTCGGGGAAGGGACTCGGATTTCCTGGCCCTCGATGCCCATCCCAACATCGATGTACGGATCTTTAACCCCTTCGCCAATCGCCGGTTCCGGTTATTCGAATACCTCTACCGGTTCGGGGTCGTGACCCGTCGAATGCACAACAAGTCGATGATCATTGATGGCGTTGTCGCAATCGCCGGAGGGCGAAACGTTGGTGATGAGTACTACGACGCCCACGAAGCGTCGAATTTCCTGGATATGGACGTCATGGTCTTTGGTTCCGCGGTTGAGGATATCTCGGGCCAATATGATGAATACTGGAACAGCCGCTTCTCCTATTCCATCGGCGAACTTGCAAAAAAGCAGATGACTCGGGATGAGGCTGGGGCAGGATGGGCGCAGTTGGCGCAGTACGCCGAGATGCAAAAAGACGGGGTCTACCTCACGCGACTGCGCGAAACCCCATTTTTTGATCATCTGCAGGCAGGGACACTGCCTGTGGTGATAGCGCCGGCACTCGTGCTTTCGGATCGGCCGGAAAAAATCCACTTGCCCCTGGAGGATGACAGCACGCACCTCGGCCCGGCACTATGGCCACTGTTCAGACAGGTCTCAGAAGAGCTGCTGATTCTCAACCCGTATTTCATTCCAGGCCATGATGGGGTCGCGGCCCTGGCAGAAGCGGTGAGCCGGGGCGGCCGGGTCATCGTGCTGACCAACTCGCTGGCGTCCAATGACGTTGCCATCGTGCACGGTCATTACGCCAAGTACAGAAAACCGCTTTTGCGTGCAGGTGTTGAAATTTACGAATTGAAAGTGGATAGACCGGGAATTAACTCATCGGACCTTGGCACCGAGGCTGACGAATCCCATATGAGTCTCCATGTCAAAACATTTATCTTCGATAGAAAGAAAACATTTATCGGGTCGTTGAATCTCGATCCGCGGTCGGTCTACCAGAATACGGAACTGGGTGTCATCGTTGAGGATATCGGGATGGCCGAAGAGATTGCTGTCATTACTCTGGATCGGCTGCCGGATATTGCCTACCAGGTCGGCCTTGATGAAAGTGACAGGCTCTTCTGGTTGGGTCGCAACCCTGACACTCATGAGATGACCCGTTATCACAGAGAGCCTGAAGCGGGTATCTTTCAGCGGATACTTGCAGCCGTTTCAAGAGTCCTACCGGTGGAGGGACAACTCTGATCATTATCGGCTTCACGGATAGAAAGGTAAGCTGTGACACGACTGAAACTTGAAGATGCCCTAATAAAGGAGTGAGATATGGACCTTGGACTCAAGGGGAAAAGCATTATGGTCGCGGCTGCGAGCCGCGGACTGGGATACGGGATAGCCCGCCAGGTGGCAAAGGCGGGTGCCCGGGTTTCGATTGCGGCGCCGACCGAGCCCCGCATCCATGAGAGCGCCCAGCGGCTTCGCGAGGAGAGCGGCGCCGAGGTGATTTCCTGCGCATTTGATGCCCGGGATGAAGCATCGATCAGGCAATGGCGCGATACCACTGTTGCACAGTTCGGCGGGATTGACGGCCTGGTGGTCAATGCAGGGGGACCGCCGGCAGGCATCTTTGATGACTTTGATGATGGCGCGTGGCAGGGGGCTTTCGAGTTGACGCTGCTCAGTTCCGTGCGAATGGTCCGGTCGGTACTGCCTTCTATGCGCGAGCGTGGCGGCGGGGCGATTGTGACGGTGACCTCCTCATCGGTCAAAGAACCGATCGATATGCTGCTTTTGTCCAATGTGATGCGCTCGGGCGTGACCAGCCTTGCCAAGAGCCTTTCGCATCAACTGGCACCGGAAGGCATCCGGGTGAACAATCTGGTCCCCGGCGCGATCAATACCGACCGCCTCAAAGGGCTGATGCAGACCCAGTCGGAGCGGACAGGTGCATCCTTTGAGGAGATCTCACAGGCTCGGGCCGCGACCGTACCCATGGGTCGGTTTGGTGAGCCGGATGAATTCGGCAAGGCTGGCGCCTTTCTGTTGTCTGATGCAGCGGCCTACATCACCGGCGAAACGCTGGTGGTAGACGGCGGCGCGATGAAGACGGTCTGGTAGCGGGTCCCCGGGCAGCGCCTGCGGGCTTCAATGAACTCCCGTGTGGACAGCTGAACTGTGGGAAGGGTATCTATTTCTCGGCAGACACGTAGCAGATAAATGCGGCGTCAGCGTCACCCTTTTCCGTTGAGGTAAAGACGCCGTTCCCCTCTCCGGACTTCTTATCAGTGCCTTCCCAATGGACCAGCACCCGTGCGAAACCGGCCTCTGTCAGCAGTTCCCGGAGTTCCGGCAGGGTCCAGAGCCGCCAGTCGTAACTGAATGCCCGCTTTATTTTTGAGCCGTCGGGGAATTTGAAATGGATCTGGCAGTTGATGGCGCCGGTAATCGGGTTGTACCGGGCCTGATCCCAGACATAGACAAAGTCGTCGTGATCTGTCTCTTCCTTCATCTCGCGCATGGACTCGTAACCGCCATAAAAATCCAGGAACAGGATGCCGTCGTCGGCCAGGCAGTCACGGATCCGGGAAAAATACCCTCGCAGCGCCTCCCGTGAATGGAAAATCCAGTAACTGAAGTTCATCGCCAGCACCATATCCATGGGCGGAGTGTCGACGGTCAGTACGTCGTCATGCATAAGAACGACGCGTTGTGCTGCCGCTTCTTTTAGAGCAGCCACGTTGTTTTTCCGCCCCCAGGCCAGCACATCTTCATCAAGGTCCACGGCCCAGGCCCGGTTGTTTGCGCGTCTCCTGACCCACTCGCAGCTCGTATTCGCCGTACCGCAGAAGTCTTCTCGAAGGGTATCGGCCTTTCGACCCCGCAATTTATGGAACGTTTCATCGACCATGTCTATCTCGGATTCAACACACTGAACCGCGCGTTGATAAAGAATGTGTCGGTCCGCTTTGTCGGCTTGGGGTATTCGTTCCGCCAAAGCATCATGTCGCCGTGTTTTTCTGTTCTGTCTTTTCTTTTTACTCATGATGAATCTGTAGATAGACGTAGCAGCCTTTCCCGGTCAACCGGCCACACCGGTAAACTGAAATAGCAATCGAAGGATTGAAATTACAACGTCGGGGACAGCAGTGCGTATGTTAGCCTAAAGCGTTGCTCATCGAAAGAGAGCAACGGTCGTTTAGCGCGAAAGTTCGGGCGATGCCTCGAGAACGGCGGAGGAGATAATGGAGAACATCCGGGTCATGATATGCCCTCCCTCTGCTTCGTTGACCACAACCGGGATGCCATGCTCTTGTGCTTCAGACATGAGCAGGGACTGCAGATCCCAGATCGCGTTAAAGTTATCCAGGTAATGCCGTCGCCCGCGCCGCGGGGCAGAGACCGCCCGGCCTCTGAAAAAGGTTTTCAGCGTCTTTTTGCGGTTGGCCGTGATAAGCAGAGGCACAACGATGGCGTCCGGGGGCCGGTCGAGGCCTTTCACAATCGACGGTCGAATATGGACGCCCTCGATGATGGTCGAGAACTGTTCGTGCTGAGATCTTGCGAGGAGCGCATGTACAGCAACTTCGATTTCGTCGGCCTGCCTGTTAAATCCGGTTCTTAAGGTTTTTGCCGTATAGTTTTTTGTTGGGGAGTTTTCCACTGCCTTCCACGCCTCAAAACTTGAGTAATGCAACTCGGGCACGATTTCCGGGGGTCGCAGCGAGCGCATGACTTCACGGAACATGTCGGTAGACGCGGTTCGGGTGATGTCGAGCCTGCTGGCAAGTAAAGAAGCCGCATGGCTTTTCCCAACGCCGGGCGTTCCGCCGATCAGGATCACCAGGGTTCTGTTCGACTTCCGAAATCGGTGCCAGGCGTCGAGATAATTGGCAAAAAGCGTCCCTGCTTCTTTTTCCACCATCTCGCAAGAGAGTTCGTGCAGTTCGTGCCGCTCTATGCCCCGGGAGTAGTCTCTGGTCAGGCGTTCATGAATATCGCGCACCAGCCGCTCGATCAGGACTTCCGGGATGCCGCAGGTTTCCAGGCGGTGTCGAAATACCGCTCGCGAGAACCACATTCTGTCCCGGTCTTTTTCATTGATCCGGACCCATGCCGGCCCCGCTTTGGCGAGCCGGTAGCGTTCGGCCATCTCGGGCCCCGACTGCTCATGCAGAATCTGCGAGACAGCTTCCGTGATTGCGTCCGAACTGATCTCCTCCTTGGTTGCCAACTGGTTTCGCACCGTTGATGCAATGTCGTAGGCTTCGCTGAACGTCAGGCCGACCTTTTGCAGCGAGCGGGTGAGAATACCACGCAGGAAGGGCGCCGAATCTCCACCAGGATGGACGACGTTTAATCTGGACACAAACGAAGGCCTGCGGGTAGATGGGTGTTGAAACAGGTTGATAGTATAAGAGAAGAGAATTCCGGGCCTGAATCTATGGTCCGTACTGAGCGGGGATATAATGAGGGTGAATAACCGGTTTTAGGCTACAACATGGCAGACCAGGCACAAAAGAGGACTCCGGCGCCGTCCGTCGCCAAGGTTATAGCCAGCCTTGAGACTGAGTTCGGTGAACGACTTTCAAAAGCAGCGGCAGTGCGTGAGCGCTTTGGCAAGGACGAGTCCTTTCATGCCAGCATTCCGCCTGACGCTGTGGTCACCCCGCGCAGCACCGAGGAAGTCAGCCGGATCGTAAGACTCTGTGCTGAGCATCAGGTTCCGGTCATCCCTTACGGCACTGGCACCGCACTTGAGGGGCACGTCGCTGCACTGCATGGCGGTATTTCGATCAACATGCAGGAGATGAACGAGGTCATTGAGGTCCACGATGAGGATCTCGATGTGGTTGTCCAGCCCGGGGTCACCCGCAAACAGCTGAACCAGTACCTGCACGACCGGGGGCTGTTTTTCCCGATAGACCCCGGTGCCGATGCCTCTATCGGCGGTATGACCGCATGCCGGGCTTCCGGTACCAACGCTGTTCGCTACGGGACCATGCGGGAAAATGTTCTGGCGCTGACGGTGGTACTGGCCGATGGTCGGGTCATACAGACTTCAAGACGGGCCCGCAAGTCTGCAGCGGGCTACGACCTGACCCGGCTTTTCGTGGGCTCCGAGGGGACGCTTGGAGTGATCACCGAGATCACGCTCAGGCTTTACGGCATTCCAGAAGCGATCTCTTCCGCGGTCTGTACCTTCCCGGATCTCGACAGCGCTGTGGCAACCGTGATCACCACGATCCAGCACGGTGTGCCTGTTGCCCGGATCGAACTGCTGGATGAAGCGCAGATAGACGCCATTAACCGTTATTCCAAAACCGATCTTGCCGTGGCACCGACGCTGTTCCTGGAGTTTCATGGTTCCTCCCGCGGTGTCGAGGAGCAGTCCGGAATTGTTCAGGAAATTGCGGCAGACTCAGGGGGCAGCAATTTCCAGTGGACCACCAATACCGAGGAGCGAAACCGCCTCTGGCAGGCCCGTCACGATGCGGCCTATGCCTGCAAGGCGCTGCATCCTGACGGGGAGATCTGGGCAACGGACGTGTGCGTGCCGATTTCACAGCTGGCCGAGTGCATCCGTGAGACCCAGCGGGATATCCGTGAATCGAATCTGGTCGCGCCTATCGTAGGCCACGTGGGAGATGGGAACTTTCACCTGTGCCTGCTGGTGGACAAAAATGATGCCGAAG
>CEPV01018783.1_pt1 | contig 11724 bp, 10 predicted proteins | sample 530451 | NCBI WGS metagenome assembly CEPV01 (sample SAMEA2620097, study PRJEB7988) | marine metagenome | isolation source: saline water (ENVO:00002010), including | reverse complement strand
GGCCTTCATTCAACAGGGGGCTATACTGAGTAGTGTCTGGACTTAAATTTTTGTTCTTACCAGCGCAGGTACGGTCAATGAGTTACACATTGTTTCCCACAATTCTTTCAGTATTTTAAATCTCTGAATTTATTTCTTACTATAGTAAATAATAAAGTCAACTAAAAATACACTTAAAAAATTATAATGACAAAATAACATTAATGATAATTCATTCTATCTTTATATCCAGATGTTGTTTGGTCTGAATTGTCAAGTAATTGATTTGGATCTTCTATATTTTTAAAATCTTCCACTCCACCATGAGGATCTGCATCAGGTTTCGGCATATATTTTGTAAGATATTCTTCTCTAAGCTCTTTATAAATTTTATTTCCTTGCTCATCGTTTTTTTCAGCAAGCTCTATATCTTTCCAACGATTTTTTGGAAATTTAATATAAAGTGCAAAACATTTTTTAATTTCATTAATTTCATGTGGAGGATACTGAGGCATATTTAATTGAGAGGCCATTGTATTACATTTAGTAATAGTTTCGTGGTCTATCAGTCCTAAATCTTCGCACATTTTTCTTAAGGGGGTACCATGAAACGGCACAAATGAATAAATATTCTGATTATCAGATTTAATATGCCTATTTATTTCAATTGTATCAAATGCAAGTTTTTTCGTTTCTTTTGGAAAGCCAGTAATATTATTTACACTAAAAGCGACCCCATATTGATATGGTATTTTTAATTTTTCAATAATATCCTCATTTTTCCACCCTCTTCCTAAAACTTCTTTTCTAAATTTTTCATTTCCGTGTTCAAGACCAAAAGATATTCTGTACAACCCCACTTTGGTAAGTTTTTTTATGTTATAATCGGTAACTGTCTCTGGTCTTGTTTGCATCCAAAAAGGTAGTTTAATATCTGAATACATTTCACAAAACTGATCTAGCTCTTTTATGCTCATACCCAAGAAAGTATCAGCCCAAAAGTACATGTATTCAACTTTGTGTATTTCTTTAAAATGTTTAAGTTCTTTGTATACTAGATCCATTCTTTTTTTTCTGTAAAAGTTATGACCTAATTCTTTATAAAGCCGCATTTGATCTGGCGAATTGCAAAATGTGCATGTAAATGGACATCCTCTTATTGTTTCAACTGGAAACATCTTATAAACCTTCCCTGCCATTGGTCTGTAAAGTCGATTTTCTTCAAAAAGAGAAGTATCTATAAAAGGGTTTTTATTTATATCCACCGGTCTTGTAATTGAATTTTTTTTAACTAATTTATTATCTTTTTTTATCCACAAATTTGTGACATTCGAGTAGTCTTCATTATTTTCAATTTTTTTACACAAATCAATTAAAGCATTTTCGCCTTCACCGACACAAACCATATCAATTAAATTATTTTTTATACAAATATCTGGAGCGAAAGTTGGGAAAACACCACCGGCTAGTACAGGAATATTATTTTTAATTTTATAATCTTCTATTTCCTCTAAAACTTTAATTCCCAATTCCCACATATCTTCAGTTGAAGATAACGCAATCAAATTTGGTTTATAATTCTTTATCTGTTCTTTGACATCATCTTGCCATTTCGTTTTTTTTGGCGTCATTCCTCTTTTTTTTAATTCATTAGAAAAAGGAACTACATTTAAACCTTGTTCTTTTGTGCCATCTGAATTGTTTCCATGATCAGTTGAATAATAAGTGGTATCGAAAACTTGAACTTTGTGTCCTTCATTTTTAAGTATTGCCGAAAATGTTGCAATTGCTGGTGGCAACATGTTCATGCCAAATGTATTTGGATATATAAATAATATCTTAATTCCCATAATTTTAATTATACACCAAGTATTGTAAATAAAAAGACATCTTATTTATAGGTTTTAATTTATTAAATATCGTGAAGAAATTTTTTTTTTTCAAATGTTAAGCATTTTCCAAATTCTTTAAGTGAATATTCGAAAATTTTATCTGATAGCTGCCTAACTTTAATGCTGGGCCAGAATTTTGGTGAGTAAAGTTCAAATATTGGATCACAAACTATATGAATTGCAGTTACTCCTGCCTCCAAAGCTTCGATAACAGTAGACACTTCTCCAATATGAATTGATGTGCTTTTGTTAGAATTTTCAGAAAATTTATTCTTATTAATTTTAATAATATGCTCGATTCTTTTTTTTAATTCTAAATGTCTTTTTGAATTTATTGTTGCTGGATGCGTTTTGATTTTCATAGGTTTAATTTTTTCTTGCAGATAAGAATTTACGAATAATTCGAAATTTTTAACCACAACATTTGCATCAGAAAAGCCATATGGTAAAAAGATTTTTTTCGCGTACTCTTTTGCCGTTTTTTTTACTAAAAGCGATGAAATTTGCTTTACTTTTTTTTGTGGCCATTTAAAGTATTTTGAAAAAAATTTTTTACTCGCCTCACTTTGAACATATAGTAAATCTGGTGAGTTTGAATGATAAAGATTATACATTGGAAATGGATGTGATGAATGATTGTAACCAATTGTAATAATTTTCTCATTACTTTTTCTGATTAAATGAATTAAGGAACTTTGAAACGTTTGGCATTCATACGGAAAAATTATTTTTTTAGGCCAATAATATACTAGCACTTTTGCAAAAAAATCTTTCATATTGTGAGCAATAAATGAGTCAAACGAAAGTTCATGATAAATTTTACTTAAAGAAAATTTTTTTTGTCTAATGATTTTAAAAAAATATTTAATTAACAGATTAATATTAAATCCATTTTTTTTCTGAGGATTATAAAAAATAATTATATTTTTTTTAATTTTCTTTGGCTTTTCATTACCCATATGAACTAAAAACCATAGAGTATCTTTTTTTTTAGAAGATATTTTAAAATATTTATCAAAGTATTCCCCTGTTTTTAAGAAATCTTTTTCAGTAGACCAGGATACAATCAATGTTTTATAATTATTAATATTTTTCTTTGAATAATTTCCAAAAATTTGTGGAGAGGAAAATCTTAATATATAAAGAAAGTTTTTAACTTGATAAATAAAATTAATTAAATTGATTTTTTTCTCAATGTTTTTTAATTTTATTTGGTAAGGCCTTTTACCGAAATTCGAGAAATTCAATGGTCGAAAGGAACTTAATGAACTCAAAGATATGTCAACACCAGCCTTATGCAGTTTATTGATGTAATTTGATTTTATTTTGATTAGTTTTTTTCTTAGAATATGAATATTATTCATCTTTCTATTGAAATATTAAATAATCTTTAAGATCTGAAATATTACATTCGTAAAACTCAGCAGAATAAGGAAAAATAAATTTTTCAACAAATTTATCTGCAATTTTTTGGTTTATTCCTCCATTTATATCTACAAACTGACCCCAGCATGCAAGACTGTTTTCTTTTTTAAGAATACCTGTGGGTTGCCAAGAAGACGGGAATAATTTTTTAAATGGAGTATAAGTATTCATCCAAATCCCGCACTGTATAATTTTATAATTTGGGTACATTTTCAAAGCATGCTTAACTAAATCTAATAAAAATTTATATTTATCCAGTGATTTTTTTTCTTTAATTCTTAATTGTGTAAATTCTTCGGCTCTAAATTGAAAAACAGGCATATGTAAATTAATTTTTTTATTAACAATGTCATAATCAAAACAACCAAAGCGAGCTTTTTTGTTGTACTCGACTAAATTAAACTTCTTATCTATTCTAGCCAACAATCTAGGGAGTAAAAGATCATACGACTTATTTATAAATTTATTTGGGTCAGAAATATTCTCCTCTTTTATTAAATTTGACATTTGGTTTACTAATTTATTCCAAACAACTTTTTTTCCTGGAAAAAAGCAGTTTTGTTTATATTGCATGCCCGGATGAACCGAATATAAATCGGTTTTTCTATAAATATCGCAGTAATTATTTATTGCATTATTAAAAACTATTTTTTTTTTTTTAAATAAATAATGACAATAACGAAGCTGTAGCTTAACTATTTTTTCAATGTAATCAATTTGTACTTTTCTATCGGGAAACATAAAAAAATTTTAAATTATATTGTTTTATTTAGTTAAGTTTGTTCAATTAAAGAAAATCAAATTTTTTCATTCTATCAAAAAAAACTAATTTTTAGTTTGAATCTGCCCAATGTTTGAAAAGTCTAATGCCTTTTTTAAAAGAAATAGTAGGTTTGAAATTTAATTTTTTTTTAATATTTGTTATACTAGCGTAGCAACCTTTAATGTCACCAGGGGTAGGAGAAATTTTTTTTATTTTTACTTTACCAGCTTTTCCATAGATTAAAATTATTTCATCAATAATTTCTTTGATTAATGTTTTTTTTCCAGATCCTAAATTAAAAATTTCATTTTTTAGTTTGCTGCTTTTTAAACACTTAATCCACGCATCAACAACGTCATCAATATAAATTAAATCTCTAAATCGATTTAAGCTACCTTTGATAGGAATATAATTGCCATCTTTAATATAACTTAAATAAATTGAAACAATCCCCTGATCTTTTCGTGAAAGATCTTGGCCTGGACCATATACGTTAAACATTCTAATAATATTCCAACTTATATAATATTTAGCGCACAAAATTTTTATATATTGCTCACAAGTATGTTTAGATATTCCATATAATGATTTTGGCATACATGGATCTTTTTCTTTTAAAATTTGTGACTTAATAGGATCCCCATAAACCGTAAATGAAGAGGCAAATATAAATCTTTTAATTTTGTTCTTTTTACAATACTTCAACATATTAACTGTTCCCAATATGTTAAGTTTTACATCAATTTCCGGAAATTCGATTGATTTCGGACCGGAAGATTGAGCTGCCAAATGTAAAATAGCATAAATATTTTTTAATTTTTTTTTTCTTAAGCTTTTATAATTTGTAATATCGCATTTAATAACCTTAGCTCCTTTAATTGTTGAACAAACATTGGTGAAATAGTTATCAAATATAAAAACTTCAAAGCCTTCGTCTATCAGCCTTTTTGAAAGATTTGAACCTAAATACCCTAAGCCCCCGGTTATAATAATTCTTTTCATTTAGATTAAATGTTAAAAAATGGATCCTTTTGCCTCTTTCATAACCAACATAAAAGGTTTCATTTTTTCTTTGACTCCAATGCTAACTCCGATGCATTTTTTCCAATGATCTTTGTAGGGCCCCTTAACATATATTAATCTTTTCTTTAAAAAATTAACCAGATTATTTGCAATTTTCTCACTTGCAAACTTTATAAGAATGTAATTACCGTGTTTACCTCTTGCCTCTAAACCAAGCTTATTAATTTCTGATAATATCATATCTCTTGATTTCTTAATTTGCTGACAATAATTTTCGACAATATAAAAATTATCCAATAAATATTCTGCAATCGCAATACTAGTTGAGCTCAGTTCGTGAGCAATTCTCATTTTTGATATGATTTCCATATTCTCTTCGGTAGAAATAGTAAAACCAGTTCGTATAGATGGCACCCCAAAAGCTTTTGAAAAAGTTCTCAAAATAATTACATTATCAAATTCCTTCAATAGTGAAATTCCGGTGTCTGCCCCAAACATATAGTACGCTTCATCAAGAACTAAAAAGCAGTTTTTCTGTTTACATTTTAAAGCAAGTTCTTTGAGTTCGTTTAAACTTAAAGAACTTTCAATAGGTTGGTTGGGATTTGGTACGAATAAAATTGTAGGATTTAAAGATAAAAATTGATCTAATTCATCTTTTTTAAGTTTATAGTCTTCAGTATACGTAAGTGGATAAAATTTAATTCTAAATATATTTGAATATATTTCATACATCAAATAAGTCGGACTAAAAACAGCAACCTTATCTCCTGGTGCAGTTAATGATGCAAATAAATTTTTGATAGATTCGTCAATTCCTGATGTAATTAGTATCTGTTTTTCATTAATTTTAAGATGATTAGCTAACTTTTTATAAAGAGGAGTTATTTCTGGATACATGCTAAAGAAACCTTCAGGTTTATCAGCAAGGACCTTATTTATAAAATCTTTTGGCCAATTATCTACTTTTTCATTTCTATCTAATCTCAAACCTTTTTCTAGGTTTCTTCCTTCAGAAACTCTAAATCTTTTCAAACTCTTTAAATGTAAGTTTTGTTTGATAATCATATAATTATATTACTGTACAACGGGTACACGGATCGATATTTTTTCTTTTCAATTTTATATGAGCTTCTCTAATTTTTTGATACTGGGATGATTTCCAATGATCGGAGAGGCTTCCATCTTTTAGAAAGCCTGTTGTAAGATGTGATTGATAATCAGCCTCACAAGGGTTGACTTTACCATCCCACCATACATACATACGTCGCCACAATTCTGAACAAGGTGTTTTCAAAGAATTAATTTTTTGAACATAAATATTCTCCCATGGACAATAGTCAACGAAAGCTACTTGGTCAACAAAATCTCCCCAAAAATTTTCCATTTCTTCAAAATTTTGCTCACTGCTAACTTTAACTCCTGAAACACGAGTGATTATTTTAGCTTTAGAGTAATGAAGATCTCTTACTTTTTTAAATAATTTTACATTAGACAGAACTTTCGACAATTTGCCGTTTACACGAAGCTTACTATATAATTTGTCATCTGCCGCATCTGCTGAAAATACCAATGTTCTTATTCCATTTTGTAAAATAGCATGTGCTATTCTTTCAGTTAATACTGAAGCATTAGTATTAATTTTTAGATTAAGAAACTTATTACGTGTATATTCAAGCATTTCAACAATGTTAGGGCATGTAAGCGGTTCACCTCTCGAGGCCAAAGAAATAAATTCAATGTTATTTTCAGCTTGATCTATTACTGTTTTAAAAGTTTTTAAAGTCATTCTTCCCATAAAACCATTTGATCTTTTATTAAAATAATTATTTGTCTGAAAACAAAAAACACAGCGATAATTACAAATTGATGTTGGTTCTATTTGAAGGTATGGCGGATAATCATCAAGCATATTTATTTGAGGAAATATTTCATATCTATATCTATGCACCAAATACCTGGCTATTTCATCATCATTTAATAATTGAATTTCCTTTATAACATTCGGGGAAAGTTGAAATCGAGGTCTGCCCTTAGTTCCGTTTTTAAAAAGATCTTTTTTTACAAAATTAATAATACTTTTATGATTTTTGCTTAATTTTGATAAATTTTTTTCATTTAAAACTAATTTTATTTTTTTTAAAATAGTTTCCGAACTCTCTTTAAGCCAAGTTTGAATTTTAACAAAGCTATTTTGTTTGCTATAAATTTTTTCCATATTAATTATTTATTTTTTAGAAGAATTAAAACCATTTTTTTTAAGCCAAAATTCTACCATAGGCAACTGCCACTCGTAATCAACATCACAACCTCCCCATGATGGTATTGGAGCAATGTTTTTTCCCATCCATTTTTGTGGTAGTAAGCCTTCTTTAAGTTTTTCCAAACAGTGAGGGCGAACAACCGAAACTGACATGTCAGCAAAATGCACTTCACCTTGTGAGTCTCTGTCACAATTTAATGTTTTAGGATCTCCAAATGTTTCGAATGGCACGAAAGGCTTTAAAGTTCCATTAGTATCAATTTTTCTTGCCCGAAGAGGGCTCCACATATTGTAAACTGAAGTGCTTACGGCGGAGTCTATAAAATCATTTCTTCTAAGAATTTCTACTCCCTTGTCTATCATTTCTGCATTAACCGTTGCTGCATTAGCAAATAACAAAACCATTAATTCTATTTTCTGTTTTTCTTTAGCTAATAAATTTTTTATTTGTAAATAACCATGCTGAAAAACATCCTCACCTAGTGCTTGGTTTGTGGCTAAATTTGCCGGTCTAGAAATTATTTCTGCCTGATATTTAATTCCAATTTTTTTAATTTCAGGGCAATCTGTAGATACAAAAATTTTATTAATATTATTTGATTTTTTGGCTGCCATAAGTGGATATTCACAAAGTTTTTTTCCCAAAATTTTTGTAGTGTTTTTTCCAGGAAATCCTTTGCTACGTGCCCTACCAATCATTAAAGCGCAAATCATATTATTAACTTAATTTTAATTTACTTAAAATAGTAAAAAATTTAAGCATAATTTTTTTTTCACATAAAGTTATTCTAATAGTATTGTTCAAATTTTTAATTCTACTTTTAAAAGTTGGTCTTACCAAAATTTTATTTTGAACTAATTTTTTATAAATTTTATGTACTAAGTTTTTTGGAAATTTTATATAGAAAAAATTAGCCTCCGAATTTATAAAATCTAAATTTCTTTTTTTACATTCATTTTCCATGTATTTTTTGGATTTAGCAATTTCATTAACAAAATCATTTTTTATTTTTTCATTTTTTAAAAGATGTTCAGAAATTGAAATCGACAATGAAGAAATATCAAAAATTGGTCTTAATGCATTGTATATTTTGATAAATTTTGGATTAGCAACTATATACCCTATACGCAAACCTGCTAATCCCCAAAACTTTGAGAAGGTTTTTAAAATTACCAAATTTTCATAGCTTTTTACTAATTTACATAAGGAATTTTGCTTACTAAATTCAATATATGCTTCATCAATAACTATTGTAATTTTTCTTTTTTTAGCAATTTTAATTATTTCTAAAATTTCCTTATAGTTAATAATTTTTCCATCAGGTTGATTTGGATTAGCTATATAAATCCAGTCTACCTTTTTTTTAAAAAATAACTTTGAGTTAATCGAATTATAATTATGAATTCTTACTTTATTTAAATAATATTTATAAATTTTTGAGTAAACTTCGACCATTCCATAAGTTGGATAAATAGTCGTTAATCTACTGTTATTAAATGTAAAAATTTCAAATATATACTTTAGCGCACCATCAGAGCCTGGTGCTAATTCAATATATTTTTCATTAACTTTTTCATATTTAGCAATTCTAACTCTCAGTATTTTTGTATCGCTTGGATAAGCCTGAAGTGAAAAATTAGTAATTTTTTTTTTTAAATTTTTTATAATTTTATTTGAAAATGGATAGTTTCTTTCATTCCTATCTAATCTGTGATAGTCGGCTCTACCTTTAAAATCGTAATAACTCGACCTATTTATTTTTTTTAAATGAGATACAAACACTAATTATTCTCTTACCCAAATTTGATTGTACATATTTTGTAATTTTTTATTTGATGTGAGTGTTGACTTATGTTTTTGCTTAAGAAAAAAACCTTTTTTTTCAAGTTTTTCTTTAATTTTTTTTTCCTGTAATTCAAAATTTTTATCAACCTCTATAAGAATGCTGGTTGTTTTATCCAAAATATCATTAGCTCCATCAATTATCAAATGTTCAATACCATCTACATCTATTTTTATATATTTCGGTTTTGAAAGATTAAAAAAGTTACTTAATTGGTCCATAGACGAACCTGGTGTATTGTACAAAAAAATTTTTTTTATTTCTGATCCATCATATGTATAAGATTCGCCAAAGGTCGAACATGCAGCACCTGATTCTGTTGAGGACATATTAAACTCTGATATTTTTGTTTCATTTGTTACAGGCGTAGAAATAACAGTTATTCTATCTGATAAAGAATTTATATATACATTTTTTGTTAAAATTTCTAAGTTAAATACAGAAGGCTCAAATGCAAAAACTTTACATTTTTTTTTCTTAGCTGCATAACAAGAATATAAACCCACATTTGCTCCAATATCAAAAAAAACGGAATTTTCATCAAATGTATTTATCCACTCAAGAGTTTCTGGTTCTTTTGTAAAAAACGTATTTACTCTGTATTTGTTAACACGATTAGGTGTTAAAAATTTTAATTTTAAACTTTTTTCAGTAATTGAATCTTCAATATTTACAATACTTTTATTTAGATGCTCTAAAAAATAAAAGCCCCAGTTAAATTTATTAAGAAAAAATACTATAAATTTAGCTAAATTTTTAAAAATACTTTTTATAAGTTTCTTCAATTCTTTATCTCTTTTATTTCACCAATCATTTGAAGAATTCCTTGACCCATATCATAATAAAAGTTTGGAGTATATTTTTTAGCTATTCGTGGCTGATAGCTATAAGCTGATCTTAAATAATGGCCGCCTTTTTTTTTATCACTAAAATTTAATTTGTGTTCTTTTCCCAAAATTTCAGATACCATTTTCATTACATCATATACTCTAAAAGACTCTTGTCCGGATAAAATGACATTCTGGTTTTTAAATTCGTTTTCCAAAATTTTTACACTTGCGCTGGCAGCATCTCTAACATGAATATATTCTCTTCTAGCTTCAATATTACCAACATAATTTATTTCTTCGTTTTCAATTGCGGACTTGATAATTTTATAAAGTCCATTTTTGCTATCTGATCTTGGTCCATAAAGAGAACCATATCTTAAAATAGTGTAATTCAGATCAAATAATCTGTTATATTCTTCAACAAAATTTTCTGCTGATTTCTTGCTGCATTTATAAAAATTTCCGAAGTGTGTGCTATAAACATAAATTGTGCTTGCAAGTATAAATCTCTTAATAGAATATTTTTTACAAAGCTCCAAAGCATTTAGAGTGCCTATAATATTTACTTTGGAGGTTTCAATTGGTTTGTGTATCGTTTCATCAATATCTGAAAAAGCTGCAAAATTATAGACAATTTCAGATTTGGAGAGTGCTTTTTCTAAATTTTCAATTTCTAAAATATCTCCTAATATTATTTTTTGTTTTTGATTTTTCCAATTAGACTCTTTTTTATCATATATTATTACGTCATGACCAGATTCTGTTAAAAGGTCAGCAACATGAGACCCCAGAAAACCACTACCTCCAATTACTGTTATTTTCATATATTTTTATTTTTCAATTATCATTCTATTTTTTCAAATTTAAAAATTCTTACATAAGGCATACTACGTCCTAGAATATAAAATATTTTTTTTGCAAAAGGTACTCGTTTAATAATCAAATTAAAAATTTTGCTCCTCTCAAGCTCCGTATAAAAATCATCTGATTGAAAATTTACAATTTCAAAACCTTTTTTTTTGGCTATTTCTAAAATTTCTTTATTTTTATATTTATACCCCCAATGTCTTTTCAGCAAGCCATAATTTTTGCCACGGATTTTGTAAATCAAATAAGCTAACTCTATTTCTAAAGGTAAAAAATACTTATCATAAATTAATGAAAAAAAACTATCTTCACTGCCTCCCAAATCTAATAAAAACTTTCCCTTAGCCTTAAGACTTTTAAAAATATTTTCAAAAAAAATTTCTAATTCACTATGTGAAAAAGTAAAAGCTACACCCAATGAAATTATACTGTCAAACTTTTCTTCTGAAGAGTTTAACAAAATATTTAATTTTTTATAATCAAAATTACCAAAAAGTTTCTTATATGAGTTGTAACAATCAGGAATATCTAAATCAGAACATACCAAGTCATGCTTTTTTTTTATTAACAATAGTTCATTTACACAAGGACCACTTCCTATTGATAAAACTCTTTCCTTGTTAGAAAGATTTTTGCTAAGAAAATCATCCCAAAGCTTGCGTGGACGATTTAAATACTTTTTAAAAAATGTTTCCTGGTTTTTATAATATTCATTAGATTTGTACCCTCCCATAATTTTTTCAAAATCCTGAAATGTAGTGCTTTTATTTAAAGTATGCCTTCCAAAGGATTTTTTATCCAGCGTGATTATGAACCAAGATCTCATTAATACTTTTAC
>CEPV01034285.1_pt1 | contig 11744 bp, 10 predicted proteins | sample 530451 | NCBI WGS metagenome assembly CEPV01 (sample SAMEA2620097, study PRJEB7988) | marine metagenome | isolation source: saline water (ENVO:00002010), including | reverse complement strand
TTCGTCCATCGTGGGGCCGTATTGTCCGGTCGTCTGACGGACGGTATTCAGATATGCCTCGAACCCGGTCGTGATGTTGCCGTGCCTGAATACGCGGGTAATCTTGTTCAACATTGCTATATCTCTCCTCTGCTGCCGATCACCAACCGTATTGGTGTTTCATGTATTATGTTTCTAGTATCGTATGCGACCTCCGGTGGTGCAAGACATACTTCATGATATACTTCATTCGAATGCATGATAATGGAGGCGACATGGAACTCAGAGAGCTGCGAAGCTTCTGCACCGCGGCCAGGGTACGCAGCATCTCCAGAGCGGCGGACATCCTTGGCATGGGACAGCCGACCGTCACCACTCACATCAAGAAGCTGGAGACTGAGTTGGGCGCCACGTTGTTCGACCGGTTCAAACGGCCGATACAACTCACGCCCGTGGGGAAGACCTTGGCGGAGGTCGCGACGCCGCTGGTCGAGGGGATCGACGCGCTTGCTCAGACGGCGGCCGACGCCGAGGAACGCGGGCCTGTCGTGGTCGCGTCCACCCCGGACATCATTCCTCACACCCTGCTCAGAGTTGTTCGCGTGTTTCTGGCTCGGCACCCTCACATACATCTGCGAATCAACTCAACCACCCGTCGAGAGGTGCTGCACAGAGTGATCAACGGCCAGGCCGACATGGGAATCGTCGCGTATGACGACCGGGACGACCAACTCGACTTCGAAGGTCTGTTCGTCTACGATCGCGTGCTCATTACGCCGCCCGACCATCCGTTGCTCGACGAGCCCCTGGAGTCTTTGGCACAGGTGGCGAAATGGCCGTTGATCCTGATGGGACCGGGGACACACACGCGCGAGATATTGGAGGCAGAGTTGCGCCGCCGCGGCGCTAGCTACGAGATCATCGTCGAACTCGACAGCCTGGACATGATAAAGCGCTACGTCGCCTTAGGCATGGGAGTGTCGATCGGGCCCAAGCTGGCTATTGACCCGCAGGACGAAGAGGAACTGGGAGTTGTCAGTCTGACCCACCTGCTGCCGGTCGAACAGGGCGGGATTGTCACCGTGCGCGGGAAACGGCTGTCGACGGCAGCGGGGAAGTTCGCAACAGTTATGCGGGACACGTTGGCCGCCGCGAGACAGACTGCCGCCGGACGCCGGTAGAAGCGTCGGCCGGGTTCGGTCCCTACCCCCGCTTGACCCCTACCAGCTTGCCGGTCACCAGGATGCGGTGATCGTAAACAAGCCTCGGGACGCAGGCAACGAGCGTTATCGTCGCGTCGTCTGACTCGTAGAGTTTCAAGTCGTCCTGATGCACGACCTGTGTCGCTGTCACCTGATAAAGGAACTCTTCCCCGTCTGCTGCCAGACTCACGTAGACGGGGTCGCCGTTTCTCAGCAGCTCCGGAATCTCAGGCAGCCGCTGGAATACATTGCCCTCGCCCTTGATGGGGCTCTCCAGGTGGCCGAAGTACCAGGAATTCCCGACCTCGCCCGGATTGGCGCTTTCGGGAATGCGCCCGACGATCTTGTTTGGGGTTTCGTACGCGGTGCTCTCGCCGAGATCGATGATGGCCAGGTCCGAGACGGTCGAGTCGACCCCTATCGTTGGGATCGTGATTCGTGTGGCGACAGCGCCCTCTCCTCGGTGCAATGCGTCGGATGCAGAAAGTTGCGTGAATCCGTCGGGCCTTCGAACTTCCCCGAAAGTATATTCGTCCGTACCGGCCCACAACGGCTCGCCCCAGTATTTCGGATGGACGTTGATCCCGGGGTATATCGCGTTGTAGCTCGAGACCAACGCTCCGCCGTCAGGCGGCGCAAAGTCGACCTCACGGACGTTAGCCGGCGTCGTTGGAACACCGGTGGGCGAAGACAGGGGCGTGGGCCGCTGTGCGGCCACGACAGGCGCGGGCGACGCGGTAGCCCGCGCTACAGGAGCGATAAGCACGCCGCCGGACTCGACAAATGAACGCGTATCCGCGGCAACCGTCTTGATAGGCTTGAAACTGCCGTCGGGGAGAATCGCGCCGTGCACTTGGAGCGCATCGGTCGGGAGATCGGGAAGGGCGACGGGACCGTCGATCGTGGCGTTGAGCTCGTCCAGGCGCGATGACGCGTAAAGGCCAAAGCCGTAGTACCAGCCTACCGCGGCCAGCACCGCCACACCTACGATGATCGTCCCTACACCGCCGACCAGCACCGGCCAACGCCTACGTTTGATCGTCGTCATCGATTCCTCGGAGCGCATTCGCCACCGCCGTTCTTCTTGCCACAACCCGCACCCGGCGACCTTTGGGGAGGTAGATCAGTATACCATCCGCCGAGCGCTCAGCCCGTTGGTTCGCGCCATGCGGTCAAAAGAAAAAGCCCTCGCGAGAGGGCTTTACCATGTAGGTTTTTCCAGGAGGCATTACCGCATGCGAGGTGCATGCATGGCGCCGCTCGCGATGGGCTCGTTCAGATATACGTCACCGTTGCGAATCTTGATGTTAAAGCCACAATCAGGGTTGGAGCAAACCCATGCCTTGTAGTGAATCGGCGCCCCTTGACTTCCGAAATCGGACAGAGGCAAAAGTTTGCCTGGCGTACACTTCACACAATCAGGCCACCCGTTGTTGTCCACGCTATCCTCCTCTTGAAAAACCCGCCTTCGTCGCGGAACCGCGGCAAGTATATCACCGTATCTGACATTATAACAACAGATCGAACGGCGCGGTTGTGAGGGAATTATGATAAGAATTTATCGCCTATAAATTGCATTGCGATGCCATAATTCACCGTTGATATTTCGGGACTCCGGACAACGTCTTATCGCCCGATGGCTACCCTCCATCCGATCCCAACTGCGCGGTAAACAAGGCGTCGTGGACCGCTCCTTGCGGCGTGAACGTCGTGCGCATCAGGCTTGCGTGGTCTCCGTCAATGTGCAACTCGGAAGCCAGCGCCAGGCTCGAAAAGACGTCTGCGGCCTGCCGTCGATCGTCGGGAGATGCGTTGTCGCGGATGCGCGCCAGCGTCAGGTGGGGCTGGTAGACCCTGGTGTCCGGCTCGAACCCAACCGATGCGATCTCGCTCTCGACTGCTCCGTGAAGTCTGCCCAAGGCCTCCAATTCGCCTTCAAGCCCGAGCCAGAACACACGCGGCGCCCGCCAGTTCGGAAACACACCCGCTTCGCCGATCTGCAGCTCAAACGGGTCCACGACAGACGCCGCGCGGCCAATCGCTTCCGACACATCGGCCACCCGCTCACGCTCGATGTCGCCGAGAAACTTCAGCGTCAGGTGGATGCCGTCCGATCTCACTGTCCGCACCCCGCGGATGCCGGCTGCATCTATCGCGTGAACCGCCCCACCGAGAGCAACATTGATCGCGTCAGGCATCCGGATCGCGATAAAGGCTCGGATCTTCTCGGTCATGCCCCGGACTCCATTTCATGTTTGAACGCCCTGAGGCGCCTATACCAACCTACGAGGTCTGCCATCGAGTACACCGCATTGGCCGGGCTGGGGTTCGGGACCAAGTACACGCGCGATCGGCCGATGCTTCTCGACTGGAGGCCCAACTCCGGTTTTTCGTCGACGCCCTCTGCCCGCTTCAGGTAGTTGCGATAGGCGACGTTTCCGTGGAAGCACACGATACGCGGCGAGCATCGGAGCAAGTTTTGTTTCAGCACCGGCGCCCAGTGTTTGTAATCCGCCGCCCGAAGCCCGGATGACCCGGACGTCGGACGCTTGACCACGTCGGTGAACCCGATGCCTTGCTCCAGTGCAAGGAGGTCCGTCGTCGCGTCCAGGGGCGGATCGAATATGCCCGCCCGGTTCGCCGCGGTCCAGAATCGATTGCGGGGCGACGCGAAGTAGTGGCCGGCCCTGACCGACTCGAGGCCCGGGTTCAGCCCGACGAACACCACGCTTAAGCCGTCGGCTAAATAGTCGGGCAACGTGTCCATGCCTTAAGCTATGTCCTCGACTGCCATTCGCGCGACCTGCCTGCCCATGCGAACACTGTAGTTGGTGCCCCGGTCCTCGGGATAGATCTGAGTCGTGTTCGCCAGGTAAGCGCCCTTCACAGGGGTCCGGTGGTCTGGCATGCGCTGCGAGTAATCCGTGCCTATGATCGGTTGTGCGTAGTCCACTCGATGATGATAGCTGGCTTCGATCCACGAACGGTCGAACGCCGGATTTACCTTTTGAAGATGTGGCAGATACGTGTCGAGCAACTCATCGTGTCCCATCCGGTACAGCGGGTCTTCGGTAGTCACGTAGTTGGACAGGTACACCACGTGCTTCCCGCCGTAGTGTTCCGGCCCTATCAGATTGGTGTGTTCGATGACTCCGACAAACGGAACAGAACGATCCGCCACGTTCAGCCAGTAAACGTCCGACATCGGATTCTTCAGGACCAGGACGATCAGCACGGCCGACATGTACCGCGCCGCCGACAATCGAGACATGTAGTCATGAGGAAGTTCCGGCAGGATGGCCGGGAGCACCGGAGACGGAGTCGTCGCGATGACAGCGTCAAACTCCTCGAGCCTGGCTTCGGCGTCGCTCGGCGCTGCCTCCAATCCCACCAAGCGACCGTCCCGAACAACGATTTGCTCCACTGAGGTTGAGGTGTGTATCTCGCCGCCCTTGGCCTGTATGTGCTCCGACAGCACGTCGAAGACCTGGCCAAAACTGCCCATCGGGTAGCCCAGCATCTCGCGAACCATGCTCTTGCCGCGGGACTTCACACGGGTGTTGATCTTCCCCCAAACCCAGGCCATGGACACCCTGTCGTAGTTGTCCTCGCCGAACTTGCCCCGAAGCATCGGTCCCCAGAAGACGTCGTAAGGCCGCCCCCCGCCGTGACTGCGCAGCCAGGCGTCCGCCGTCACGCTCTCGTACTTGCGCCAGTCCTTTTGCCTCTGAAGGTAGACGGTCGTTAGTCCCAGCCGAAGCCGATCAACGAGGCTCAGTGGCTTGAATCTCAGCAGATCCATCGGTGTGACGAAATCGTAGATCGTCCCATCGTACAGCGTGCCGACGGTGGAGGTTATCCAGCGGACCGTGTCCCCCAAACCGATCTCCGCAACGAGGTCGACGATGTCCGTGTCGTGGGTAAACCAGTGGTGATACCCGCGCTCTAGTCTCGTGCCGCCGACATCGAAGGTCGAGGCGTGGCCGCCGAGAAACGGCGACCGCTCGTAGACAGCTACAGCGTGGCCCTGTTGGGTCAACTCGTAGGCGGCCGCTAGGCCGGTGGCCCCAGCCCCGATGATCCCAACCCTCATGCCGCTGCTCGCGTCATTCTAGGCATCGCCCGCAGGTTCGGTTCGGCCAGTCGAAACGACCTCTCCCGCCTGTCCTTTGCTTGACAGCTTGCCCAATGAGATGTTGCCAACCCACAGGAACACCTGACCCAGAACGATCATCGGCGCCAGGATCACGGCATGAAGCACCACCGCGTACCCTGCCGCCACAGACCTGTCCACCACTCCCAGCGGTCCCAAAACCAACGTTTCGCGAGTGATTATCTCGAACAGCCCCAGGCCGCCGGGCGCGGCGGGAACCGAGCTCCCGATATTGGTGACGGCGGTGACGAGCACCATAGTCACGCCCATATCCCAGGCGTTTCCGAAAACGTGGTGAAAGCCGAATGGGTACCCCATCAAGAAAAACACCGCTGCTTCGGCCAGCCAAATCGGCACCGACAATATGAACAGCTTCGCCAACATCTGAGGGCTCCGGAGAGGGGCGAGCCCGTGCAAAAACATCGTTACGAGCCCAGCGAACACTTCGCGCAATCGAAGCGGCAATGGCGCTGCAAGCCGGACCAGCAGCGCCTGGGTTCGCGTGGGCGCCGTCGCGAACAGCACCAGCATGCCAAACGCCCCGAGAAACGGCAAACTGCCCGCCGCCACTAGAACCGCCGCCGGGATCCCGGATTGGTCCGCGAACGACCGAGTCAGCCCTGTCAAAGGGACGAACGCGGCGATGATGGCGATGAAAGCCAGCAACACCAAGGCGTCGAACACCCGCTCGATGACGATTGTAACCAACGCCGAAGCCTTGCTGATGCCCTCCCGTTCGCTGACGTAGTAGCTTCGAACCAGCTCGCCCAGACGCATAGGGAGCAAATTATTGGCCATGTACCCTACAACGACCACCGGGAAGAGCCTTCGGGTCTGCACCGGCTTCATGTGGTGTAGCAATACCGTCCACCTCAACGTCCGGAACCACGTCGACACCAGGTACAGGCCGGCGGCAGGCATCAAATACCAGTAATTCGCGTCAGCCAGAGCATCCAGCATGTCCCGGAAATTGACGGTAAACAGAAACAGCACCAACAGTCCGGCGCTGATGCCGATTCCTAGCCAGAATTTCATCGATCCAGCCAACATAAAACCTCTGCACAACGTTAGCACAGGGGGACTGTCGCTTATAGGCCTGTGCGACACGTGTGGTGTCGGATGGTCTGCACGCATGCTCAACCTCTATCCGATTGGGCGCGCAAGAGGCTCCCTCCGCTATGCTAGGTTGATAGGCTCGATCCGACAGCAACTGCGACGCGTCGATCGAATAGTGGCGCAAAGCGCATGCACAAGGAAGGCGGCGCATGGACTGGGCAGACTTCAAACGCCAAGCGCCTGAACTGGCCGAATTCGGCGAAGAGAGACTCGAACGGACCGGTCTCGTCCTTCTGGGAACGCTACGGCAGTTAGGGTGGCCTCGAATCAGCCCTGTCGAGCCGTTGATCGCATTCGGCTGTCTCTGGCTGGGGATGATGTGGCAGTCCCGCAAAGCGTTGGACCTGATGCGCGACCCGCGATGCACCGTGCACAGCACCGTTTCAAACCGCGACGGCGCCGAGGGCGAGTTCAAGCTCTACGGCCGCGCGGTGGACGTTCACGACGCCGAGACTCGCCAACGTTATGGCGATGCCCTGTTCGAGAAGATCGGCTGGAAGCCCGAAGAGCCCGAGTTTCATCTTTTCCGCATAAACATCGAAAGCGCCGCCTCGGTCGTCATTCGGGACGAGCAACTGACCCACAAGGTGTGGAAGGCCGACACCGCTACGGCGTCGTGAAGCTCTGTGGAAAGTCCGAGTCGAAGTAGACGTAGGCGTCCTCGCTGCCGATGCGATCCTCCACTCCACGCCGGTATAGCCAGTAGTCCATGACCCGCCGCCACGTCTGGCGGTCGAACGCCCCGCTCAGCACCTTGCCCGGCGTCAAGTTTCGGTACGTGCTTTCCGGGAACCACCAGCGATGCCTCATGCGCTCGCCCTCGGTGAACTCGTCGCCCAGGCGCTCGTCGGCCGCTGCCTTGTTTTGCGAGTGAACGACCACCATAGGCGAACCCGGCACGGTTCCGAACGAGTTAGCGTTGTATGTAGGAAAGTTGACGTTGTCGCTGTCGCGGAAGTACCACGCCCATGGCCAAGTGAACCCCGCGGTCTGATCTATGTCCGCGGGCTCGTCGACGCCCAACCCGGTCTCTTCGATCGTGTCAATCAACCTCACGACGTCCGGCGAGGTCTGCGTGTAGACGATCATCTCAACTGGGATGTCACCGTTACGGTAGCTCGCGATCCAACCCGCTCGCACGGTCAACGCCAGCAGCACTCCCACGGCGCCGAGCAGGACCGCGGCGCGGAACTCCGGTTTTCCGACCCGCCTCATGAGCAGCCAGCCCGACGCAAACATCGCGACAAGCACCACCGACAGCGCCGCAAGAAGCGCGACATCGGTCAGGTCGACGTCGGCCGCGTTGTAGAGTGCGAGCTGCCATAGCAGAACCATGAAGACGGGCACGCCGGCGGTGACCAGCAACACTTCCGAATTTAGCAGACGCCGCCAGCCCAGGCGCCCGAGCACGTCGGAGAGGAACTTGCCGATCAGAACGACGAACGGGAGCGCGATGTTGACCAACAGCCACGGCATCTTCTCGCTCGCGATCGTGTAGAAGATGAAGGTCATGATCGGCCAGTAGACCAGGAACAGGCTGAATTGATCGCGCTTTCGCAGGTAGTACACGATCGCCGCCGCGCCGACCAGCAACGGCAGGAACTCGTACACGGAGCCGATTGCGACGTAGTAGTACCATGGCTGCCCCCCGCGCCCCTCGCCCTGCTGCACCACCCAGTATCCCAGCGACCGCCATATTCCGCTGCTGACGCCGCCCATGTTGGTGAACATGGTGGTGTACAAGGGAATCCAGATCGCATAGAACACGACGGCGCAGCGCCACCAGATGGGCCAACACCATTTGTAGCCTGCCAAGCCGGAAACCGCCATCAGCGACACGACGATCAGGAACGCAATCACCTGTCCGCCCCCAACCGGGGCGCCGATGGCGACGCTGCCTTCTCCCGCCGCAAGCACCAATCCCGTCCAGCTCAGCAACGGTGAATCCTGGAGGATGCTGACGAAGGCAGACCATTGAGGCAGCGTCAGCGTGATCATTACCGCCAGGAACGCGGCCGGACGTGAGAGCCTCGAAAGGCTCACGCCGCCCTGGTGCGCTCGCCATATCGCCCCGAACACCCGGCCGATCGCCACCGGCGGAGAGACGCCTTCGACCTCGATCGGCCTCATGACCCGGACGAGGAACGGCAGCGCGACTCTGATGCCCAGGTACAGTCCCAGGGTCGCGGTGACTATGAACGCCGTCTCTTTGGTGGCAAACGCCAGGGCCAATAACCCCGCCGAGAAGTACAGATAGCGAGGGCGTCCTTCGTCCAGATAGCGCCACATCGAGATGACGAGGCCGAAGGTCCACACCGCCATGAGGATGTCGTTGCGCGCGAACCTGCTGAAGTACAACATCGACGGCGACGCCGCGAGGAACGCGGCGACGAACAGAGCGCCGAGTCGCCCTAGGCGTCGTCGGAACAGTATCGGCATCGCGATCAGCAACGTGCCGGCGACCGCGTAGAGCAGCCTTGCGGTGAGGTCGCTGTCGCCAAAAGCCATGAAAATGGCAGCGTTAGCCTCGAACTGGAAGGGGCCGTGCATCATCGGGCTGTGCTCGTACCCGCGACCGTCGAAGAGGTTCCAGGAGTAGAGCGCGTGGAGACTCTCGTCGTGGTGCATGGCCCGCGCGCCGAGGTCCCACAGTCGCATGGCCAGCGCCGTGACAAGCAGTGTTGCGTACCCCGCCAGCTCCCACCACTTCGTCGCAGGACTGGCGTCGTCGTCAGTGCGGCCCCGAGCGCCGGGCGCCACGCCCTTCACGCGGTCGAGCCACCCCGTCGGCGCCGCTTCTGTCGATTCTTCCGGCGTCACGGGGGCATCGCCGGCCTGCGGTGGACCTTCCAACTCGATAAGAGCTCTACTTTCGGACCTTGTAAATGTCGATGTCGCCTTGGTTGAACACGGAGTCCATGAACTCGGGGAACTTCTCCATCCCCTGCTCGCCGTACTTGGAGCGCTCGCGCGAACCGATGTACACGTAATCTACGTCGTACTTGGCCAACAGGTTTCCGGCCTCCTGCGGGTCCATGCTCTCGTAGATCCGAGCGACGTCCGCTTCACGCCCGTCCAGTGATTCGTGCGAACCGCGCCACTGGATTTCGTGGCCCGGCCAGTTGAACACGGTGGGCACGCCCGTGCTTCGGGAGATGAGGCCCGCGTCGAACCACTCGCCCACCGCTTCGAGCATCGCGGCATCGGACTCGAGTTCGTCTCTAACGTAGAGGATCGCGTTGTACTCCGCTTTCGATCTCTGCTGGACGAAAGCCAGCCCGTCGAGCGTGGTTTCGCGATCCGGGAACCCGGATTTGCTCGCGGCGGCGGCGGCCGTGTAGTAAAGCGAGCCCACCAGGAGAACGATCGCTCCGGCGGCCCACACCGTGGATGCCGCGCGCTTCCACGCTTTCAGCGCCCCTCGAATTGCCAGCCAGTAGTATATTGCGAAGCCCGAAGCTGCGGCAAGCAGAATCCACGCCTGGTAGTACAGTTTGAACACGGTGTTCATCCGTTCGCTGGGCGGGCCGAACGAGTCGTCGACGTACAGTAGTTCCGCTCCCATGATCAGGCCGAGCCCCACGGTGGCCACCATCAGAGCAAAGGAAATGCCGTTGGGGCCCCGCTCTCTCGCAAACGCCATCGCTGACCAAACGGCCAACGCAATCAAGACCGTAAACGGAATCACATGCCACAGCCTGCCCATGGGCCCTTCGTCGACTCCGATGGGCTGCGATCTCATGATCAGCCAAACCACGTAGGGGGCGAAGCCGATCCACAGAGAGTACAAGGTAATCCGACGCCAATCGGCTCCGACCCTCGTCCGCCAGAACGCAGCGAGAATAAACGGTCCCACCAGTATCAGCGGCAGTCCCCACACCAGGAACATATGCGGGTACCGTGTCGTCGTTGTGACCGTGCCGATTCCCTCGACCGAGGCCGAAAACGCGGCGTAGTAGGGCAGATACAATACGACTGCCAGCAACGCCACGGGCAGGGTTTGTTCAGTGGCCCGCAGAATTGGCAGGATTCTCCAGCCACTTGCGGAATACGTTTTGAGCGAGACCACTCCCTGATGAAGAACCAAGTAGGTCGGCAGGTCCCACATGTTCGTGAAAGCTAGTCCGCCCAACGACAGTCCCATGACGCCGATGTTCGCATATGTGTATGGCGCTCGCCAATTCAAAGCCGAGGACCCTAACCGATAAGAGTTCCAGAGGAACCCCAGAAACAGCAGCGCGAACGGAACCGCGGAGACATGGGGATGGAGGTCCCCCAATATGAAGCTGAAGAAGGGAAATTCCTCGATCGTGTAATCGAGTCCCTGTCCGTCCTGGAAGGTGTTGATGACTCGGGTGGCGCGGAACCACCACCAGAAGTCGTTGGGCGTCCAACTTTCCGTGGGCGTGACGGCAGGCCCGTCGAGCCCGTCGATCCCAATCCAGTCGTAGAAACCCTGTCCGCCGATCGCGTTGGCCTTCAGGAATTCCAGCACGCCCTCGAGGTTGCCGACCACACCCAGCACGACACCGGCCGCCACGCCGCCGATCACAGCATGGCCCCAACGGCGCGACTCCGAACGCACCATCGCGGACACCAGGCCGAATATGCCCATCGCCGCCAGCGCGGGGATGAGCGCCAGCGCAAGGTTGTAGGCGTAGTTCGTGGGCACTCCGGAGAGCTCGGTGACGGCTCCCATCGTCCAGTAGCCGAAGTAGTAGTAGCTGATCGTCTCGCCCCTCAGCCACGGGTCTTCGGGCTGCCCGGATGTCGCCAGAACGGAAGCGTTCAGAAACGCGTGGTCCATGGGCTGTTCGGTGTGGTCGATGGCCGGGTCGTAGGCGCGGAAGATCGTCCAGGCAACGAAAAAGACGAGGAATATGGCCTCGGCAGTGATCAACGCCCGTCGTTCGCCCACAACGAATGCCTGGAGCTCGACGCGCTCTCGCCACGCAATCCATCCTCCGACGCATGCCAGCGCGACGAGGATAACGATGAGCGACGCCTGAACGCTGGGCACGACGCCCAGGGCGCCGAGTATCCATGATGCGTATCCGACGATCAGGATGCCAAGCGGTTTGGCCAGGCTGAAACCCCTGTCGGGCATCCGCCTAAACAAGTAATAGGCCAGCGGAAACGCCGCCAACCCAAGGGCTTCGACCGTGATCAACCATGACAGGACGTGGAGCATCGCAACATTATATACGCAAGGTCTGGGCATCAAGGGCATACGGGCTCGATCATGGGACTTGTCCGGCACACTGGCCCATGCTAACCTCTACTCCTGATTCGAA
>CEPV01089693.1_pt1 | contig 11754 bp, 14 predicted proteins | sample 530451 | NCBI WGS metagenome assembly CEPV01 (sample SAMEA2620097, study PRJEB7988) | marine metagenome | isolation source: saline water (ENVO:00002010), including | reverse complement strand
GAAAAAAAGGAATACAGAAGGCAGAAGCAAAAAGAAAAAGAGCAGAGAGAACTGGAAAAGAGGAAGCTGGGGGAAAAGGAAAGAAGAAGAAAAGAAGAAGTGGGAGAATTTAAGGAGTTAGGGAAACAGGTAAGAGGGCTTGGTGCTTCTAAAGAGAAAAAAGGAGCTGAGGAAGAACATGATTTGGAAAAAAGCCTAAAGGAGCTTGGAGAGATTTTTGAGGAAAGGAAGAAAGAAAAGAAACATGGCATCATAAAAAAGCTGGTAAAAAGAGAAAAGAAAGTCAAGCAGCCAGAAGAGGCAAAGGCGCAGCTCAAGAAAAAACTGGAAGGCAAAAGCAGGACATTCATTAAATGCCATAAATTATTGTCAATAGCAGATAAAGCATTGCAGAACAACGACATTGTCAGGGCAAAAAAGCTTTATTTAAAAACAAGGGACCTGTATATTAAATTAGAGTATTTGGAGAAAAAAGAGATATATAATGAGCTGACTGCGCTTTATAACAAATTAAGCAAGAGCAAGTGATATTTGAGTTCTATAATTATGAAATTGATAAGTATTTTATATTGATTAAAGTTATTTTTACAAAATGGATAAATCTATTGAGGCTAAAAAAGAGAAGAAAGATTTTTTATTAGAGAGGATTAGAGAACTAGAGGAAAGAATATCCAAGACAAAGTACAATAAAAAGACGCAGCATGCCATTGGTTTGTACAAGGCGCAGCTTGCCAAGCTAAAAGAAAAGCAGAGAGCAAGATCAAAGGGCAAAAAAGGGAAAGGTTATGCTGTAAGGAAAACAGGAGACGGAACTGTTGTTTTGCTGGGTTTTCCGTCTGTTGGAAAAAGTACATTGCTTAATGCACTGACTAATGCAAAATCTCCTATAGGGCATTATGCCTTTACAACATTAACAGTTATTCCGGGAATTTTAGATTATAAATATGCAAAGATGCAGGTCTTAGATGTACCAGGAGTTGTAAGAGGAGCTGCTGCAGGAACTGGTCGTGGAAAAGAGGTTTTGGCTGTAATAAGGAATGCTGATCTTATTTTGTTTTTGATAGAGGTTTTCCATCCAGAACATTTTGATGTATTAAAGAAAGAAGTTTACGATGCTGATGTCAGGATAAACCAAAAATTTCCTGATGTTAAAATTGTCAAGACAGCAAGAGGAGGCATTAATATTGGTGCAACAGTGAAATTAACAAGAATAGATAAGAAAACTATAGAAGACATTCTTAAAGAGTTTAAGATTGTTAATGCAAATGTTGTTGTGAGGGAAGAGATTAATGCAGACCAGTTAATAGATGTCATTGAGGGTAATAAGGTGTATTTGCCAGCAATTACTGTGCTGAATAAGATTGATATGGTGACAGAAGAGGAGATAAAGAAAGCCAAAAATAGGATGAAGCCTGATATCTGCGTTTCAGCAGAGGAAAATACTGGAATTGGGGAATTAAAAGAGCTGATTTACAGGAAGCTGAGAATTATCAAGGTATACCTTAAGGAGTTCAATAAAAAGGCTGATATGGAAGAGCCTTTGATAATGTGGGAAAATGCCACATTAAAGGATTTGTGCCTTAAACTGCATAAGGATTTTGTGGATAAGTTTAAGTTTGCCAAAGTGTGGGGCTCGTCTCGCTTCCCAGGTCAGCATATAACTAAATTAAGTTATGAGTTAAAAGATAAAGATATAATTGAGTTAAGGATGAAATAGCTCATGATAAACTCTGCAAATATTCTTTTTTTGTTTTAAAGCCGTGTTTTTTTGCTAATTTGTCAATGCCTTTTACAAAATTACTGCCGTACTGTGCTGCTTTCTTTTTGCGCCATGCAAATTCTTTTTCTATTCCAAATTCTTCTGCTATTTCTCTTAGAATTATTTTTTTGTTTTCCTTATCAAGTTTGTACATTGGGTTAATATTCATTGCTGCTTTTATTATTTCTAAATCCATGTATGGTGTTTTTAATTCTATGCCAAGGTGTTTGGCAATTTTATAGTCTCTTAACAAGTCTCTATACCACATATTTTTAAGGCCGTTCCATGATTCTTTATGCACAGCTTCAAAATTATTTTTTTGCATAGCATCTTCATGTCTTGCATAACCAGCAAATATTTCTTCTGTTCCTAAACCACCAAATAGTATTTTTATGTTATCTTGTAATGCTAGTTGTGCAGTTGCATACAGAACAGAACCGACAGAAACCCAAACAATTTCATCATTATTCAATACCTTAATAGTATTTTTTATAATATACTCAAATTCTTCTAAACTTAAAATTTTATATTTTAAATCAAAGTTATATTTATCTGCAATGCGTTTTGCATACTCTATATCTTGGGAATTTTCCAAGCCAATAGTAAAACAGGTAAAATTGTAATTATGCTTTTTGCATAAGAAAGCTATTAGGGTGCTGTCAATGCCGCCAGAAAATAATATTCCAAATTTTTCTATGTTTTTTGCTCTTGAAATTACTGTTTTTTCTATTAAATCTTTAAGTTTTCTTTTTGCCCTTTCCTTGTTTGTCTCTAGATTATCATACGCAGTTTCTATGGAAGAGGTGAGCTTTTCCCATTCTTCTTTTTTTATCAGATTGTTTTCTTTAATGTAGATTTCCATTTGTTTAAGGATATAGTGTTATTTTAAAAAGTTTATTGATTATTCTGATTTCGACAGATTTAAATAATATGATTAAATAATTGTTAGAATGGCAAAAAAAGAATCTAATGCGAGCAATGAAGAGCAGATTGGGTTTCATAAAGGTGCATTAACTACTTTAGCCAAAGAAAGGGAAGAGATGCTAAGGATACTGCAAATAGTTGAGCAGTTAATGCAGATGCACATAAAATCATTAAATGAGCTAGGAGTGAATCTGGAAAAAGCAGCAAGGGATATGAAAAGTGGTTCTGGGAAGAAAGAGATAAAGAACGTGCCAATAGAAGATATTTTAAAGTAGGTTTTGATTTTTATTAATCTGGTATAAATGAAATATTCATTTACTTGTTATGGGCATGAAAATATTACATCAAAGCATAAAACTACATTGGAGTTTACAAAAGATAAGGATTTAAGGTTAGATGGTGATTGTATTGTTGGTGTTAGGGCTGATTTTAATTTAGAGAAAATCAAGAGATTCATTAAGAAATTAAACAATAATAAAACTACAATAATAATAAAAACAATGGATAATAAAACAAATAAAATAAAAAATAATAAAATAATTGAGAAAATAAATGCTGAGATTAATCCGGGCTTTAATTCTGGCAAAGAGATGGTAATCAGGAAGACTGATTTTGTTTCTGAGAGGACTTTTGCTATAAAGTCAGATAAAGCTGCTTTTGAGTTAAATAATGATTTAATTGTGTTTTTGAAGAAAAAAATGAGTAAAGTAAGGGTTATTGTCGAAAATTAATTTGGAGAATTATAATACGGAGTTTATTCTTCTGCTCTTATTAATATAATTTAGAATCCTGCTTGTTGTATATTTCCCAGTCCCTAAGAAATAATTGTTGTGTTTTATTATCACAAAACCGGAATAATTACCATTGATTTCCAAATCTTCTCCATGCAACCATTGTTTTGCTTGTTCTTCATCAACTTCCACAATGTTTTTTTCTGCTTTTAGACCAACCATCTGGGAACCTTCAATGCTTAACCTTATGCCAAGTTTGTCAATTTCGCAAAAATACATCCCAACAGAATTAATCCTTAATTTCGAGAAATCGATTTTTGAAATGTCCCTGTTAACAATGAAAATCCTGTTTTTTGTATTCTTTAGAAAAGCATAGTCGGGCTTTAATTTAGCTCCCCACTGGGCTTCTATTAATTTGAGAATTTCTTTTATTTCCTTGCTGTTGATGATTTTTAGCTGGGGCATTTTGAATTTAGAGTATCAAACTCCCCACATGGGATTTTTTTCCCTCATTATGGATGCTATTTCTTTCAAAATTCCTATTTCTTCCTGTGACAGGTGCTTCTTAAACTCTTTTAGTTTTCTGAAGTCTTCTTCCGGTACAGCCGAATAAAGAATATCCCTTTCATTTATTTGCCTGCCTACAGTAACCTTGGGTAATGAAATGGCAACCTGCTTTCCTTTCTCTGCTTCATTAATATTCTCCTGATTTTCCTGAATGCTTTTTATTTCTGTTATTTTGTTTCCATCTTTTTTCATCAATGGCGTGTCAACTTTTATTTTGCCTTCTAAGACCTCGGCTCCGACAACAGCCGGATTATTCTGCCTGAATACATAACCTTTCATAATTTGCATTTTACAGGGCCTGACCAAGAACTCTATTTCTTTTCCTTCTATTCTTTTTCTCTCTTGTTCCTGGTATTTTTCAAAATCCTCAATTAATTTGTAAATGACATTGTTTTTTATGACTTTGACATTTTTTACCTGCACGTCCGGCATTAGCTCAACATTAAATCCAAGAACTGCTGCATGTAATGGGTCTTTTTCGTAGCTTATTGATGCGTCAGAGATGTCTTTTTTTGAAATATTGCCGATAGATGCTTTTTTTACAGGGATGTTTTTTTCTTTTAGTAGTTTAGTTAGTGCTTCCAAACTTCCCAATGAATCTGCTTTTATCACTATGCCTTGCATGTCTGTTTCAATTATAACTTCTTCCACTTCTTTTTTTATTTCCTGCTTTACTTTTTCTATCTCGTTTTCTGAACATGATCTTAATGGCATTCCTGCAACTACATTTTCCAGTTCAGGGGAGAAAATCTTAACTCCAGAAGCTGCTAAAACCTGTTTGACAGAACTAAACTTTGTTTTTTTATCCCTCATGTCTGCCAGAGGTATTGGTTCTAATAATGCTTTTACTTTTGTTGCTATTGGCTCGTCCAGGGTCCCTATTACAATGATATCATTCTGCTTTAGAGTTCCGTCATAAATAATTACATCTATTGTTTTTCCTATGCTTTTTTCTTCCTTAACTTCCAATATAGTACCACGGGCATTTCCTTTTATGTTTATTTTTAGACTCTGCTCCATAAATTTCTGGGCTAGGCCTGTAAGAACCATTAAAAGTTCTGGGATGCCTTCTCCTGTTTTTGCTGAAGTTGGAACAATTGCTATTTGCTTTGTGTAGTCCTCTATCCTATCAAAGCGTTCTGCATTAAAGCCCAGCTCTGAAAGCTTTCCAACGAGCTCATAAAGTTTTGTATCCAAAAGTTTTTGAATAGTTTCTGACTGGGAGTTTATGTTTTGGAGCAAGAATATGTTTTTGCTCTGCCATCCCTGCAGCAGGTCTATTTTGTTTAAGGCAATAATGAAGGGCGTTTTATACTGCTTTAGTATGTCAATACATTCCAATGTCTGGGGCATAATGCCCTCACTTATGTTTATAACCAAGATGGCTATATCAGCCAGATTTCCTCCTCGCTTTCTTAATGAGGTAAAGGCTGCATGGCCTGGAGTGTCGATGAAAAGCAGTCCTGGAATGGTAAGATTCAATTTTAGTGTGTCCAGAAGCTTACCGCACAGTTTTTTGATTATTTCTAAAGGTATATTGCTGGATCCAATATGCTGGGTAATTTTTCCAGCTTCTGTTTTGGTGATAGAGCTCTGCCTAATATAATCCTGCAAGCTTGTTTTTCCATGGTCTATATGACCGACAAAAGTTATTATTGGTTGCCTTAATTTCATATTAAATAGTAATAGAATTTGTTTTTTAAAGGTTGTTATTATTATGTATATTAAAATATAGAAATATTTAAATACAAGATACCATTTCAGAATAGTATCAGTTTGAGGTGGTTAAATGTTGGGTCGCAGAATCTTATTTGTTGTGTTTCTTGTATTTGGCTTGATTGGGTCTATTAGAATCAGCGACCCTGTTGGCTCTGATGATTTATTTTTTATGCACGTCAATGTTAATAATGAGGGAACAAGGGATTTAGATGATTTAAGTGTAAGAGTGCTTTTTTATGATTTAGGCATTATTTTGCAAACAAATTCCTTTGACTTAGATGATGGTGATTCAACTGGAAAACTTATTTTCTGGGATGCACCTAGTTATATTAAGCCGGGAAATTATTTGGTTAGGATAACTGCGAGCAATGATGATGTCAAGGAAGTAAGGCACAGGATTGTTACTATTGCTTAAATTCAGTAGGTTTTATCCAATTTTTTCTTAATTTTTAATTAAATAGATAATTTTTTATTTGAATTAATATTCTAATGTTCTATGTATGAAATTGTAAGGGAAGGGAACGCAGTTATAAAGATAAAGAAAGCTAGTAAGGTGTCCAAGGAAATGGATGTTTTCTATAATCCTGTTATGGGGATTAATAGAAGCATTTCGGTTTTATTGTTAAATTCTATAAGGAAGAAAAATATGCAGATTGCATTGCCTCTAGCAGGATCCGGCATCAGAGGGATAAGATTTTTGAAAGAGTTAAAGAAGAATAAAATCAAGAGTATAAGTTTTAATGATTATAACATAAAAGCAGTAAATTCAATTAAAAATAATTTGAATCTCAATAAAATCAACAAATTTACAATGCTTGGAAATCAAAGATTTCCGGCACCAACTTCGTTGGTAATAAAAAATATAGTAAATAACTCCAATAATAACAAAAAAGCAATAAAAAAATTCGACAATAATTCAATAAACAATAAAAAAATAATAATTTTCAATGAAGATGCCAACTTGTTCTTATTAAATTCTAGTGGTTTTGATTATATTGATATTGACCCATTTGGAACTTCTAATTCTTATGTTGATGCTGCAATTAAGAGAATTTCCAGGAATGGTATCTTGGCTGTGACAAATACAGATACAGCAGCTTTGACAGGAACTTATCCAAAAGCATGTATGAGGAAATACTGGAGCACGCCTAAAAAGGATTACATGATGCATGAGACTGGATTGAGGATATTAATCAGGAAGATACAGTTAGTGGGGATGCAGTATGAAAAGGCTTTAGTACCAATATTTTCGTATTTTAAGGAGCATTATTTCAGGATTTTCTTTCAGTGTGTTAAAGGAAAGAAGTTATGTGATGAAATAGCTGCAAAGCATGGAATGTTTAATGGTGCTGGGCCTTTGTGGTTAGGAAGTTTGTGGGATAGTAAGTTAGTCAATAAAATGTATAGTACATTATTAAAGAGCCCCAATAAAAAATGATGTAGTGAAAATAAGTACAATAATAAATAAAAATAATCGAACAATGAAAAATAAAACAATGATAAACACCAATAAAAATAATAATGAACTATTGAAATTCTTAAAAATTATTAAAGAGGAATCTAAAATAAATGTTGTTGGGTTTTATGATATGCACCAGATAGCGAAAAATAAAAAATCAAGAACAATAGTGAGAAAAGAAGAGTTTATTAGAAAAATAAGGAAAAAAAGATTTAAGGCTTCTAGTACTCATTTCTCAGGTACCGGAGTTAGGTCCAATATTTCCTATGATAAATTATTGATGTTGTTAAAAGAATAGATTTTTATATTAGATATTCCGTAGTATAGATTATTATTGCTGAAAAAAGGAGGCAAGATGAAAAAAAAGGGAATTAAGTTTAATACTAATTTGATTTATTTAATAATAGCCATTATAGTTATTCTTATGCTTGTTTTAGGAAGAAAGGGTGGAGAAGAGATTGAGGTCTTGGAAGAAAATCTAGGCTTAGAAGAAGGTGCAGGCTCTGGGTTTTTGGAGATAGAAACTATGCCAGATAATGCGGAAATATTTCTGGATGATGATTATAGTGGTGCAAGTCCAACTACTATATACAATGTTTCTGCTGGACAGCATAATGTTGTTATAAAAAAAGAAGGCTATGAAGATTTTGTAAGCGAGGTGAGCATAGAAGCAGGCAGGAAAGCTTTTCTAGAAGCTCGTTTAGTATTGATGCCAGTTACTGAAGAAAAGGTTGAGATTATAGACATTATAGAGGGTGATGTTGAAGTTATAGGGTTCGTTGAAGAAGAAGAAACCTTAACAGAAACTCCAGAAGCTAGCAACATAATAAACATTGGAGAGAAATTTTTGCTTTATTATGATTTCAGTGAAAAAGAATTTACAGATAAAAGAAATTTTGATCAGGATATTTTCTCACAAAGGAACACTAGACATTTTGTTTTTACAAGGATTAACCCTGCAAATATAAAGGCTGTTGAGAAAGATATTGGTGATGTTGAGAAAGAAGATTGTGTTGGAATAAGAGGCCAGTTTGAATGGCTGTATTCTGGGCAGAGTTTGTGCATCATAACAAAAGAAAACAGCATAGTGGCATTAGGCGGAACTTGGGATGAGACAAAAAATGCAGATCTTAAGTGGAAGGTGTTGAGCTAACACTCGACACTTCAAGCCTCCCCATTAGTGCAGCACAACATTATAAGCCCGCCCCAACAGAAGATCAAATTATTACACAACTAGCTAGCCAATAGCTCTTCTTATATCAATTGCTTCAACAGAATTAACACCAGAAATTGTTTTTATGCTTTCTTCTAATGGTTCGGTTGAACCTTTGCTTTCGTCCATTACAAAGATTATTTTTAAGGCTTTTAGCCCAAAAGCTATTGGCTCAAGTTCTGTTTTAGTTTCTGTATTTCCTGCAAATTTTTTGATTTCTTCTTCTGCTTTATTTTGAATTAAAGAAAACTCGACTTCTGGACTTTCCGGCATTATTTTTAATGTTACAACTACATTGGCCATTTTAATTGGGACCTTCAAATTGACATTGAGAACATGTATACTTAGCCGCTATTTCCCTGCAATGCATGCATCTAATAATTTCCTGCTTATTGCAGTTAGGGCAATTAAATGCAGCTGAGCCTTTTGAATTTGCAACATTCTTTTTGCATGATGAGCATACTGCTTTTTCTTTTGGCATAACTTTTAGGATTAGTATTTTGTTTATAAAGGTTATTATTTGAAAAGTTATTGTTCAGGCAGTTATCAACAAAATTTCTATAAATGCTGCTATTAATATCAATATTGCGCTTAGAAAACCAAAAAGTAAAGCATCTGTCAATATGTGCATGAATTGTTTTGATTTATATCTTTCTCTTATCACTGCTTTTGATAGGATTCCTCCGGTTATTGCAGCTAATATATATCCTGCTGCTTCAATTGTTAGATGAGGAAGTATTTGTGTAAAATTGATAGTTATTGGTAATAATTCTAATCCAAAAGTTCTTCTTAGAACTGCTCCGATTACTACTCCCCACACGCTTGCATTCCATGAGAGAAATAAGATTGCTCCTGCACCGTAAATCAAGGAGAGAATAAAAGCTACAACCAGCACAAGAAGGTTATTGGATAATATTTGCCAAAAATTAGCAGTATAGAATGCAAATCCTGATATTCCTGCAACGTCAAGCTGTGGTGAAAAGAGTTTTACTCCAAGATCTGGTGAAATAAATAATATTAAGAGGAAATATGCCAGGAAAATTCCCAGAAATATGGATATGTAAATCTCTATGATGTCGTAATGATCTTTTAATAGTTGGGGAATAGAAAATTTCTTTTCCCTGATTTCCTGGTTTTCTTCAATGTTCAATAATTTATTTAAAGTAGGAACTAATAATGCAGATAAAAAGGCTAGACTCATTATTCCAAAATAAGATGGGAATATAACATAAGAAGTTAAAAAGGCGATTAACGAGTAAATAAATCCTATAACAAATGCAGATAAAGGCCTTTTTTCAAGCCAATTTGCTTTTATCAGTTGTTCTACTACCATAATAGATATATTTATATAAGTTATTTTATTAATTTTCGGTATTACGATGGAATTAAGAAAGATAAATATCGGTCTTTCAGTAGTAGCCTTTATTCTTTTATTGATCTTAGTTGCCCCTTATATAAGGGAAAGAGCTGGCATGGCTTATTCTGATGTGTCCAAATTGAATCCTTCTTGTGCTTATATTAGCCCAGAAAGTAAAAAAGATATTAATCCGGATATTTGTTGTAGGGAAATCCAAAAACAGTTAGAGTGTATAAGAAAGCAATCTGCAATTTCTTGCTCAATAAAAGAAGATTTCAGATATGAAATAAATTTTGATCAATATGATTATTGCAATAGATTGGGATATGAACTACCACCAATAACATGAAAAAAAGAAGTCATAAATGCGATAAAATATTTTTTGCCTTCATAATCGTAGTTATATTGTTTTTAGTCTATGCAAATATTAAAGAATATAGATTATTAGAAAAAGTTCCAATAATAAATATCTATGGTGATAATAGGATAGATTTATCTGAACTCTCTTTAAGGCAAAAAATAGCGCAGATGATGATTGTATATTCTAAACCCGAAAATAGGGATTGGATTAACAAAAATAACATTGGAGGGGTATATATCTATGCCGAACCTACTTCCGTACATTTTAAATCAAAGATAGATTTTTTTCAATCCAATGCCACTATAAAATTATTTATTGCTGTTGATTTAGAAGGCTGCAATACTCCTTTTGACAGTTTTAAAGATTTTAGATTTGCTAGTGAAGTTAAGACCTCAGAAGAAGCTTACGAAATGGGAAAAGAACATGGGCAGTTTTTAAGAGAACTAGGATTCAATCTTAATTTTGCTCCTGTAGTTGATCTAAAAGATACAATCTGGAAATGCAGAGCTTTTGAAGGAACCCCGGAAGAAGTGACAAAAAAAGCACAATCTTATTTGAAAGGTTTACGTGAAGAAGATATTATTTCGACAATAAAACACTATCCTGGAAAGACCTTGGAAGCCCTAGACCCGCATAAGGAAATCCTATCTACAGAGCTTATGGAAGACGATGTTACACCTTTCTTAGAGACTTTGAATGATACAGATACAGTTATGGTAAGCCACCAGATAACAACCGGAGTTTTAGACACAAGTGGAAAACCGGCAGTTGTTTCCTCATTAGTCGACGACCTTAGCAATAGGTTTAAGGGCATGATCATTGCAGACGAGATTGGTATGATGGGACTAAAAAAATTCTATAAGACAGATAAAGAAAGGTACACTGATTTGTTTAAGGTCAGTAATGATGTTATTTTGATATTTCATGGAGATACATTTGTCCTTGAAAGGTTTATAGATGCTATTGAAGAGGGTGTAGAGAAAGGAGAGATTAGCCAAGATAGAATTGACAAATCTGTTAAGAAGATATTGGAATTTAAGGGTTATTATGTCATAAATTAGTTGAAATAATATTGTTGCTTTCATCTATAGAAAAAATCTTACCAAGAAATTTCTCTATTGTGTAGATATTTGTCTTAGTGTGGTTTGTTATTTTTGATGTTTTGATTTTATTGTCAGCTAGAGCCGTAAACGGCAAAATTTGGTCTGCAAGATGCATATCAACGGGTGCTTTGCTATTTATTTCTGCTGCAAGTGTTTGAGCTGCTTCTTTGCCAACGATTTCTGCTTTTTTTCCTCTTTCTCCTAGTGAATCTGCACCAAGCCTTATTGGATTTTTAATATCAATCTCATCTTTATTTTTTGAGAAAATTGCCCACAAGGTTGTTCCGGAGCCAGTTGATAGTGTCTCACTATAATGTATTTGGATGTTTACTGGACATTTATAATTACTTAAGCTTACTTCAGCTGCTTTTGCTTGCCTTTCAGCAACATTTGCATTTTGCAAATCTAATGAAGCATGGGAAATACCTTTTATTTGTATTAAGCTTCCTTGTTCCATTAAATTAATCTTTGGAGTATTATTTTTTATATTATTATAAAATTCATTAAAATCCTTGAAATCAGAAATTTTGTATATTGGGCTGATTTTTAGCTGCACTTTTC
>CEPV01046965.1_pt1 | contig 11764 bp, 16 predicted proteins | sample 530451 | NCBI WGS metagenome assembly CEPV01 (sample SAMEA2620097, study PRJEB7988) | marine metagenome | isolation source: saline water (ENVO:00002010), including | reverse complement strand
ATGGAAAAAGGGAAAGGATGGAGTTATCTAAAAGCTCAACTTAATGAGCACCCAACATTTTATGGGGGTGGAGAATTTGAGTTTTACGCTTATCTCCTGCAAGAAACAATTCTAAGTGCAATAGGTGTTCATAGAGATATTGAAGGGAGCATTATTGCAAAAACTCATGAGCGCGATGAGACTCTAAACGACTAATTTAATTCAAATCATCCTGCATATCAATCTTAATTAGCATTTATTAATCTGATTAAGACCAAACTTTTCCTCATTTAGATGCATAGTTTATTATTACATTAAAAATAAAAATAAATATGCCAATGGTACAATTAATGTGATGCTTAATATTGTTGCAACCTTTCCCCATACTCCAATCTCTAATTGATACAAACTAGTCGGTTTCTTTACTGCACCATATGCTCTTGCTTCCATTGCTTCTGCCAAATCTCCACTTCGAAGGACTGCATCAACTATCAATGGAATAAGTATTGGAATGAAACGTCTAAATCTCGAAAAAATGTTTCCTTTTTGTAGTTCTAGTCCTCGCGATTTTTGTGCATCCATTATTTGAAGTGCATCCATCATCAGGACAGGAACAAATCTTACTGCTGTAACAAAGGCGAACACAATATCTCTTGGTAGACGGAACCACTTCATGACTAGCTCTAATTCATCAGGAGGAGTAGTGAGAAAGAAGATAGAAGTTGAACCAACAATTGCTAAAAACCGAACTGCAATTACAAATGCATCCATTAATGGATAGCCTACGAGAATATTGATTGAAAATATGATGATTGCGAAAAACAAAGTATAGGTTAGTGTTCTACTTATTCTTCTCAATATCTTAGATATACTGGCTATTGCAAATATTCCTGAGAGAGCTATTATGACTTCAGGCAGTGAACCAACGAGAAGTGATAACGTGAAAAGTTCTATAGATACTAAAAGTTTAACACGAGGATCTAGTTGGTGGAATGGAGAAGTTATGCGTCTAAATATAAATCCTTGAGCTATCCATTGCATTTCTAATCACTTTTTAATTTACTGATAACCCATTGTTTAGCATCATAAATATTCGAAAATGCGCCTGATGATTCACCATGTATTTTTTCTGATAATTCTTGGAGTTGAGGTTTAACAATTCTAGCTTTATTCAATAACTCTCTTTCTTGAAAAATCTTACCAGCTTTATTGTCCGCAATTATTTTTCCCCCACACATGACTATGACCCTAGGTTGAAGAGGCCAGATGAATTCAATATCATGTGAAACTATCACAACTGTCTTACCTTTAGATACAAGCATTTGAATAATCTTAATGAGGCGTTCTTTTTGAATAAAGTCTTGACCTACTGTGGGCTCATCCATAACCACAACATCCGGGTCCCACGCCAATACTGATGCAATACAAAGACGCTTTTTTTCTCCTCCACTCAAAAGCATTGGTGATGTGGTTCGGTATCTCTCTAAATCAAAGAAATTCAGTGCCCACTCTAGTCTTTCTGATATTGCCTCTTCTTTAAATCCAAAATTCTTTAAAGCGAACTTTACTTCATTTTCAACACTTTCTGAGAAGATTTGATGATCTGGATTTTGAAAAATTATTCCTATTTTTCGAGATAAATTAGCTACACTTTCATCATTTGTATCCATATCAAAAGCAGTTACCTTTCCTTTACTTGGTTTTAGTAGTCCATTTGTATGTTTTATGAGAGTGGTCTTTCCTGCTCCATTCTCTCCCACTATTGCCAAAACTTCTCCTTTTCTTATTTTTAGATCAATATTTCTAAGTGCTAAAACTCCATTTGGGTGTCGGTATTCTACAGAAGAAAACTCTATCATTTTAAAATCAGTTTTAGATTTGTTGCTAGCTCATCTGCAGATAAAGGAATCTTGCCAAAAACCGGTTTTTCTTCGTTTAGAATTCTATGTAAACGAGTAATTGTTGGAATTCCTATACCAATTCTTGGGAGTTTTTTTTCTGTTAGAACTTTTCTAGGTTCTCCATCAAATAGAATTTTACCTTTACTCATACAGATTATCCTTGTAGCTGCATTGATGAGAAGATCAAGTCTGTGCTCGACAATGAGTATTGTTACTCCAAGATTCTGATTAATTTTTTTTATGATCTCTACTAACTCCAATGCGGTGAATGGATCCAAAAGAGAGGTTGGTTCGTCCAGAATGAGTATTCTGGGTTTCATTGCTAAAACACCTGCCAATGCAACTTTCTGTTTCTGCCCATCTGATAATTCATGTGGTGCTCGATTTACCAATTTCTCTATATTCAGAAGCTGAATTGCCCAATCAACTTGTTCACGGATTTTTTCATGATATAATCCTAAATTCTCTAATCCAAATGCTACATCGCGTTCTACTGAAAACATGAATATCTGGTTCTCCGGATTTTGAAAAACGAAACCTACTTTCTTTGCTATTTCTGTTATTGAAGTTTCATCAACCGATGATCCATCAATAGACACTTTTCCTGATGAATTACCTGGATACATGTGTGGGATTAGGCCATTTATTGATCTTAGAAGAGTTGATTTACCACATCCACTAGGTCCTGCAATTAATATTATTTCTCCAGGAGATATTGCTAGATTAATATTTTGTATTGCTGGTTCTTTACAGTTCAGATAACTATAGGTACGATCTTCAAAAGATATTATTAAACCATTATTAGACTTTCTCTCCTCAGGTACCATACCTCTTTCTATATGTAATGTGGATATATATTCACACTCCATATTTTACAGGTATACGTATTGCATTACTAACCGCCCTAATGACCATTCGAGCTATCAATATTGAATATAATGCCACTGAAAAATTAAAGAATGCTATGAATAGAAGCATTGTTCCTGGAGGGAGTCCGAGAATCTGTTCTAGGTCTCCTATTGGTGCATTAAAACCTAAAGGTGGTGGCATCGGTAATAGCAGTGCGTTTACTCCAGTCATGACTAATACTCTAACGGATGGCCCTATTATTATCGTCAACCAGAACAACCGAGCACTACTCTGAAACCTTGAGCTTTTCTCAGTTATTCGGTATACTATTAGTAATCCCATTATCATAGCTATTATTGCTAATAAATTGTATATTGGTCCTGCTTGAAGTGTTCCTGGGAAAATAACCAATAAACTTAGGAAATTTATGATAGCTACAGCCAAACTTATGTTGCTTCCATAAAGATAAAAGGCTGCAATTATCGGAATCTCCCAAAATTCATATATTAAAAATGGGGCATATGGTGCTGGCATCTTTAATGGAGAAATATGTAACACTATGGTAATTGCAGCGAATATTGCGATAGATGTGATGGATTTGCTTCGGTTTAAGGTATATTTTGATGTTGATTGCTCATTTCCTGATTGGTTTCTTATTTCTGGCAAGAATGGTTCGCATAGCTCCTCTCTCTCCATATCATAATAAGTTTATTGTAATTACCAATAATATAGTAATGATTTATGTTTAGAATTCATTACTTTAAACTCTTTTTCTTAATATCTAAAGAATTCTCTACTATCCTAAATACACTATTAACTAACTTCTCAGGAGAAGTGTTTAAAGTGAATGAGGATGCAGTTGGATGTCCTCCTCCAACACCGCCCATATTCTCTGCAATTATTTGTGCAATATTAATTCCTAAATGAATTCCAGTTATTTTGTGAAAAGAGTGCGAAGCCCGTAAGCAACATCTTGACCTTCCTGCATCTTCACCCACGGCAATCGCCAGGTCAGCTCCCAAATCTATCATAGCTCTTGCAACCGATGCTTGATGAGACCCTATCTTAGTCAATCCAACCACCCAGTCTCCAAGAGTAAAAAGTGAAAGTCGCTGTATGCCTTTCAAACGTGCAATTCGTTCAGATCTATCCCTTGACATTCCTCCAATCTCCATGGAATCTCTAATTGAGGCTCCTCTTTCACAAAGTTTTGAAACAATTTTGATGGTGTTATGGTCAGCGAGTCTCAAATGTTGTGAATCAAAGATTATTCCTGTTAATAGAACCTGTGCAACATCTTTAGAAATAGTTAATTTTAATGTCGAAAAGATTTCTGTAACTAATTCACTTGTAGAAGTTGCCATCTCATTTGTAAAAACATAGTCTGCGATATCAGTTATCGTATTGTTGAGAGGATGATGATCCAGAAATACTTTCAGACATTTTGCATTCTTAAATGGTTCAGCGTATTCCCCAAGAAGTGCAAGATGACCGGTATCCACAACTACAGCCAAGTCAATATTGTCAAAATCTATTTTTTCATTCTGTTGAACAGGATATTTCTCTGCAACCCTTCTAGCAGGTAAATTTAATCCTTCTGGTGCAACAACTTCTACCTGAACACCTTTTTTGATTTTATTAAGAATATTTGTAACTCCATAAGCTGAGCAGTAAGCATCAACATCCGCATGCCTATGACAAATAACAATAGCCCGATTCAGCCGTTTAGGTTTTAAGAATGGGAATTTGGATGGGGCTCTTTGGTATCGTTTAGTTATTTTGTGATTGCGCCTTTCCACTACTAGCTTCTTCAATCTTAGCCTGAATCTCCTTCAGACTACCGCGTACGTTATTTTCTTGTTTTGCAAGAACGGTTACTCTTGTGTTGCCAAGTTCTCTACGCTCATTGAGTTCTTTCAACATATCTTTTTTATTAGTTTTTACTAATAGTGAACCTACTGATTTATAGATATTTGCTGTATCAACTGTTTTATCGAGCTCTGCAAGAGCTTTTTCTACTTCTGTTAACTCCATTTCAACTTGTTGTTTTTGAATCATTATTGCTTGAAGATTCTGTTGTGCCTGTTCAAACCTTGTAAGATGTTCTCTTATCCAAGGTGGTACTTCTTCTTTACTCAATAAAAAACCCTTACAACAATCTCCCTATTCTTTCATAGATAAGCTTTTTTTATTACAAGATCTAAAGTTCAGTAGAAAGTGTTTCATATGATGCTTTTACAAGATTAAAGTACGAATTTACCCCCGCTCTTAAATCTCCTAGGTCAGAAGCGTTTAGTTTCAAAGTAAGATGTTTATCATTTGTTTCTACCTTTGTATGAACAAATCTTTCTGAACCATGAGAAGCTTCAGGCTTTAGTGCTTCAGAAAGAGCTAACCCAATGTTTGAATCAAAAGTAAATTTGATTTCAGCAATAACATTTACAAATGGTTGCTTGTCCGTCTTTGAAAACTTAGGCTGTGACATCGTAGGCACCACCTGCTACTTTGTAGCTACACATGGGGCAAACCCAAATGCCTGCAACCTCTCTTTTGAACTTTAATGAACCGCATTCTGGGCATCTTCGCTTCTTTTTTAGAAGACGATAAACTCTACTGTATTTTTTTCTAACAGATGCACCATATTTCTGACCAAGCCCTTTTAATGCTTTATTTTTTTTTGGCAAGTTCCACACTTTTCTTTATCTTTTTCCTTATTGATTCACCATTCTTTAAAGCTGTATCCACTGCAAGTTCTATCTGTTTTAGAGAAAAACCACCTGGAAATCCCTTCTGTCCAGCACAAATTGAATTTTTTGTTGTTGTTGTAATTGTAAATCGTGCTTCCATGACCGTTTCTTCATCCAACGTTGGATCAACAACGATTGCATCATTTATTAGTGCCATCGTAGTTGATACAGGTATCAATTTTGTAACTAGAGGAATCTGTTTTCCAGTATCTTCTATTTCTCCTTCCTTAATGATTTTATATTTGGGCATTTTTGCTGTTAGAAGAGCTGCTACTGCTGCATAAGATGCCGCATCAAAGAGGTTTCCGTCTACGTTAAGAACGCTGATATCCACAAAAACAGCTAAAACTTTCTTTCCTTCGACGATACAGAGATCTGTAAGTTCAATCATTTTAGATTCACGTACTCCTCTATCTACCACTCTAGCTAGTTCTATTACCTCTGCATTAGGTGGACCCGGTTCAGCCCATGATGCTGCAATGGGAAGGATTTCAGATGTTACAATTAAAAGGCCCTTGTCAGGAGTATCATCGAAAGGTACACCCGTTTGAATTTTTATACCTGCAATAACTTCTGTATTACCGAGAGTAACTTTCGCAGAACCATTTGCCTTTTCAATCACTCCTGGCTCAATAGATAAAGATCGAGTTTCAAGTAATTTTCTTCCATCGATTCGTTTTCCTTTTGATATTTCTTTAAGCATTTGTTCATACTTCAGGTATTCAACAACTAATGATTTTTTTGAAGCCATTTATTCACGCCTTCTCGTTTCCAAAGTATTTGTCATTCAAGGCGTTTCGTTGCATTTCATAAACCTTTAAACAACCTTTTTTAGCTAATTTGAGCGCTTCAATAAACTCTTTATGGGAAAAATCACCATCTAGTTGCAGAAGCGTAACTTTTTCTAGATTGGGTAGAATAGCCATTGGTAAATCAGCATCTCCTTCCATATCCTCTACTTCATCGAGGTCTAATGCTACTTTTCCATCTATTTTTCCGGCTGCACACCCAGAAGTTAGGTCTCGCATGTTAATTCCTGCATCTGCTAATGCTAGAGAAGCTGCAGTTACACCTGCACACCTTGAACCTCCATCTGACTGCAAAATTTCCACATACACATGTATGGCTGTCCGCGGATAATCTGTCATAACAATTGCGGGTTCAAGAGCCTCACTTATAATCTTGGAAATCTCTGTCTCACGCCTGGAGGGTGCAGGATTCTTTCGTCTACCTGTTGAGAATGGTGTCATATGATAACGACATTTGAGAATAGCTGATTCCGTTTTCATCATGTGCTTTGGATGCACATCTTTGGGCCCATATACCGCTGCCATTACTTTGTTTCTACCGAATTCTATATATGCTGAACCATTTGCATTATCTATGACTCCAACTTTCATTTTTATTGGCCTTAACTCATCTAATTTTCTTCCGTCTAATCTACGGTTTTTCGAATTTAATAATTTACTCATTCTTTTTCACCATTATTTGATCCAGATAGAAGGTCTTGAACCTTTTGAGTGAGATCCGCTGTATGCGCCTCATGATTAATAAGATCTAGTGCAGATTTTGCTAAAATTATACCCTCTGGATTACCGGATATCATAACAAGCCCATTTTGACCAACAGTTAATCTACATTTAGAATAGTTTTCAATCGTTTTTATCATTGCACCCTTCTTTCCTATAACTCGAGGAACCTTTGTAGGGGATATTGATACAATTTCTCCTTGATTTATTCGGCCCAATCCAGGACCGGATACTGAGAGCAAAGGATCCCTTGTTCTATCAAAAGCTAGGATTTTAGCAGTAACTAAATCTCCAATTGCAAATTTTTTAGTGAGTGAATCTCGCGCTGGAGAATAATCTCTTCCAAATACTGATTGAGCAAGCAGAAAACTGGAGAAGCAGGAATTTATATCGACTTCCCACGCAAAGGCTGAATGATCAATAATCTTTCCAACAACCAGATCATCTTCTCGTGGTATATATGGCCCTGTTAGGGGAATAACTCGCAGAGAGTCATTTATTACTTCTGCCATACCTACTCTGGTCGAATAGAATTTATCTTCTATTTGATATACATTGGAAGTTCTATTATACCTTCCTTTTCCCACAAGTTCTCCAGGGGTAACATATTTTCTCTTTACTTCGGGCATATTATACAACCTCAATATTTGCTTGAGCTGACCCCTTTGTAACAGAATTTAACTTTTCCATCATTGAAGTATGGACTCCTCCAGGAATCTCTACTACTGCATTCCAAGACCCATCGGAACCCCACTCTTCATTTGAGATTTCACCAAATATCTTCATTGCACCTATAGCTTGAGGTGAAAATTGTGGAGGGACCCTTATGCGAATTTTCATTTTTTCGGATTTTAGAGGGATTATTGTCCTTAATTGTTCAATAACGACTTTAGATTGCTCTTGAGCATCCTTAAATGGATCTATTGAAATCTTCACCTCTTGAACTGCCTGCTCAATTCTTGTAGGTGGATGTGGAAGACCAGTTCTTGGATCAATAAAATTTCTGGCAATAATTGCAATTATCTGTTTGCGTTTATCTTCTGTCTTCTTACGTCTTTGTTCAGTTGTTAATTGAAGTTCTCCTTTCTCTAGTACCAGCTTCGCAGCTTCTGAGTGATCCATAGTTTTGAAATGTTTCTCAAGTTTTTCTGAATTTACCCTTTGTCCTTTTGATGAATCTGAATAGACTTCATCTATTGCTATTACTTGAGACACGTCTATATTCCGCCCAAGCTTGAAGCTAAGCGCGTTATCTGGATGAACCAATATCTCAAACCGATCTCCGTTTGCAGTAAAACGAACTGTTGTAAACTTGTTCTGCATATTTTCTGACCTTCTTTACCATTTTTCTAATTCAACAGTAGTTTTTAAGGGCTATAAAAAGTTGGTCAATTACAGATTATAAATAATGTTCAAAAATATTTTTTCATTCTGATTTTGTCTTTGTATCCTTTGTTTCCCTATTCTTAGCTTTTGAAGCAATTTTCTCAATTTCTTCAGCAGTTAGTCGTTTCATTTGATGTGTACTCATATTAACCGTCGCTATCTTGATGTGATCAAAATCTGACTTGTCTTCGCTTATGAGGTAAATAGATTCAGCTGCTAAGATACAAGCTTCTTCCAAACTCAAGTCAGTATTATAATTCTTCTCAAGATATTCTGTAACTTGATCACTTCCAGAACCAATTGCGATAGCATCATACGGTAAGTAGGTTCCACTTGGGTCTGTAAGAAATAGTTCAGATCCATGTTTACTTGCACCTGCAATTATTAGAGACACTCCAAATGGTCTTACACCTGCGTATTGAGTAAACTGTTGTGCCATATCGGCAATTTTACGTGCCACTGATTCAACAGTAGTTATTTCATCATAAACTAATCGATTACTTTGTGCCGCTACTCTGGCTTGATCCACTTGCATACGTGCATCAGGAATATATCCTGCTGCTACTACCCCTATATGATCATCAATCTGAAAAATCTTCTGACTTACACTCCCGCTCTGGAGTTTTCTACTTTTTTCTTCTACCGCCATTACCACGCCATCCTTAGATTTAATACCAACTGCAAGGGTCCCTCTTCTTACAGTTTCAATAGCATATTCAACTTGGTACAATCTACCATCTGGAGAAAATACAGTAATAGCTCTATCATATCCTTGCTGTGCTGGGAACAATATTCTTAACCCTAGGACGAGTGAAAATTAAGCCCAATTTAAATGTTTTAAAATCAGAAAAAAAGAGGTTAGGGTAATTATATAGTATGTGTTTATCGGATAGTTTCTCCTTTACACAATTGAGTTTATGCGATAAAGACAGCTGCAGCTATTACTGTTGTCCATACATCGTGTTTTGCTCCTCTTGCAGATTGGGTTATCTCTGTTGTTTTGATGATAAGCCCACTAGTTTTGAAGAGTTGTTTCTTTTCATCCCAGGCTGTCTCTGGGTCGAATGGTAATCCCATAGTTGTAGCTAACATAGTTGCAGCTAAATCTTCCGCATAGTCTCCAACTTTTATTTCTGTCTGTCCAAAACAATGATGTTCTGAGACGTAACCATAATTCTGTTTTTTTGAAGGAATAGCAACACCTACTGAAGCTGCAAGTAACCGATTAGGCTCATTAGAGCTATTTCTTGATAATACCACAAATGTTATTTCTCCTGGTTTAAGCTTCTTAATTCCTTTCTCTTTCGTGATTTGTTTGCAACCAGGTGGAATGATACTTGTAACATTAACAAGATTACAATACTGTATTCCTGCAATCCGTAAAGCCAATTCGAATGACTGCAATTTATCTTTATGCTTACCAACACCTTTAGTTAAGAAGAAGTATCGTGGAATCAATTGCTCAAGTAATTATTATTTGGTTTATTAATATTTGCCAACCAAAATTTATAGAACAAAAAAGGCAGATGTACTGTTTTCATTATCTACCAACTGGAAAGATCGACAGCTAAAGGTTTCTCTCTAGATCAAATTCTTTAATTAGCATATATTGATAGGGGAAATGATTTGAATGATACAAATGAATATCTAATTTTCAGTGGTCATTCCCTTATTAGATCAAGCCATAAAACTACCCTTGAAGTCACAAAAGAATCTAATCTCACAAAACAAGGCACCTGCATAATAGGTGTAAATGCTAGCAAATCATGCGAAGATCTGAATCCAGAATTTAAGAAAAAAATTTCTAATGGGCAAACAAGGGTAATTATTACAATTAATGTAAATGATGAAAAATTCACTATTGTTGCAAGAGGGCATCCGTCTCTCAAATTAACAGATCCTGAAGACATTGTTATTCGAAAGAGCTCATTTGTATGTGATAGAACTTTGGCTATTCACGCAAATAAAGCTGCTTCAGATGTTCCTAAACATATTGTCAATTTGCTAAAAGATACTAATTCACGATGTTCAATGGAAATTAAACTTAAGACCGTGATTTCTGAAATTTTTTCCTAGCCTCTGAAATAAGGTCTGTAAGTGCTGCAAATGCTTGCCCTACATCTTTCATTTTCACAACAATAATTGTATCAGTGTAACAAGAAACTGTATCTTCAATATTAACATGCCTTCTTGAAACCTGATTATAGAATGCTGTAAGACATCCAGGTGTCTTAGCTATTGTTTCTGGGCTATTGATTATTATTGCTGCAAGATTAATTTCTTTTTCTAGAATAACCTGACCCTTGAACGGTGTCGTCACCTTCTCAAGCATTCTTTGATCAATAATCAATGTTATAGCTGAAATACTCTCAGAAACTTGTATGAATTCATCTTGATTTTCAGTAAGCATTTTCCGTACAGTTTCTAAGGACCTTTTAGTATTTTCAACTGAAATTTTTGCTATATCTGTTCTGACATTTATTGTGCTTCCAGATATAACGCGAGATACCTCGGCAGGAGGTGCTTTATACTCACCTCTGATTCTTTTTATTGAAGTAACCAAACTCTCCATATTTACCTTATGATTAATCGATACTTCCACTTTCGGTGCAATTAATCTTGCAATTGCACTGATATTGCCATATCTGTATTGAAGAGAATCTTGTATTGAAAGATCTCCATCTACTACTTCCTTAACAGCACGGGAGATTGTTTGTTTGACCAATATCGGAACAACACTACTATTAATGTGGTGAAATAGAACAAAAACTATAAAAACTTTCTGTTTACAGCTGTTACAACCGGAAATGAAAGGCAAAGTAGTCTTGGCCTATTCTGGCGGCTTAGATACGTCGGTCGCCGTGAAATGGATACAAGAAAAATATGATTCAGAGGTAGTGACCGTTACACTAGATATTGGTCAGGTAGATGATGTAGGGGAACTCAAAGAAAAGTCGTGTAAAACTGGTAGTGTAGCGCATTATACTATTAATGCCCAAAAGGAGTTCATAGAGGATTATGTATTCCCTTCTATTAAGGCCAATGGTCTTTATGAAGGTAAATATCCTTTGGGAACTGCTTTAGGACGACCATTGATAGCTGCTAAACTAGTTGAAGTGGCTAACAAAGAAGGTTGTTACGCGATTGCGCATGGCTGTACAGGAAAAGGTAATGATCAGGTACGATTAGATGTTACTGTTCAAGCTCTAAACCCTAAACTAAAAATTATTGCTCCTATCCGTGAATGTAATCTTACGCGAGATCAAGAAGTTGAATATGCAAAGTCTCACGGTATTCCAATTTCTCACAAGGCCCGTAAATATAGCATTGATCAAAACTTATGGGGGCGTGCCATTGAAGGTGGTCCACTTGA
>CEPV01086231.1_pt1 | contig 11779 bp, 12 predicted proteins | sample 530451 | NCBI WGS metagenome assembly CEPV01 (sample SAMEA2620097, study PRJEB7988) | marine metagenome | isolation source: saline water (ENVO:00002010), including | reverse complement strand
ACACTAGCGTGTTAGGATATTTTGTTTTATGCGCCGGGCAGGATTCGAACCTGCGTAGGCATAAAGCCGACAGATTTACAGTCTGTTGCGATTGACCACTCCGCCACCGACGCATTAGGACAAAATTATTTTACCATAAATAAACAAAAATGGAACGGCTCACCGTGGTGAGCCGTTCCATTTTTGTTAAGTTATATTTAATTACGCAACTGCTTGTGCGATTTTTTTCGCGCGTACTTTTCTTTTCGCTACATGTTTCTTCTTGACATCAATTGCAATTTCACCACTTTTCAAAGATACAGACACCTCGTCACCCTCCGTAACACCTTGCGAGATCATTAGAGACGCAACTGGTGTCAAAATCTTATTCTGAATAAGCCGCTTCAGTGGTCGTGCACCAAACTGAGGATTGTACCCTTCTACACCAAGATATTTGAAGACGTCACGAGAAATAGTAAGTTTAATTTCTTTTTCTTCGAGTCGTTTTACAACATCACTCACCTGAATTTCGACAATACTTTTAATTGCCTCCTGAGAAAGGATGTTAAATACCACAATGTCATCAAGGCGATTCAAAAATTCAGGACGGAAACGATCGTGCAAGCTTTCCATTACTTTATCTTTCAAATTTTCAAACACAGCTTTTTCACTCCCACTGCCAAACCCAATCTTTTCCATCTTGTTAATATATTCGGAACCGACGTTTGAAGTCATTATGATAATAGTGTTCTTAAAATTCACAGAACGCCCTTTCGCGTCTGTTAAATGCCCATCATCAAGCACTTGAAGAAGGATATTAAATACTTCAGGGTGAGCTTTTTCAATTTCATCAAATAGCACTATTGAGTACGGCCGATGGCGAACTTTCTCCGTTAACGAACCTCCTTCCTCGTGTCCAACATATCCTGGTGGAGAACCGATCATTTTTGAGACGGAATGCCGCTCCATAAACTCCGACATATCAACACGAATAAGCGCTTTTTCGTCATTAAACATAAACTCCGCAAGCGCTTTAGTAAGCTCCGTCTTTCCGACACCAGTCGGGCCCAAAAACATAAACGAAGCAATTGGTCTACGCGGATCAGCAATGCCAGCCCGCGAACGCTTAACAGCGTCAGTTATTGTTTTCACTGCAATGTCCTGACCAACAACCCTTGTCTTTACATCGTCTTCCATTCGCATAAGTTTTTCAGCTTCCTCCTCAAGCATTTTCAAAACAGGAATATGCGTCCATTCAGAAACTACTTTTGCAATATCTGTCTCCATCACTTCTTCTTTCAAAATGCGGCGAGAGCGTTGCAATTTCTTCAAACGCGCGTCCCGCGTCTTGAGATCTTTTTCAATTTCCGGAACTTTGCCATAGCGAATTTCCGCGGCACGCGTTAAGTCAGAACGCATCTCCGCTGACTCTGCCTCAAGACGTAATACGTCAAGTTCTTTTTTTAATTTTCTGATTTCAATTAAGAGATTCCTTTCATTTTGCCACTTCAATTCAAGCTCGCGTGTTTTTTCTTTTAAGTTTCCGAGCTCTTTATCAATTGCCCGCATGCGTGTTTTTATCTTTTTATTTTTTGATGTCTCACTTTCATTCTTTAACGCCTCTTTTTCAATCTGAAGCCGCATTGTCTTCCGATGCGCTTCTTCAAGAGCTGGTGGTTTGTTTTCAAGAGACATTCGTAAAGATGACGCCGCCTCATCAATCAGGTCAACAGCCTTGTCGGGTAGATAACGGTCTGGAATATAACGACTGGAAAGAGTTACCGCGGCTATGATTGCGTCATCAGTAATGCGCACACCATGAAAAAGTTCATATCGCTCTTTAAGTCCACGCAAAATGGCAACCGCATCTTCAACAGACGGCTCATTTACATAAACAGGCTGAAAACGCCGAGTAAGTGCGGGATCTTTTTCAATATGTTTTTGATATTCTTTCAGTGTCGTTGCACCGATAGCGCGCAACTCACCGCGGGCAAGCGCCGGCTTTAACATGTTTGACGCGTCCATAGAACCTTCAGCGGCGCCAGCACCGACAATCGTATGAATTTCATCAATGAAAAGAACAATCTTGCCTTCAGCGCGCTCAATTTCCTTCATAATAGTTTTGAGTCGCTCTTCAAATTCTCCGCGGTACTTTGTACCCGCAATAAGCATACCGAGATCAAGCGCAACGAGTTCTTTGTTACGCAACGACTCTGGTACATCCCCTTTTGCCATACGAATCGCAAGCCCTTCCGCGATCGCAGTTTTTCCAGTACCGGCTTCGCCAATTAAAATAGGATTGTTTTTTGTACGACGGGAGAGAATTTGAATAATTCTACTAATTTCAGCATCACGGCCAATTAAAGGGTCTAACTTATCTTCAAGCGCAAACTTGGTGAGATTTCTAGTATATTTTTCAATCGCGCGAAATTTTTTCGGAGTAGGGGAATCGGTGATAGTACTATTTTTGAGTTCATCAATAACTTTTAAGACAGATTCTTTGTTAATACGGAAACGAGATAGTATTTCTCGCGCCTGTCCTGGCGCATCAAAGAGTGCAACAAATACGTGCTCTGACGAGATCAGATCTTCACCAAGTTGTTGTGCCACTTTTCCACTAGCTTCAAGCACCTGTGCAAATTCAGGCGTTAAATAAATTTGATATGACGGCGCGAGTACATGCCCAGAATCAGGCGCTTCAATTGCTTCAAGAAGAGAGTCTGTAAGTATCACTGTGTCAACTTCTAATTTATCCAAGATAGACAATACCATTGACTCTTCTTGCAAGAGAAGGGCTGTGAGCAAGTGAACCGGATTCACATGATTTTGTCCACGTTCAATAGAAAGCTCATGCGCCCGCCTGATTGCTTCTCGCGCTTTTGTTGTGAAATTTCCAAATGGAGGCATATGTTAAAGTATTAGGTATTTAGTATTAAGTATAAGGTATTAAAAATAAACCCTTATATGAAATACCATACTATACTAATTATCTAAAGTCAAGGGACTCTCTCCGTCTTCTTCTGGTGCCTGTGCAGATTCAATTTGCTTTATCATGTCATTCACAATGTGTATTGGGATTGTTCTCTGTCGCCCATCTTCAATAATGATATTAATACCTACAATCTCGCCATTCGTATTGATCAGTGGACCTCCTACATATTGTTCGTTAATATCAATTGTTGTATGGATAGCAATTATTTCTTTTTGTGAATTATCTTCATCATCCCCCTTTTTTTCTTCCAGTTGTGAAATCACACCAAGCGACAAAACCACATCATTTCTAAGACCTAGCACAATGGCAGTTTGACCAATTTGCACATCGTCTATTTTTGCAAATATTGTCCTTATAAACGAAGTTGGTTTTTCAGTATTTATCACAACACCTTCAACAGACTCTACTTCGTCGCCAATCTTAAGAAGCATAATGTTATTGGCAGTATCTCGTACAGCCACGTCTACTTTATACACATGGTCATCAATTGTTTTAATAACTGATTCTTCTTCGTTGTCAAATAGATAATTTTGAGAAACGACAAATTGGTTGTTTAGTGCAAAGCCTGTGCTAAGTAATTCCAATTCAAATTCTTCTTTTGGTGGTTTTCCAAATCCTCCAATGCGAAACTTCTTTTTCAAAATACCCACTTGAACTACATTTGGTGAATTATTTTCAGCGGCCTTAGTTATAAAATCTTCCTCTTTTATGACAACCGTCTGGATAACTTCTGATTCAGTATCTTCCTGCATGGTAACCACCTCAACTGTCTTCTCGACAACCCGATTAATGGTCTGTGTTACCACTGGCGGCGCCTGATCTAAAAGCGTCACCGTTACAATCCCTGTTGCGATAGATGTTACGAAGCTAACCAAAAGGGCAAGTAAAATAAGTTGTGTGTTGTTTAAATCGTTCATCCCGCTACGAAATAGGACGCGGACGCATGCCCGCTTTACTATTTTAAAATCTATTGATAATAAGGTGAATAAAACATCGTTAATTGTTAATCCCGTGAGCGTCCGCGATTTCGTACGGGACTCATGTCTCCCTTCGGGAGCGCAGAACCACGCAGAACCACGCAGAAATTATTATTACATTAAATTGTAACACACAATTGTCGTATATAGCAACAAAAAAGTCGCTCCTACTGGGCGACTCTGTTATCTATTTAACGCTCATGTATGCATGGATCACGGCTCACCATTTTGAACTTTGCGTTTTTTATGGCTACTCTCGCTGTTCTCATTTCTTCTTGTGCAATTTACCTAACGTCATCCCTAATCGAAACATCCCATATACGAACACAGCAAACACAGACACAAAGACGAAAAATAAAACTATTATATGTGTCCAAGAAAACCCAAAGGCACTTGCAAGAATGGCCACAATAAAGCCCGATGCCATCCCAATCACTAAACCTGCCATAACAATGCTCATCTATTTATCCTTCTTGTCTCTTTTACTTTCTTAATCTGTAGAAAAATATATCATAACCTTTCATTGCGTCAAGATTTCTTTGAGAATCTGTACGGTGTAATCAAGGTCTTTTTTTGTCGTGCTTTTGCCAAGTGTAAAGCGTATTGAGGCTTGCGCGTGTGCGCCACTCTTTCCTAATTCATCAATAACATATGATTTATTCTGTCCGCTTGATAAACACGCACTTTTTGAGCCAACGGAAATGCCGCGTGCGTCAAGTTGCAAAACAATCCAATCACTCTCATTTCCTGGAAAGGACATATTGACATTATTCGCAATACGTTCATCCGTATCTCCGTTTAGTTCTGCGCCCTTAATATTATCAAGAACTTTTTTGATAAAGTAATCACGCAATTCTGTCATCCTTTTTACTTCTTTCTCTCGTTCCACGATTACTATTTCAAGCGCCTTTGCAAAACCAATGATACTAGGGGCATTTTCTGTACCGGGACGAATGCCATTTTCCTGATGACCTCCATACAAGATCGGTTTAATTTCCATTTCTCGTTTTTTGTAAAGTACGCCGACCCCTTTTGGCCCATATATTTTCTGACCATCAAGTGTCATCAGGTCAACGCCTAATTTTTGCACATTAACATCAAGATACGCGGGCACTTGACTTGCGTCACAGTGGAACATTGGCAAATTTAAGGTTTTAGGTTTTAGGTTACAGGTGTTAGGTTGTCGTTTTCTGAAATTGCGAATTACTTTCGCGATTTCAGAAATCGGCTGTATCGTTCCAATCTCATTATTTGCATACATAATAGACACGAGGACTGTTTCCTTTTTAAGCGCTTTCTTTAGCTCGTCGATTTTTATAATCCCATCTTGTCCTACAGGAATATAAGACACTTGCACTCCCCGCTTTCTCAATTCACGAAAGACATCACGCACAGACGCATGCTCAATAACGCTCGTGATAATATGTATATCTTCTGATTTCATGCCATGTTCTTGCACAGACTGCACAACTCCCCATATGGCAAGATTGTTTGATTCTGTCCCTCCAGATGTGAAAATAATCTCGTCAGAATGACATGCTAATAATTCTGCAGTTTTTTCACGCGCTTCAACAACTGCTTGTTTCGCCGCTACTCCATCGGCATGAATTGAGCCCGGGTTACCAAAGTAATCCGAAAAAAATGGCTTCATCGATTTAAAGGCAAGTGGATCAAGCGGCGTCGTCGCGGCATGGTCTAAATATACCCTGTGTTTCATCCCGTTAGAGGCAGGTCGCGTTCGCATGCGTAAGTTATCCTGCCTGTAGATTAATTATTAAAATATGTTTAATCAATGACTAGCACACATTCCCCGCCAGCGACCGCGGCCTCTAACGGGATTCATATGTGATAGTATATCATCATTTGCAAAAAGAGCGCTGTAATACTATATTATTACAATGCCTCTTGTTTTTGATCAAAACACCCTTTTGCTCCTTATTGCTTTTTTGTTTGCGATAAATATCATTTTAGCGTATTATGCCGTACGAAACGAGCTACGAATGAAAAGAATGCTTAAAGGTAAGCACGTTGATGACTTAGAGAAATCTCTTCTAGAAACAGAAAAACAATTACGCGGGTTTCAAGCATTTCATGAACGCGCGCAGAAACAGTTTGATCTGATTAACAACAAGATAGCAAGTGGCGCGCGCAGAATCGGAGTTGTGCGTTTTAGACCATTCGGTCAAAAAGGTGGCAGCCAGAGTTTTTCAGCCGCATTTATAAATGAAAAAGGAGATGGTATCGTTATGTCCAATTTGCATGTAAGAGACCATGTTTCACTATTTGCAAAAGAATTACAAAAAAATGAGTCAGAACACAAACTATCAAAAGAAGAAAAAGAAGCAATAACCAGGGCTCACAATTTAGAAACAAATTAATTTAAACAAAATTTAACTAAATTTTATATCAATGCCAGTAACTACTACACAAAAAAATATTCACGAGATGGAGCGCCCGCCGGTCGTTGTTGTCCTTGGGCATATTGACCATGGTAAATCTACACTGCTTGATTATATCAGAAAAACCAACACAACAGAGAAAGAAGCTGGTGGCATAACACAGCATATCTCCGCGTATGAAGTAGAGTACAAAACAAAAGATGGTGCAGAAAAACGAATTACCTTTTTAGATACTCCCGGACATACGGCATTTACAAAAATGCGTGAGCGAGGCGCGCACTTGGCAGATGTTGCTATTGTTGTCGTCTCTGCAGAAGATGGCGTTAAACAACAGACGCTTGAAGTTCTCACCATGCTCAAAGAAGACAAGATACCATATATTGTTGCCATTAATAAGATAGATCGCCCCAATGCTAATGTTGAAAAAATAAAACAAGAGCTTGCTGAACATGAGGTTCTCGTAGAAGGATACGGGGGAGATATTCCAGTAGTTTCTATCTCGGCAAAGACAGGCGTTGGCATTGATGAGCTTTTGGAGATGATGCTTTTAGTTGCGGAATTGCAGGAACTAAAAGGTAACACCAATCTACCAGCAGAAGGTGTTGTTGTTGAGTCACATATTGATCCCAGAGAAGGAATCTCCGCGACGTTGATTATAAAAAACGGAACCTTAAAACGAGAGATGTATGTCGCGGCAGATACGGCACTTGCGCCAGTACGACGAATTGATACATTCCTAAATCACAATGCGGAAGAGGCGACATTCTCATCCCCTGTTTTGCTTACGGGATTCAATGCGACACCGCAAGTCGGAGTACTGTTCAAATCTTTTAAAACAAAAAAAGAAGCAGGGGTGTATATAAAAGAACAAAGTCAGATTAAGACAACTCCCCAATCAAGCACGCAACAACAAGGAGACGAGCCAGAAAACTCCGAAGTAAGTGAGCATGTTGTACCAATTGTCATTAAAGCAGATACAACTGGTTCGCTTGAAGCCTTAGAGCATGAAATTAAAAAACTAGAAGGCGAGATGAAGACATTTAAAATCATTCACCGCGGAGTCGGAAATATAGAAGAAGGAGATCTGAAAATTGCCTCAAGCGGGAAACACACAATTATTACAGGATTTAACGTGAGTGTTGGAAAGCCGGCAGAGAAAGCGGCACTGCAACACGGTCTTGCCATTAAGACATTCTCAATAATTTATGAATTAATTGAATGGCTATCTGAAGAGATTAAAAAGAGAACACCGAAAATAACCGTGGAAGAAGAAACAGGAACGGCAAAAATAATGAAGACTTTTAGTAAAGCAAAAGGAAAACAAGTTGTTGGCGGAAAGGTGCTTACGGGAGAACTTACTGTTCCTGGAAAAATTAAAATCATGAGGCGAGGAAACGAGATTGACAAAGGCGAGATTGTTGAACTACAACAGCAAAAAGCAAAAACTAAGAGTGTCAAAGATGGTTTTGAATTCGGCGCGATGATTGAATCAAAACATGATATCGCGACAGGAGATACTATCGAGGCGTTTCAGTTGGTGGAGAAATAAAGAGCAATACAAATATACAAATTTTACGAATAATACAAATAATACTAATGCAGCATATTCGTATACATTGGTATCATTCGTAAAATTCGTATATTAGTATTATCCTATGACCTTACGGCAAGAAAAACTAAACATACTTTTTAAAAAACTGATTGCGCAGTTTGTCCAAAATAATGTCGGGGACACATTGGTAGCAATTACTGATGTTCATATTGCAAAAGATCTACATAACGCAAATGCATATATTGCTGTTTTTCCAGAAGATAGCGAGAAAACAGTACTTTCTATAATTGAATCAAAACAAAAAGAATTGCGTGAGTTCTTAAAAAAGAATACAAGCATAAAGACACTCCCCCACATCATATTTAAAATAGATACAGGAGAGAAACACAGACAAAAAATTGACGCACTTCTTTCCAATAAATAGAGTGTTAAACTTCAAGGTTCAACCTTGAAGTCTTGGTATTTACAAACTTCAAATCCGATGCTTGTATGGTATAATCTATTCTGCTACGGCTCGGTGGCGAAGCGGTAACGCATCGGTCTGCAAAACCGATATACACGGGTTCGATTCCCGTCCGGGCCTCACTCTAGAGTTTAAAATTCTAGATTCTAGATTGCTGGGATGGCGGAATCCCGTGCGAAACCTTGTTTCTAACGGGACAGGTTGGTAGATTTATCCCGTACAAAGTGCTGAGGTGGCGGAATTGGTAGACGCGGTGGGCTTAAGCCCCACTGAGGATTATACCTCATGGGAGTTCGAGTCTCCCCCTCAGCACTTTGTACGGGACGCGGTGGGCTTAAGCCCCGCTGAGGATTATACCTCATGGGAGTTCGAGTCTCCCTCCCAGCACTTTGTTAAAAAGACAGCCATCCACAGCTATCTTGATAAATATTCTCCGCACATGGCTGTCTTGGTAAATATCAGAAAAAAAATTATCCGTTCATAGCTGTATTGGTAAATATCAGGTTTCTTCCGCCCATAGGTGTCTTGGTAGGTATCAGTAAAAAAAAATGACCGCCCATAGCTCAGTTGGTAGAGCAGCGGCCTCTTAAGCCGACGGTCGTAGGTTCAAATCCTACTGGGCGGATAAAAATTAACTTTATCTAAATCCCATTTTCTGAACGACTCAACGAGTTGAGCCGTTGGAAATTTGGAAAAAGTTACTTTATTTAGTTAAAATAAAGATCAGACTTCATTAGAATCAGAGATTCAAGTATATCTTGCTTCTAGTGGGACATATTGGTAAATTTATTACAAGAACGCTGGGGTGGCGAAATTGGTAGACGCGCTTGGTTTAGGACCAAGTGGAGCAATCCGTGGAGGTTCAAGTCCTCTCCCCAGCATTGACTTTTTTGTGTCTTTATGGTAGAAGGAGTTTAGCAGAAGGTACAACTAGTACTTTTGACAAATAGAATACAAGGAGACGAAATCAATGTCAGAACAAGCGAAATGCGGAATTTTTGTATGTGTTTCATGGGCGCTAGCACTTGCTTTACTCCTCTTTCCAGCAATATGGATGATGGGGTGGACAGGTGTCCTCATAGCTCTTGCAATTTGGGTAATAATTATCACGTCCACGGCCCAATTCTTTACCACATGGTCACCTAAGATAAGGGCAATTATAACCAATGATGCTTTACGGAAAGACGCGGAAGGAAACGGAGTACTCACAGTGCACCCACCTGGCCTTACATGGAAATATCCAACCGAAGTTGAATCAGGTGATTTTATTCCTTTAGGTTACATAGCTGAGACATTTCCAATTACCTGCCCAACGAAAGATGGTCCTGATGTAACTATTATCGTATCGTTTCGATGGCACCCTATAAACACGACAGAAGGATTAAAACGTTTTTTGTTAGTGCGTGACGATCCTGGTTCAATCTGCGTTGGTGTCACAGGTAAAGCAAAAAGTATCTTGTCCCAAAAAACACGTACGTACGAAGTCCTTGAGGCGGAAGAGAAGATTAAAGAACTTCAAGGAGTTATAGATGAGGAATTTGGACGTGAACCTGATCCAGTCGCAGATGACACAGATGATACAGATAAAGCACTCTCCCTGGAAGAAAAGTTCGGGATAGACGTGACCATACCAACAGTTGAACTGGTCATGAGTTCTGTAGAATTCAAAAGAGGGCGCACAACGCGGAGAATTATGGACGAACTGAGAGCAAGCGCCAAAGAAGCCGTAGACGCATCTGACGGTTCGCTTAGAACCGCTACTGCAATGGACAGAATACTTACCGTTCATAGCGGGGGTGATGTTTCGCAACATACCCAGCTTGTACAAGGTGAAAACCTTGGCGAACAACTTGCTGCGCTTTTTGTGGCGGCAATGAGCGGAAGAAACCAACAGAAGAAAAACGAGAAGGATACGTTATGAGTGAAGAAAAATGTCTAGAAATTGACACAACCTCAGTACCTGAAGCAAAAGGGGTTTTCCGGTTCATACGGTGGATAGGCATTATTATCGCCGCAATACTTCTTGCGATAGCAGGCGACATATATCTGTACGATGACCAAGAAGACCAGGTTGAAAGGCAGTACAAGACAGTAAACACAGCGCACACAAACATGGCATGCAGTGGAAATATAGGGCTTATTGTAAGCAAAGAATGGACAATAGTTGATGTTCCTCCACGATGTGATGCTCAAATCTGGCGTAATGAAACAGATAAAATTGACATCAAAACAATTCCCGAAGAAAAAATACATTCCGCAGAAACACGAAGCAAAGATGCACGTTTTGAGTCGGACAAGATTGCAATCCGATCAGCAACGGGACAGCCTATCCATATCAGTATTTCATTTCATCCGTACGGAACACGGTAAATCCCAAAAGCGATGACTAAAGGTCATCGCTTTTTCTTTTAATTAATTTTGCACTATCATGGCAACCCTGGCGCATCAACGCCAATAGTACTTGCGATCAAGCGAATGATTGCAAACGCAGCAAACATTATAAACATACCCACCAAACCCCAAATCATATGTTGTTTGCCTTTTTCACGAGCCGCCTCGCTATCGGCTTGAAATAAAAACTCTGCCGCGCCCCAAAGGAAAAATATGAATGCAAGAGCAAAGAGAAACCCGATAACGGGGTTCAGTATGAATTCGTTGATTTTTTGTATCACGCTACGCACCGCTGGATTTTCCGCGGCATGCGCAACGCGAGTTGACATAAAATTCATAGCGATATGATTAAATGCTCTAATGCTTCATTAAATTAGATTTGATGAAGCATTAGCTTGGAATAGTTGGTAACGTCGGCGGAGTATTTATTGGTTGCACACCGGTAAACTGCTGTAAGAGCATTACGATACCCCAAACTGAAACAATGACAAAAAGACCAATTGTGCCGTAAATCATTGTGTCACGTGCTTCTGCTTTTTTGTCATCATCTTTTGCGGTAACATATTGCGCAACACCCCAGATGAAGTAAATAAGCGCAAGAGTGATAACAATCGGTACAACTAAATCTAAAATATTCTTTACTTTTGTTAGGATATTTGTGAACGGATTAAACCCTTGTGCGAGCACAAAAAGTGGCAGAGCCCAAAAACCAATTGAATAAAGTAATTTTTTCATTGAATTAAGTTAAATAAGTGATAATACAAAGACGACCAATATTGTAGTTAATAGTTAGTAGTAAATAGTCGTTAAGAATTACTAGAGGTTAATACGAAATTGTATGCCACCTCCACCCCCACTTCCACCTCCTGTATCAGGAACAAATGGAACTGTCGGAGGCGTCTGAATTGCTGGAGTACCAGTAAACTGCTGAATCAAGACCACAATACCCCAAACTGAAACAATAACAAAAAGACCAACGGTGCCGTAAATCATTGTGTCACGTGCTTCTGCTTTTTTGTCATCATC
>CEPV01092409.1_pt1 | contig 11790 bp, 7 predicted proteins | sample 530451 | NCBI WGS metagenome assembly CEPV01 (sample SAMEA2620097, study PRJEB7988) | marine metagenome | isolation source: saline water (ENVO:00002010), including | reverse complement strand
CCTCAATCCTCTTCGTGGCGATAGTAGTTGTCGCTCTCATCTATGGTTTCAGCAATGGTTTGAATGATGCGGCCAATGCTATCGCAACTGTAATTAGTACTCGAGTATTGTCGCCCGTAACGGCTTTGGGCATGGCAACCCTTTTGAATTTTGCTGGGGCAATGCTTGGACTGGCAGTTGCTCAGACAGTAGGTAAGGGGATTGTTTCACCGGAGCAAATAACGCAGTTTACTGTTATTGCCGGGGCACTGGCTGGAGCGCTCTGGATTTTCCTTGCCACCCGCTATGGTCTACCTCTCAGCGTTACCCACGCTTTAATCGGTGGACTTGTTGGAGCTGGTGTGGCTACAGCTGGATTCGAGATTATCTTATGGCCTAAGTTCACACGGGTACTACTTTCTATAGCCGTTGCTCCTGCCCTAGGTTTTGGCGGTGGTTTCTTACTCAGAACAGCCCTTGCATGGCTCTTTCAAAAATCTACCCCCTCCCGTGTCCAGAACATCTTCGGAAGACTTCAGATTCTTTCCTCCGCCTTTATGGCTTTTAGTCATGGCAGGAACGACGGACAGAACGCTCGTGGGCTTATGATGCTTGGTTTAGTTGTGTATTCCGGACAAACAAGCTACTGGGATAGCCCACCGTGGTGGGTTCTTGTATTGCCAGCTCTAGTTATGATGATAGGGACAGCCTGGGGTGGGTGGCGAGTAATAAACACGCTGGGAGCAAGGGTTACCAAACTACGTCCGGTTGATGGTTTCGCTGCTGAGACCTCTGGAGCCTTGGTAATTGAAGTGGCTTCACAACTAGGAATACCAGTAAGCACTACTCACTCTATTACTGGAGCCATTATGGGAACCGGCGCAACGAGACGCTTTTCCGCAGTACGCTGGGGAGTTGGCCGAACCATTATCGCCGCATGGATAATAACCATCCCCATTTGTGCAGTGCTTGGTTACTTGTTTACCTGGTTACTTAAGCTGATATCTTAGCCTACACTACAACTTCCCGAGGAATTAGCCGGCATTTCTCCGCAGCAATAATCGCTGTAATGTCGGCAACTGCCCGGTCGATTTCGCCCCCACGATTGATGACGATATAGTCGAAGAACGATAACTGTTTCATTTCTTCTTCGGCAGTCCTGAGACGCAAGGTGAAGTCAGAAGGTAGCTCAGTATGACGCTGTTTCAACCTAAGGCGAAGATCATCTATTGACGGCGGAACAAGGAAGATAAATACCGCCTGGGGCAAAATATTTTTGATAGTAGCCGCTCCCTGAATGTCAATTTTCACGATGGCATCCTCTCCGTTCTCCAGGGCTTTTTTTACTGCGGCTTTAGGTATACCGTACCAATTACCGTAGACCTCAGCCTGCTCTAATAACTCTTCATTCTTCATCATACTCTGAAATTGCTGAGTTGAGACGAAATGGTAGTCGATACCATTCGTCTCGTTAGGCCGTCGCCGGCGCGTGGTCAAAGTGGTAACATACTTCATGGGATAACTAGAGGCCTTCATTCGGACTAAGACAGCGTCCTTACCTACCCCGGAGGGACCAGAGAGCACGACAAGTAATGGCTTAGTTGGGCAGAGTAATGGGGTCTGTTCGCTAGAGACTGACGCCTTCATTATCACGCTCAAAAGTTAGCGGTGGGCTACCTCGATTCGGGTTAACTTCGTCAGCACGACCCCCCTGTAGTCGACCAACAATAGTTTCCGGAGTCAGAGCGGCCAAGATAATGTGACCGCTGTCTGTAACGATAACCGCCTTGGTTCGACGGCCATTAGTCATATCAATTAACACCCCTTTGCTTCTCGCCTCCTGGATAGTGCGTTTGGTCGGTGCTGACTGTGGAGAAGCAATAGCTACAACCCGATTTGTGATAATGACGTTGTTAAATCCGATGTGCACTAGTTCCATATTTACATTCCCGCCCCCAAATCCGGATAGGATGCTGGTCCTATGCCCCTCTATATTATACCCTTAGTGGAAAATAGGCAACTAGGAAATTAGGTCAACTAATTTCTAACACCGAGACTTGCATTATACAAGTTTTTGATGCTAGAATGACAATTTACTGCTGGAAGTTTCATTCTGGAGGTACGAGTTTGTACGAACAGTTAGCGCTGGTTCTAGCTCCTTACCGAGGAGAAAAAGGGGCTACCATACCGGCTCTCCAGGCAGTACAAAAAGCATTAGGTTACCTTCCTGAGGAGGCAATCTCAAAAACCGCCGAATCTTTGGGTTTATCGGAGAATGAAATCTATGGCGTTGCCACCTTTTATGCCCATTTCCGATTTGAAAAAGAGGGCGAACATATGGTCCGGATTTGCTTTGGAACCGCCTGTCATGTTCGCGGTAGTCCGCGCATTGTAGAAACCCTAGAAGAGAAGCTTGGTATTCACTCCGGAGAAACCACTAAAGACCACAAATTTAGTCTAGAGCGGATTGCTTGTTTTGGCTCATGTGCTCTAGCCCCGGTCATGGTTGTGGATAAGACAATTTACGGCAGAATGACCACCGCCAAGGCCAGACAGATATTAGACGAATATCAGGACACAAAGTAATGACATTTAATAAAATCAGAAAGCAGGCTATCGCCGAGTGGACAACTTTACAGCAAAGCCAACAACCCCGTATCCTACTCGGCACGGCGACCTGCGGTCGGGCCGCCGGGGCAATGTCCACCCTAGAGACAATGAACCGAGAATTAGCCCGTCACAATATTAATGCCATCGTGACCCAAGTCGGCTGTATCGGACTTTGCTATATTGAGCCTTTAGTCGATATCGTTAAACCCAACCGACCGCGTATCTGCTACAGTTCGGTGACTTCCAAAATTATTCCGCAGCTAATCGAAGATTATCTCGTCAAGGATAACCCAAGGCCTGATCTGGCGTTGGGGACTATCGGTGACGAAACAATTGAAGGTATTCCTAGACTCTTTGATTTACCTATGCTTAAACCCCAAGTGCGTATCGTATTACGCAATTGCGGGTATATTAACCCGGAAGACATCAAACAGTACATTGCCAATGATGGCTATACTGGTTTCATTAAAGCCATCAAAATAGGACCGGAACGAGTCCTCGGGGAAATCAAGAAGTCTGAGTTAAGGGGGCGGGGTGGAGCTGGTTTTCCCACCGGTCAGAAGTGGGAATTTTGCCGGCGTTCCCCAGGCAAAGAGAAATATATCATCTGTAATGCCGATGAAGGCGACCCGGGGGCCTTCATGAATCGAGCACTCCTTGAAGGCGATCCCCATTCTGTATTAGAAGGTATGCTGATTGGAGCCTATACCATCGGAGCGACTCATGGTTATATTTATTGCCGGGCAGAGTATCCGCTGGCTATCGAACGACTTAGTATCGCCTTGAATCGGATGAGAGAGTATGGCCTGCTTGGGGATAATATCCTAGGCACAAACTTTAGTTTTGATATGGAAATCAAGGAAGGAGCGGGTGCTTTTATCTGCGGCGAGGAGACGGCGTTGATAGCATCTATCGAAGGAAAACGAGGTATGCCCCGACCACGCCCACCGTTTCCAGCAGTCTCAGGATTATGGGGGAAACCAACTAATATCAATAACGCCGAAACTTGGGCAAATGTGGCGCTAATTCTACAAAAAGGCTCCGAGTGGTACGACGGGTTTGGTAGCCAGACCAGTAAGGGAACGAAGACCTTTGCCTTAGTGGGTAAGATAGAACGTACGGGATTGATTGAAGTACCCCTTGGTATCCATCTGCGTGACATTATTTATGAGATTGGTGGTGGTATTGCTGACGGCAAGCAATATAAAGCAGTGCAAACCGGGGGACCTTCGGGCGGTTGTTTGCCCGCCAGTTTGTTAGACAGTCCCGTAGATTATGATTCCCTAGCCAAAGCCGGCTCCATGATGGGTTCGGGGGGGATGGTAGTTGCTGACGAAGACACCTGCATGGTTGATTTCGCCCGGTTCTTTCTTTCCTTCAGCCAAGCTGAGTCCTGCGGCAAGTGTGTTCCCTGTCGTATCGGTACACACCAAATGTTCACTATACTAGAACGAATCACACGAGGGGAAGGTAAGCTGAGGGATCTTGAGCAACTGGAACAGTTAAGCCAGCTAGTCAAAACCACTTCCCTATGTGGTCTAGGGCAGACAGCTCCTAATCCCGTACTGACGACGCTTCGTTATTTCCGAGATGAGTATGAAGCTCACATCAATAAGAAAAAATGCCCGTCCTTAGTTTGCACCAGACTGATTAACTATTACATTCTCCCCGATAAATGCGCAGGGTGTATGCTCTGCCTGCGTGATTGCCCAGCCAAGGCGATAGTTGGCGGGCGACGGCTGGTGCATATTATTAGCCAAGAGAAATGTACCAAGTGTGGAGCTTGTCTTGATGTCTGTCCAGAACGATTTGGCGCCGTGGTTAAGGTCTCCGGGGAAAAGGTAATAGTTCCTGGTAAGCCGGTTCCAGTAGCCACATCAAAAGCTTTAAAAAATAAAGGGCAATAAACAGGATTTTTTAACGAGGTTGAGTTATGGATAAAATTTCCCTGACTATTAATGACAAACCGATTACGGGTAAGGTCGGGATGACGGTGCTGGAGGTAGCTAAAGAAGCGGGTATCTATATCCCGACATTGTGTTACCATCCAGATTTACAATCATCAAAAGAAGTACAAACCAGTGAGTCTATCTATCGTCGTACGGAGCGAATTGGAGACGACCGTTCTATGAGTAAACCAGAGGGTTGTCAACTATGTGTCGTCGAAATTAAGGGCACAGGAGATCTACCCACAGCTTGCACTACCAAGGCTACAGAAGGTATGGTGGTTTACACCGACACCCCACAGATTCACCAGAAGCAGAGGGACAATCTAAGACTTATCCTCATTAGACATCCCAGTTTATGTCTCGACTGCGACCGGAGGCAGCGGTGCCAACCCTCTGATATATGTTTGCGTAGTGCAACAGTAGCTGAGCGCTGTGTGATTTGCCCCAAGAATATGCACTGTGAATTACAAGAGGTAACCGACTATATTGGAATAGATGAAAGACCACTCCCCTATACTGGTACCAAATACCCGATTGTTGATACCGAAACTCCACTGTTTGACCGAGACTACAATTACTGTATTAGCTGCACTCGATGCGTCAGAGTCTGCCGAGATGTACGTGGGGCAGATGCCCTTGGCTATGTCTTTGAAGATGGTAAAGTCGTACTTGGCACTAGGGGACCTAGTCTTAAGGAATCGGGATGTGTCTTCTGCGGATTATGTGCCGAAGTCTGTCCAGTTGGAGCCATAACCGACCGTAATTTTAGACATGAAGAGCACAGAGTCAAGCTTGCTCCGTGCCAAGCTGCCTGCCCGGTGCATATGGATGTTCCCCGCTATGTTCGTCTGATAAAAGAAGGAAGGTATGCTGAGTCACTGGCAGTAATTCGAGAGACGGCACCCTTCCCTGAAGTACTTGGCTATGTTTGTGTACATTTCTGTGAAACCCCGTGTTGCCGTGGTGAATTAGAGAAGGCAATAGCCATCAGGGACCTAAAACGACTTGCTGCCGAGCAGGATACCGGACTCTGGAAACAGAGAGCTAAGTTCACCGCACCGACGGGAAAGAGGATAGCGGTAATCGGTTCAGGACCAGCCGGGCTAACTGCCGCCTACTATTTAACCAAGCAAGGGCACGAATTAACAGTATTTGAAGCCCTACCCGTAACTGGTGGTATGATGCGGGTTGGGATACCAACCTACAGACTACCGGCCATCGTGCTAGAGAAAGAAATAAAGGAAATAGAGAGCGTTGGGGTAAAAATCAAAACAAATAGCCGGGTAGAGTCATTAGATGAGTTATTCGAGCAGGGTTATCAGGCTATCTTTATCAGTGTCGGCGCCCACCAGGGCATAACGATGGGAATAGAAGGAGAAACTACACCTGGTGTCATCGATGGTGTCGATTTTCTCAGAGAAGTTAGCCTAGGCAAGGAAGTAAGTGTGGGAAACAGAGTGATGGTGATGGGTGGGGGTAATGTCGCTACCGACGCCTCACAAACAGCTCTTCGTCTTGGAGCTAAAGAAGTGACTATCGTATATCGCCGAACCCGTGCTGAAATGCCGGCTGGTGAGGAAGAAGTGGAAGAAGCACTAGAAGAAGGAATAAAACTAGAATATTTAATGACCCCAACAAAGATTACGAATAAACATGGCAAGCTAAGGGTAGAGTTCATACGGATGATATTAGGTAAGGTTGATGAAAGCGGGCGGCGTAGACCGGTACCAGTAACCGGCAGCGAGTTTACCAAGGAGTATGACTTGGTGATAAAAGCTACCGGGCAAGAGCCGGTGGTACCCGATAAATTCGGGTTAAAGCTAGAAAAAGGGAAGAGAATTAAAGTAGCCCCTGAGACAATGGCTACCGCTAGGAAGGGAGTATATGCCGGTGGCGACGTGGTAAGTGGACCAGCATCAGTGATAGAAGCAATCGCCGCCGGCAGAAAAGCCGCCAGCTCAATAGATAAATACCTAGGGGGTAATGGAGAAATAGAAGAAACACTGATTGAAGTTGAGAAGACTAATCCCTATCTAGGTCGACAGGAAGATTTCGCTGATAAACCTCGCCTGCCAATGCCGTGCTTACCTGTAGAAGAACGAACTAATAACTTTACCAGGGTAAAGTTTGGATACAGTAAAACTGAAGGTACCAGTGAGGCGGAACGATGTCTCCAGTGCGATCTCAGGTGTGGGCTCTCACCAGTTCCATTACCACTAAAGAAACGGCTCGAATCTAAGCCAAAAGTATTAGTCCCATCTCGTCAAAGAGCCTCTGTTTAGAGATAACCTGTTATTAAATAGCTCAGATGGATAAAATGAAGATAACTATCGATAACAAACCGATCACGGGCAGAGCCGGGATGACGGTGCTAGAAGCGGCCAAGATGGCCGGCGTCTATATTCCGACCCTATGTTACCATCCAGCTTTAACTCCGTTCGGGGCTTGCCGTCTATGTATTATCGAAATTGAGGGAATGCGCGGCTTTCCCACATCGTGTACCACACCAGTCAACGACGGTATGGTAATAAAGACAAATACGCCTCAGCTTCAGGAGCTCCGACGAGGTATATTAGAACTCACTATCACTGATCATCCCTACAACTGTATTACTTGTCCAACCAACGGACGCTGCGAATTACAGAAGGTAGCTGCCAATATAGGGATGAAGGAAATTACCTTACCCTATATTTATGAAAAGCGACCGGTATATCGAAATGACCCCTTCTTTGACCGGGATTACAACATGTGCATCCTTTGCGGTCGCTGTGTGCGAATTTGCCACGAAGTACGTGGCGCGACGGCCATTGCCTTTACCCAACGTGGTATCAAAACAACTATCGGCACGGCTTTTGGCCGACCGTTACAGGAATCGGGGTGCCAGTTCTGCGGAGCTTGTGTTGATGCGTGCCCAACCGGGGCTCTTACCGAACGGGCACGAGAGTGGGCAGGTTTAGCCGATCGAGATGTCGTGACTACCTGCCCCTACTGCGGAGTTGGTTGCCAATTATCACTTCAACTCAAAAAGAACAGAATCATTGAAGTTCTTCCCCACGAAAAGAACGAAGTGAATCGAGGACAAGTCTGTGTCAAAGGTCGTTTTGGTACTACTGAATTTATCTACCATCCCCAACGGCTAACGACGCCCCTAATAAAACGGAATGGTAAGCTTACCGAAGCAAGCTGGGACGAAGCTCTGAATCTGGTAACGAGCCGACTGGCCAATTACCGCAAGGATGAGGTCGCAATCATTGCTTCCGCCAAATGCACTAATGAAGAAAACTATGTTACCCAGAAATTTGGCCGGGCGGTACTAGGGACGAATAACATTGACCACTGTGCCCGTCTGTGCCATTCACCCACTGTAGCCGGCATGGCCACAGTATTCGGTAGTGGGGCGATGACCAATTCCATTCATGACATTAGCGAAGCCGCCTGTATTCTAATCATTGGAGCCAACACTAGTGAGTCCCATCCGGTAATCGCTCTGGAGGTACTGAAAGCAGTACGACGTGGTGCCAAACTTATTATCATAAACCCACGGGAAATCGAGCTAGTCCGTTTCGCCGACCTCTGGCTACGGCCACGTCTAGGTACCGATGTCCCTCTGCTCATGGGTATGGCGCGGACGATTGTTGACGAAAGTCTGATGGACCAAGCTTTCATTACCGAACGTTGTGAAAATTTTGATGCCTTCAAGAAATCACTGCAGAACTTCACCCTTAGTACTGTAACGCAGATTACTGGCGTTCCTAGAGACAAAATATCGGAGGCTGCCCATATATACGCCACCAATAAGCCGGCGTCACTCCTTTTCGCGATGGGTATCACGCAGCATTCTCACGGCACGGATAATGTCCTGGCTATCGCTAATCTGGCGATGCTCACTGGTAACATCGGTAGTCCGGGGAACGGGGTTAATCCCTTACGAGGACAAAATAATGTCCAGGGTGCTTGCGACATGGGCAGCCTACCCAATGTTTTTCCTGGCTATCAACAGACGACCAATGAGACAGTCCGTCAAAAATTCGAAGCCGCCTGGGGCGTTAGTTTAAGTTCAACGCAGGGTCTGACATTAACCGAGATACTTGACGCGGCTCGCCACAAACAGATTAAGGCAATTCATCTAATCGGGGAGAACCCAATACTGAGTGATCCGGATGCTAACCATGTCCGAAAGGCATTAGAGACTCTAGAATTCCTGGTGGTACAGGATATTTTCCTCTCGGAGACAGCACGACTAGCGGATGTTGTCCTGCCTTCGGCCAGTTTCGTTGAGAGGGATGGCACCTTCACCAATACGGAGCGAAGAGTGCAACGGGTAAGAAAGGCAATTGAACCCATCGGCGACTCTAGACCTGATTGGTGGATTATTTGCCAGATTGCGCGGGGTATGGGAGGCAAGGGCTTTGATTTCGAAAACCCATCACAGATAATGGATGAGATCGCTCATCTGACGCCAATCTACGGCGGCATCAATTACCGCCGCCTACAGAAGGGAGGATTACAGTGGCCCTGCCCGGCTCCGGACCATCCGGGAACACCCATTCTCCATACCCAACTCTTCACCCGAGGTAAGGGACGGTTTACGCCGCTACAATACCGACCGTCGGCGGAACTACCCGATAAAATTTATCCGCTGGTACTCACCACCGGACGTCGATTATTCCATTTCCATACAGGTACAATGACCCGTAAGGTGAAAGGACTCAATACCTTACTCAATGAGGGACTAGTCGAAATTAATCCCATCGATGCCGATACTTTAGGTATTGTCGATGGTGATATGCTTAAGGTTATCTCCCGCCGAGGTGAGATAACAGCTAAAGCCAGAGTAACCGAATGGTCACCAACGGGAGTAGTTTACATGGATTTCCATTTTTCCGAAAGCTCAACTAACATCCTGACCAATACCGCTCTTGACCTAGTAGCGAAAATACCCGAACTGAAGGCCTGCGCCGTCAGAGTCGAGAAAAGTCACCACCGATAACTAGTTAACGAAGGCCAAAAATGCTACAATTATCATGATTTATTTAAGGGGGCAATAACTGTTTGTATCCAATCCTGCTTAGACAAGATTTAACTACTAATATTCATTTATTCAAGGTAGCCGCGCCGGCAGTCGCCAAAAAGGCGCAAACCGGTCACTTCGTTGTCGTCAGAATTGATGAAAAGGGTGAGCGTATCCCACTAACTATTGCCGATTGGGATGAGAAAGAGGGCAGTGTGACCATTATCTTCATGCAAGTCGGTACCTCTACTGCCCGTCTGGCGACACTTGGTGCCGGCGATACCCTAACCAATTTTGTTGGTCCCTTAGGGCTACCCTCCCACATTGAGAAATTTGGTACCGTGGTCTGTGTTGGCGGTGGCGTTGGCGTAGCACCTATATTTCCTGTTGCTCGAGCATTAAAGCATGCCGGGAATAAGGTGATTACCATTATGGGAGCACGCCACCAGGAACTCCTATTTTGGGAAGACAGACTACACAGTGTCAGTGACCATCTGATCGTGACGACCGATGACGGTTCTTATGGTCGCAAAGGAGTAGTGACCGTACCCCTAAAAGAACTACTGGAAGGTGACAAGAAGATTTGCCGTGTTATCGCCATCGGGCCCGGGGTGATGATGAAGTTCTGTGCTAAAACCACCCTACCCTTCGCCGTGAGAACCATTGTCAGCCTAAACTCCATCATGGTCGATGGCACCGGTATGTGCGGTGCTTGCCGAGTAGCCATTGACGGTGTCACTAAATTCGCCTGTGTCGATGGACCTGAATTCGATGGGCATAAAGTCGACTGGGATTTACTCGCCACTCGTGAACGTATGTATGTTGAAGAAGAGAAGCTCTCTTTCGATCAATGGCTGGCAAAGCATCCTGTTTCCGCACAGTAGTCCAGAGATACGTCTATGCCAAAATTAAATCTTAACCGTGAAGAGATGCCCCGACAAGACCCTAAGGCGCGGGGTAAAAATTTCAACGAAGTAGCGCTGGGTTACAGCATCGAGCAGACGATGGCTGAGGCCAATCGCTGCCTCCTGTGCGCTAAATCTCCTTGCGCCAGTGGTTGCCCAGTAAGTGTCGATATCCCCGATTTTATTAAGGCTCTCCAAGAAAACAACTTGCCGGAGGCAGTAAAAGTACTGAAACGCAAGAATAGCCTGCCGGGTATCTGTGGGCGGGTCTGTCCGCAAGAAACCCAGTGTGAAGAGGTCTGCGTCATAGCGAAGAGAGGAGCACCCGTAGCTATTGGCCGTTTGGAGCGTTATGTCGCCGACTGGGAACGGATGAACAAAGGAGTAATTAGTGTCGCCTCCAACCTACCCCCCCCAACGGGTAAACGGGTAGCGGTGGTCGGCTCAGGTCCGGCCGGATTAACCGCCGCGGCTGATTTAGCTAAGCTGGGACATAGTGTGACTATCTTCGAGGCTTTACACACTGCTGGCGGCGTCTTGACGTACGGTATCCCAGAATTCCGCCTACCCAACGAAATTGTCCAGGAAGAGATTAATTATGTTACCTCCTTAGGCGTAAAGCTAGAACTAGACGCGGTGGTAGGTAAGCTAGCCACGATTGACGAACTACTTAAAGATGACTATCACGCTGTATTTCTCGGCACCGGTGCGGGATTACCAATGTTCCTGAATCTCCCCGGTGAGAATCTTAATAGTGTCTACTCTGCCAATGAGTTTCTGACCCGGGTCAATCTGATGAAAGCATACTGCTTCCCCGCATATGATACTCCGTTGAAGGCTGGGAAAAAGGTGGCGGTAATTGGCGGTGGTAATGTGGCCATGGATGCCGCCCGGTGTGCTCTCAGGCTTGGAGCTAAAGAGGTCTATGTGGTCTATCGCCGCTCCGAAACCGAGCTACCTGCCCGGAGAGAAGAGGTAGAAAACGCGATGGAAGAGGGAGTTATTTTTAAATTCCTAACTAACCCCAAACAGTTCCTCGGTAATGAACAGGGTACGGTGGTAGGTATAGAGTGTATTCAGATGGAGCTTGGTGACCCTGACGAGAGCGGACGGCGCCGACCTATTCCTAAACCAGCCAGCGAGTTTATAATTCCTGTTAATACGGTCATAATAGCTCTGGGAACGACACCAAATCCCCTGATCGCTCAAACTACTACCGGTCTCAGTACAAACCATCACGGTACTGTGATCGCCGATGAGACTATCGGTAAAACAGTGAAGCCTAAGGTCTGGGCGGGGGGCGATATCGTCACCGGAGCCGCCACCGTTATCAGCG
>CEPV01053270.1_pt1 | contig 11806 bp, 13 predicted proteins | sample 530451 | NCBI WGS metagenome assembly CEPV01 (sample SAMEA2620097, study PRJEB7988) | marine metagenome | isolation source: saline water (ENVO:00002010), including | reverse complement strand
ACGTATACCATCATCGCTTGTACTCAAGACTCTTAAACGAGCCGGTTTTTATGAGTATCACCAAACAGGAAGCCATGTGCAATTACGACATTTTGTATACAAAAATTTGAGAATTACTATTCCGGTGAGTAGAAAAGAACTTACACCCAAGACCTTGAAAACTATTATTAAACAAGCAGACCTCACCGTTGAAGAATTTATTGATCTACTGTAATAAAAAGCGGCAACCGAAGTTGCCGCTTTTGTGGTAAATTGTTAACCGAACAATCTATCAAAAACCAAAGGGAAGCTTTTTGTCGGCGCTTCCCATAAGCCGTGAGAATTTGGTCAGGAATCTCAATCCCGGACACCCGTTTCTGTTGCCAAGCCGGTGTCAGTTACTCCGAATCATCTCATTCTGGTGAACTCAAAAGACAAGTCGAACTCATCCAAGATGTTACCTACGGTGTTACCAGAATTTTTTATTTCTTCGTAATGCATGACTGTTACGTCATGATCTTCTCCTTTTTTGATGACATCAGCGAGGTCGGAAAAGGGTATAGTCCATTTAGGGCTATCAACGACAACTAATATCTTCACTTGCATTCTCCTACCCCTGATTTCCCGAGGCGCGGGCTCCGCGAGGCGTGGAATTTTAAAGAACAAATCTCGATGAAACAACAATATTGCGATTGCGGCCTCAATAGAGGGGGCAAAAACTAATTGCCCCAAGTTGGTATGCTGAAATGTTTGCACACTACACACGACGCAAAAACATTTTTTCTGTTTCAAGAAAAAGTTTTTCGGTCGGTGGGTTGCAGAGATGTCCCGGATACATATATACTCCAACATCTCCCTCTCTGTGGTGTAAGACCCAGTTCATTTCCTTTATGAACTGGTGCGCGAGCGACCTTTTTGTGAATGGTCCCACATCCACAAATTTACCCTCCTTTACATCCACAAGTTTATCTTCGTGCCAAACTCCGTCTTTGCCGAGGTAACTGTGAGAAACTGTGTATTTCGTCATGGCATATCTCCAGCGGGTTGTTGAACTGAAAAGAACTCTCTATCTATCAGAACCCAAACAAATGTTTCGATTCTCAAAAGATAGCGGGAACAGTAAACCGTTCGTTCCCGCTGAGTACCCCTTTTGACCGAATTACGTCAGCCTCACATAGTTAGGGGCAACTACGCCATTTTTCACACTTGATCGGCCTTCTAACGGCTTTACCCAGAATGTGAAAGTGGAAGAATTACATAGACTCGGCTCCATAATAAGCAATTCTGCTTATTAATCCGCTACGAGTTCGCAAGTTGGCGAACTTCTAGTAGTTACAAGGACTACGTTGGGAAACACGCCACTGGGCTGTTGATTCAAAAAGGAATCAACAGCTTGGTCTATGCTTTCGAGGAACTTTCAGAACCCCGTCTGGGAGACCGCGCATCTTGATTTATGCGCATCCCGATCAAATTATATATAAAAGAACATACTCTCTACGGAATTACCATAATTATGATAATCCCGATAAAGAGGGCGAGAATAATTCTCTACTCGCCCGATGGAAGGTTTCGGTCTGTTATGCCTCCCACCATACCCGTGTGTGAACGCTACGCATTCACCACGAGTCACCCCATTTATTTATATCGCGCTGTCAGACTAGGGGCAGCGCTACCACGACAATGCTGGACGGGAAAGATTGACCTTTCTCTTTCCTGGAAACTTAGCCGTTGTTCTATTCTCATAGCTTCCATGACTATGAGAGTAGACGTGCTGTTTCCTTAACCAGTGTCTTTCTCCGATTTGGCACGATCTCCTGTCCCCAAGGAAGTGTCCGGGGCGGTATTTATCACCATAATCTTTAAAGACCTCGTCAACCGTTCCTTTCCGGCGTACGACTGTCGTGACCGTGTCTTCGAAGGTTGTGCCCATGACACTCTCCTACCCCAGAATCCCCGAGGCGCGGGCTCCGCGATGCGCGGAATGTTTCGATGAACTTAATTCTGATTACAGTATATATCAAAACGTGTTGACAGTTAAATTTATTTGGTGTTTAGTTTCATATGGTCAAAATGTTCATATTTTAAAAGAGGTTTCTGGTGTATGATATGTCGGAAAAACTTGACAGAATGGACTGTTTTGATATAATTGATGCATGAATCCCGTACGAAATCGCGGACGCTCGCGGGATTAACGATTAACAATATTCTAATTTTTATTATCAATAATCTTTAAAATAGTGAGGTGGGCACGTGTCCGCGTCCTATTTCGTAGCGGGATGAATAATATAAAATTATCAAATGAACAAATACGCCTACTTGGTTTGTCGCGCAAAGAAATACGCGTTTTTGACGCATTGCGTTCGGGAGACACTACGCCGCTTACCATCTCGGGACATACAAAAATATCTCGACCGGCAATATATGAAATTCTTCAGCGACTGAAGAATCGCGGGCTTGCGAAAAGCAATATCATAAACGGCAAAAAATATTGGTCGCAGGCAAAAGATAGGGATTTAGAAGAAGAACTATATAGCACAAAGCGGCAATTACTAAATATTAAAAAAGGCGTTGAAGAAGTGCGCGGAATAAGTGATTCTATGGTGGTTGTGCATAGAGGAGGTCCAGCAATCCGCAAATTACTGAACACCATTATTAAAGACAATAAAGACGAACGTTTATATGGTATTCAGGGAGATGTTGTTCTAATTGGATGGAATAAAGTATTTGGAGTTGAGGGTACAAATGAGCTTAATCGGGAGATTAAGAAAAACAGAATCATTGTTGAAGCGATTGTTCCGCACGGATGGCTTGAAAGGCAAACAAAATTACTTGGAGAAAAATGGGCAAAGAATTTTGAGGGTCGCATGGCTGTAACACATGAAATTGATGAAGAATATTTCAAACATGGAGGACAAATTTGGGTATTCAGGAACTCATTGTATTTAATCGCCATGAATGAGGAGATTATTATTGAAGTGAGGAATTCAGAAATTCAAAAACTTATATTATCTATGTTCAGATTTATTCAAGACAACTCAAAGAAAATTGATGTAAACGCGCTCTTGAGAGGGTTGATTGAGGGGTGAAGTCTAGGCTCTAGGCAAAAACAATCAAAAATGGGGTCTGACCTGCTCCGTAGAAAATCCCTACACCCACAAAATCATTATGTTGTGAACAAAAAGATGAAACATCATTTCACAACACTGACTCCAAGACGATAGGCTGGTAATGTTCTTTTCGCGGTAGCACAAGACATCATTGCTACCGTGTTAGGAGATTTTGATGTTTTCATTACCTTATTATATCACGATGTTTAGAGGTTTTCTTCGGTCGCATGTCCGCAACGCACGAAATTGACGAAGAATATTTCAAACATGGAGGGCAGGTTTGGGTATTCAGAAACTCACTGTATTTAATTGCCATGAACGAGGAGATTATTATTGAAGTGCGGAATTCAGAAATTCAAAAACTTATATTATCAATGTTTAGATTCATTCAAGACAATTCAAAGAAAATTGATGTAAACGCGCTCTTGAGGGGGTTGATTGAAAAGTGAAATTTAAGCCGTAAGTGAAATCATAAAATCCCCCAATGCAATGCGTTGGGGGATTTTATGAAAGTTAATTGTCAGATGTTAAATGTCAAACGTCGCGGGAATTGTTGACCAACACATCATTTTGTAATAGCATATGATTATGATTACTACTATTAGTGGCAACAAAGAACCATACACGAAAGGAAAAGAAGAGTTTGTACGGAAAATACTCGGGTTAGCAGGATACAATGGTAAAATCTTATGAAAGTATTTATTGAGAACGAAGCAGGAACAAACATCAAGAATCTTTTCAACGAGGAGACGCTTGAGTATCTTAAAAGCGTCGAAGTTTCCGCGAACTATCCATTTCCATACGGTTTTTTACTCAATACAAAAAGTGGCGATGGCGATAATTTGGACTGCTTCGTTCTCACCAACAAGTCACTAAAAAGCCGAGAAATCGTCCAAGTGGAACCAATCGGTATGTTTGAAGAAATCGAGGATGGTGAAGAAGACCATAAAATTCTTGCGATTCTTGCCGGAGAATCATGGGAAATTGACGAAAAGCTAGAACAGACTTTTAAAGATTTTAGCGCAAAAGTTTTTTCACACTTGCCCGGCAAGAAAAAAGTGATTGGACGATTTCTCGGCAAGGAAGACGCGATGCGTCTTGTTGAGACTTCGCAACGATAAGGGAGTCAAACCCGAACCGCTTTTATAATGTTTCCAGATACTGTTCAACACTCGGTGTTGAACAGTATCTGGTGCTTGCGAATCATGTGCTGCGAACCACGAATCATTGACCAGCACATCGTTTTATAATAGGATATGATTATGGTTACTACTATCAGTGATAAAAAGCTCAAAGGTCTTATAAAAGAAAGTGTGCGGGAGGTGTTTAAAACGGAGGTTGCACGACTTCGCGCTTTGATTGTACCGGACATTTCCGCAAGAGAGCAGAAAGACATAGAGAAGCATTATGGCACGCCGAAACGAAAAAAAGCGAAGAGTTATTCGTTGCGTGTATGAATTGGAGAATAGATATCTCTCAGAGCGCGGAAAAATTTCTTATCAAAAACAAAATAGTCTTTAGCGATGTTGAAAAAATCATTAGTAAGACTGTTCGCTATCTTTCTGGTGGAGATGAGAATGTGGATATTAGAAAGTTAAAAGGAACGTGGAAGGGCTTTTATCGAATCAGGCGTGGTAAAATGCGTATTATCGCCGAGTTTCATTTTGGAGATTCGGTTGTTTTTATTGAAGAAATTGATTGGCGCGGTAGCGTATATAAATAGGATCTAGTATCGGGCTCTAGGCGTTAGGAACGAATAAATATCCGCATGTCACCCTAAGAAGCTAAAAAGCTACAAGCTAATTAGCTCTAAGGTAATTCCAGTCTCCATAAACTGGAGTCTTTTTTATTTGTGAAGATGAGAATGTCCTCGCTTGTACTCAGGGAAGGATATATTAAGTCTATTGATTCGCGCGCGTCTTCTTCGGGAACTGACAAAATATTAAGCACGCCTGTTTCTGTGTTAATCTTCCAAATTGCATCATTAAATGACACTACGCCCTTATACCATGTGTCCGGGTAGTTTGCTTTAGGGATTACCTGCGGTGCGCCACAATAGAGCGTTATATTGTCAGAGCCCCAAACACACTTTTCTGGAAGTGTTGTTATTGGGAAAAGTACTGACGTGCCACTTTCTATATCATGGAGAGATGTTTCAAATGTATTGTTTCCGCTTGCGGAATAGAGTGTTTTACTCATGTCATTTGATGTGCGTGTGGTAAGTCCTGCAATACTCCCTAATATCTTATTTAAGACACCGGATGATATCTGTATGGTGTAGAGATATCCTAGGGCGGCATATGACGGCTTGGTAGTAAGTAAGATATTATTTTTGGTAATCCATGTTGGTTGCCACTCAACGACAGGAGATTCAAATATCTGTTTTTTCCCACTTCCGTCTATGTTCGCTGTTGTGCCAATAGCCGCGTTTCCTAACGAAAGAATATAGAAAATATTTTGTCCATCATGTGAAACCGTTAGGTCGTGTATATTGTCTGGGAGAAGCGCACCTTCTATAACTCCAGTTTGAGATTCCTCACCTTTCACAATTGTTGCGACAACACTTTTAATGACATCGTTTTCGTCAAGGTAACGGATAATAAGATCTTCACCGTCTGCCCCCCATAACACCTGTTGGATTGCAGGTATAGTTGTATTTGAAAGTCTGTTTTTTTGTCGCCCGTCAGTACTTGTTTCGTAAACATGCCCAGTTGTTCTTTCTGTATACCTAACAAAAGTCTTACCGTCTTTTTCGAGTGTAATTGCTCCCGCAATTGGTACGTTTGATAATTGCTTCAATATCCCCGAGATAATTTCAGTGGCATCTTTGTCATCTTCTATTCCAGTTTCTTCGCGAGAAAGCGCGCTGTTGCGAATTTGACGGTCTTCTGCTGTGCCAAATGGGAACAAATTCTTAGCTGGTTGTTCTTCAAGAACAACTTTATCTTTGGGAAGTAAATAAAAACCAATTGCAAATAAGGCAATGCCTAGCACAAGGAAAATGGCGACTGCGATAATAATTGTTTTTTGTGACATGTTATTTAATATAGTATTGAAAATATCCTTTATTTAAGTTCTCCACATGAGATATACGCAGCTTGAAGAGTTTGAGGGTCAAGTTTCAAGCCGTCCTTTGAAACTGCCGTCCGACATTTCTCTGGTGTATCAAATCGTTCATCGCCGAAATAATATCCTTTTTCCGCACTGTTCTTTGGGGTGAACAGTTTACAAGAATCTCTGGTAGTAGGGAGTTTTCTTTCTGCACGCGCCCTAAAACAATCCCCTACATCCTCAAATCGTTCGTTGCCGATATAATATCCTTTTTCCGTTCTTTCTTTAGCGATAGAATATTCGCTCTCCTCTCCATCGTTTTGTGTAGTTATATCAATATTTCCTTCGAGAACCTTAAATGTTACTAAGTCAGGGTTGATGGTGTTTAATAAAAGCCATGCGCCAAATGCAATCAGAAGTCCAAAAAGCGCCATATTAATTTTCTTCACAGCATCTTCTTTGCTGGTGTATGCATCACTCCCCATATATTGTATTCCACCAATAACAATCATCAGTACCGCAAGCACAATTGCAATCCCTATAACGAAAAAGACAATATTACTAAACAGTCCCGCAGAAAGTGTTGTGAATTTCTGCCCCGCTTCTATGCCGGTTCCAGGGAGTGATTGAAGTGGTATATACTCAACAGCAGCAATTTGTGTATCTACTGTATTTACCGCCATGTCTGTGTCAGTCTGCTTGTTCCATGCATATACACTTCCTGCAATCGCAAACATGACTGCGACTATTATGAAAATGTGTTTTTTGTTTTGAATATAATCCATAATTATCTACCAAACAATGTTTGTTCACCAAACTGTATAAAAATATTTTTACGTGCCTCTTGAAGAATCTTCGCAATATTTTCTACAGCAAGAGATAATTCTGCGATTCCCCCGCCCTCCTCTTGCCTCAACACAATTTCATTGACGCGGGAAATATTTTCTACATTATTACCGTTAAGTGTCCAAGTAAATCTAACACGAGATGAACTTAAGTCTTCACTGGAGAAAAAATATGGCTCCGCGCGCACAATGATTTCTTCTTGTGTTAGAGCAAAGTCTTGTTCTAACGCATGCTCGTATTTAATACCTTCTGTTGGATGTTTTTCATAGAAAATAATTTCAGGGTCTACACTTCTGATAATTATTTCTTTTTGCGCATTATATGTGCCGCTTAAAGAAGAGATGAGAACTGTAATACGCGCATTTTCAAAAAGTCGCGGGCCATCAATCGTAACGCTTTGTTTGCCAGTGCCTGACAGAGAACCAAGCACGCGCCTGTCTTTTTGCCATGTGTATGTCAAATTGTCGGGATCTATGCGTCGTTTACTTGCTAAAATAAAATGAGGAATTGCGGTTATTTTAATCTTGTTTTTTGAAGCCGCAAGCGCCTTTCCTTTGTAAAACGGTGGAGTGTAGGCAATTGATTCCCATATAAGGTCAACTTCAGCGGGTCGTATCTCAAAACTACGCTCTAACTCTTGACCATCGCTTGTTACAACGATAACTTGCACTGATGATTCTGTGCCTAAATTACCCGTTTTGAATGTAAATACTTTTATTCCTTCTCCACGCTGTGAAACCCTGCCATTTAAAATCCATGTTACTTGAGCAGTTCGTAAATCAAAAGTAAAACTCTCAATAGAAACCTTTACTTCTTGGTGCGCCATAGGCGTTGCGGGGCTTATACTTACATTAAATAAACTAGAAGACAATTGCGCATGCGCGGTAAAAGTAAATATAAACAGAAAGGCTGCAATAGCTATTGCTCTAGTCATGTTTTTAGTATGAAGCATGTTCATTGGATTGTTCGGTGTATAGTATTTTGTATTTAGTATCTTGTATGAGAACGACGCTATTTAAAATAATACTAAATACCAGATACTAAACACAAGATACTGAATATGGGATACCAGATACTTATTATATAGTATTTAGTATTTTGTATAATTTCTTGTATTTTTATACTAGATACTAAATACGAAATACTGGATACTTTTTTTATTTTTTATTTTTCAAAATCTTTTGCTCTTTTCGCGCTCTCTTTATTGCGAGTATTTCAGATGGTTTTGAGGTGATAATCTGATCTTCTGTGTATGATGCAATGATTTTAATAGCGACATGTTTTAGTCCGGCAAAGAAAATTCCTTCACCTACACTTGATTCAAGTAGAAGATACTTCTCTTCATCGGTTAAATTGAATGTTTTCTGTATCATTTCAACTGATGTAGGTGACTGCTTGAGAAGTAGTTGTATTGCAGAGTTCGTGAGCATCGGTGTTCCGTAAGATGAATTCAAAAAATCATGCACGTCCTGTGTGACGGTCGCAAGCCCTAAATAATATTTTCGTCCACGCTTTGCCATGCTAAAGAGGAATGACGCAGTATCCTCTTCTTTCATCATCCACCACGCCTCGTCAATAACGAGAAGTCGTTTTTTAAGATTTTTTCGCACTGCGTTCCATATGAAATGAGTAACAAGATACATAGCGACCGGTTTTAATTCGTCCTCCATGTCGCGGACTGAAAAGACCACGAATTTTTTATTAATATCAACATTTGTTGGTTTATTAATAAATCCAGACCATGTTCCTTTTGTATATTTTGAAATTCTCTGTGTGAGCGATTCCCCTCCCACCATACCGGCAAGCACTAATTCGAAATCAGACATTAACGGTGGGTTTATATTTGTAAAATCAGAATCCGGAGTAATGTCTTTAAGTGCGTATGTTTCAGTAATTGCTCTGTCCATAACCGCGTCTTCTTCGGGAGTTAACCCTCCGAGCATGATTCTGAACAGTCCAACCAAGTTAACAATATTTGAACGCAATACATCGGCGGGCGCCTCATCTTCTCCGACTGGTGGCAGATCAAAGGGGTTTATGTGGTGCTCTGAACTAAGAGAAATATTAAAATATCTGCCTCCTGTTGCTTCTGCTAAATATTCATACTCTTTTTCTGGGTCAATTACTATAACATCGGTATCAAACATTAAAGACCTAAGAATTTCCAACTTAATGGCGTAGCTTTTCCCCGCGCCGGAGGTTGCGAATGTGACCGAGTTATAATTCTCCATTGAGAATCTGTCAAAGAGAACTAAACTTGAGTTATGACGATTGATACCGTAGAGAATTCCTTTGTCCGAAGTTAAATCAAAAGAGATAAACGGAAAGAAACTTGAAAGTGGTGAAGAGTTCAGTTTTGAGTGAGTTTTTAATTGGTCGTCTGCGATTGGAAGAACACTTTTATACCCCTCTTCCTGCTGGAAAAGCGCTGGTCGCACGTAAATTAACTTTGATTCAAGTATTGACTTAATTTCTGATTCCATTTTATCAAGCTCTTCCTCGTTGTTTGCGTATAGTGTCATGTACAATCCGACATCAAAAAGTTTTTCTCGCGCTTGCTGAAGTTTATCCCGCAGTGATTCAAGGTCTTGATACGCTGTGTCAAGAATTGGGTCGCGCACCAACCCTTTTTCTTCTCGAGCGGAAATTTGGCTCTGCACCTCAGCAACTTTTTTCTGGAATTGCCGCAATACTTGCGCAGTGTCAATTGGATGTATCACAATTGAAATATCAAAAATGCGGTCAAGATTAATAACTGGCGAAAGCCAATTATCTGAAAGGTAGCGAGGGTACGATATTGTGAAGAAAGTGCGCGAAATTTTTTCTCCCAAATGAATTTGCTTCGGACTGATCTTAAGCGCGGCGGGCGCAATAATATCTTTTAGCTCCAAAATACCCGCTTCATAGATCTCTCGTGGCAAAACCGGAGAAACATCCGCTTTTTTATTACCTTTTCCTAGTATTTTGTCCAATAGGCTCATATAAATAATTTAAGATGTAAAATTTGGTATTAAATCACAAAAAACAAATTACAAAACACAAATAAATTACAAAACGCAAATCACAAAATTATTTATTAAAACGTTTTGGAATTTTATTCATTGAAACTTGGAATTTATTTGTAATTTGATAATTGTTATTTGGAGTTTCTACGCTCTTACTTTCTCCGGAACAATTGGTTTCTCTTGTTCACCGGGGTTGAATATTTTGAAATAAAGCTCTACCAACTCCTCGGTTCCAAGCTGTACAACTCTAATTCCTGTACGTGATAGACCCTGTTCAACGATTGCCGCGCGTTGCTCAAGTTGTGTTCTGTTTTCCTCAAATGCGGCAAGTTCATCTTTTCTGGAACCCTTTTTCCGTTTTAGAATGCCAAGTAGACCTTTTTTCTTTTCAATAACTGAACGGGTGTACGGTATAATGATGAAAAACGTCTTGGTCATAATGTTCACGTTTTCGGTAAATTTTTTAATGAACTCTATGTATTCACTTACTTGTATTTTCATTAACTCTGACGTTTGCTCTTTTTTGCGACTTTCAAGAAGCGCAATGTATGGCCTAATATCAAGCTGGCGGGATTGTATAAAAAATTGCACGGAAAAATCTAATGAATTCAAAAAGTTTTGGAATTGCATGATAATCGCTTTCTGTTCATCCTCTGATTTAAGCGCAAAGTTTAAGGATGATGTCATAAGCACAATTCTCAGGGAATTATTCTTCAGCATAACAATGCCGTTTCGGATTTCTTTTATAGGAACGAAGTTTTGTGAAGATTGACTTGGCACGAATTAGGCTCTAGGCTTTAGGCGCTAGGCATTAGGGGTTAAATTTGAAATTATTTTATTAAGTATCTTCATAATTTCTTCTAGTAAAGAATCTATTATTGTGTAGTCTAGATTTTTTGTTTCCTCTAACTGTTTTGCGATTTCTATTTGTGTTTCCAATTCACCTCCTGACCCAAAAGAAATTAGAAAAAATCTCCTACTCTCTTTGGTCGTACTGCGTAATTTTCCTTCTGCTATGTTTGATGGAATAGAAATGGCGGCTCGGCGCATCTGGGAAGTAAGTCCATATATTTCTTCTTTTGGAAATTGTTTTGTTAACTTATATACTTCTATTGTTAGTTTAATTGATTTCTTCCAAACTATTAAATCTTTGTAAGTGTTTATTTTCATTTTCCTAGCGCCTAAAGCCTAAAGCCTAGCGCCTACTTTTTATCTGTCTTGCGCGTTTCTTCTGCTCCCCTTCTTGTCCTGCGTATATACTTTCATGAACATCAAGGCTCCATGCGATATCTTTTAGTTTACTATCAGAGAGTCGTGGAACTACAATCAGAGGGTCTGTGTGTGGCGCTTGCGCCTTTTTTTTGATTTTCTTTTCTTCTTTTTTCCAAATATATAATTTTTTTTGCAATGTGTATCTAAACGCGGACTCTAGTATAGCAACGAACGGTTTTTTATTTATTTTATAAAATGCAAGTGCTAGCGTAAGCACTAAAATGGGAGAGATAAACAAAATCGCGAAAAAGAGCGGAAGTGCTTTGTATAGAATAAACGAAATTCCCGCGCCACCGGCAAGGTATATAAATTGCTTGAAGGTAAATGGCCCGAAAATCTTATCTTCAACTTCTATAAATTGTGGAACTTGGAATCGCATGCCAAAAAATAATGAATTATGAACGAAGTGAATAATGAATATATTTTTTGAGCACCCCGTCTTTATTTTGCCCCTGAATGCTCACATCTTGTATTATAAACCACATTGATACAATTTCTCTTGCGAAGCGCGGGTGCTGAATAAGCACATCCCTTATTGCGCGAAGC
>CEPV01010490.1_pt1 | contig 11809 bp, 13 predicted proteins | sample 530451 | NCBI WGS metagenome assembly CEPV01 (sample SAMEA2620097, study PRJEB7988) | marine metagenome | isolation source: saline water (ENVO:00002010), including | reverse complement strand
AGGATTCGAACCTGGGACCAATACATTATGAGTGTACTGCTCTAACCTGACTGAGCTACAGGCCCTTGTAATGAGTCAATGTTTACAACGGTTTTGGAATTGATTCAAGTTCAGAAATTCAATTCCTGATTTGTAATGTTAAGACTTGTGACCCGTATGTTCAGTTATTTAATGGCAAATGCAATGGCAAGTAAATTCCTAAGAAGCTGGGAAAGTGTACTGTTCTAAAAGTGTGATTATATACTCTTCTAAACCTTTCATAAAAAATGCTGAAAGGAAAAACTATGGAAGAAAAAAACATCAACAACGCTCAGCAGACAGCTTCGTTGTCCGCTTCGCGTTCACACACTGGCGGTCGAAAAGTTGTAGTTAAAACTGGGACAACTTTTAATTTCACAAAAGCAAACATCAAAAATCTTAAATATCAGGGTAAGAAAGAAAGACCTGATAAACGATTTGATTCGGGTTGTGATGGCTTGTGCTTATTTATTTTTCCCAGCGGCGTAAAAACATTTTATGCTGTTGTAAACAAAATGATGTGGAATAAGAAAAAGCAGCGAAGTGAAAAGAACGCTATTTATAAAAAGCTATTTCTTTATAATCCTGACTCTACAGATCAGGGTTTGAAAGCTGCACGATCAAAGGTTGCTGCTAAAATAAAAGAGATTCTTCAGCCGCGATTAAATGTAAAAAATCAAAAAACATTTGGCGAATTGGCGAAGAGCTTCATGGAATCGGGAATGGATAATTATAGACTCGCCGATAAAACTGAGAAGCACGAATATAAACAAAGTACCATTGATAAATATAAGAAGTTAATCCGTACTTATATTTTAATTAAACCACACAAAAAATCAATGACGGTTGCTCAAAAGAATAGGTTTAATGTAATTGCAAACCGTTTATGTGATGTGATTAATTATAAAGATGTAGTAAGTAATAAACCTTTAAAAGATTATGCGCTGCAGGAAATAACTGACTGGCATATTGAAGTGGTGCAGCATAGGTTAAAAACTACCAAAACAACGGCAAATGATGTGATCAAGATAATTTCGATCATATTTTCTTGGGCGAAGAAAAGTAAGCGCTTTACTGGTACCAATCCTTGCAGCTCAATTATTAAATTTCCTGAGCGCAAAATTAAATCCAAACTTACAGATGATGATGTTGAAAAGATTATGAATCATTGTAAGGGGAAAGCTTTTGACTACGACCCATTTTTCTGTTGCTATGTTGCTCTAATACTACTGCTCGGCAAAAGGCCTGTTGAGCTTTTTGGTCTGCGCTGGAAGCAACCATATAACCAGAAAGATATTGACGATTGCTCAGGTTGGTTAGAATCTAATTGGAAGAAGATAAAATATTTGTATTTACGAGATACAAAAAACAGAAAACCTGAACGGGTTTTTATTGATGATGATAGCGTTGCTTTCTTAGAAAGATTAGAATCTGCGCGCTTCACAAATAGAAATTCTTGGTCAATTAAATCCCCTTTCCTGTTTCCGCAATACAGGGCGACAGTTGAGGGCAAATATAAACATGCTACTCAAAATTCATTTAGAAAAAGACTAATTAAACTAAATGAAAAGCTGGGCCTGACTGTTCAATTTAAAGATGAGAAAACTGGTAAAATAAGAAAGCGTTTAGGTTATAATTTTAAATTGGGGCGTAAGACTTTTGGCAGCAAGATTGCTGAGAAAGAGGGACTAGAAATAGCAAGTAGAAAACTTAATCATTCTTCAACAAAAGTCACTAAAGAGCACTATATTGTTCCAGTAGATACACAGTTGGAAATTGAAAATGTTTATCAAAAGAAAATTAAAAAAGAAGACAGAATCACAGGAGTTATTGTAAATAGAAAAGAAGTAAAATAAACTGTCCATACTATTAATGTTATGGGCAAAAAATATCTCGCTGGTGTAACTCACAAAGTTGGGTCAAGAGGCACTATCAAACAAAAAACAAGTTGGGCACAGCTGGGCATGGTTTTTGGTGGCCATTTAAATGTAACACCTGACGAAGCTGCTGAAGTTTTAACAAAACATTTATTCAAAGACACAACGTGGAAAGGAAATTATGAAAATCCACTTGGCCGTATGTGGCGTGACGTAGAAGTAGTAAATGAATTCCAACATGCCCTATCTGATAGGGAGAAGCTTATAAAAAAATACGGAACTATGAAAGCAACCCGACAATGGTTTTATTATTCTGGAAGCTTTTTTAGATTTACTTTATTTGGCAATATTGTTTATGAAAAAAATGAATCTGGTTTTAAAAGATTTCAAAATGACTTTGCCATATGGAAAAAATTACCTTTCTTTAAAGCTAGATTTCAGAAGAAGAAAAAACTTGCTGCCATATCTGACAAGAAGCTCAGGAAAAAAGTAAAAGAAAAAATGCTCACTTTTGAAGAAAATCAACGAAGATTAATTGAACAGGGCTATGAGCAAACGTCGCTAGGTTGGCGAAAAATCCAATAAATAAAATCGCCTGTCAAGCGGGCCAGATATTTTTAGCTCGCGAAAAATCCAATAATCAGAATCATTATTTACACAAACTATTTTCCTAAGCTGTTGGGAAAAGCAGGCAAATTTTAACTCGTGGTATGAATGGCGAATATGAAAATAAAAGTTAATAAAAATTGTCACAAACTAAATTTAGACAGCGCAAAAAAATTTATGCTTTCTGATTCTGAGCTCGATAATCTTTTACCAAAGTTATGTCTTGTGAGCTCAAAACAATTGGCAAGAATTTTAAATAAGAAAAATGATCATTCGCTGAGATCATTGCGCTGCCAAGAAGAGGGGTTTCCGTTTTACAAAGATAACAATGGAAACGTTTACTATAATTTACCTGAAGTGATGAAAGAGCTTCAGGTTACATTAATGGAATAAAATATGACTATAGAAAAACCAATATACGACGAAACAGTTTCAGCTTCTGAATATGACCCAAGATATATTTCGCCTGAAGAATTTGAAAAGTTAAAGCTTGAGTTAAAAGTAGGACCTATGGTTTTGAAAAACGCTAAAGTTGAAAAAGACAGGGTCGCTTTTCTTACCCCAGCCGTTCACGAATATATGCTTTTAAAGTACGGGAGATATTTGGAAAACTCGAAAGATGAAGAAGACCCTTTAAGCTATGAAGAGTATGTCGAGCAATATTTTGATGTGAAGTTAAAAAAGGGAGGGAAAGTTTAATGGGAAAAAACGACCCCAAATATATTCACAATATCGGCAGCGGAAACCTAGACGTGAATCCTGATAAGAAAAATAAAGTGACTTGGGGCGATCAAATGTTGCGCGGGCAAAATAAAGCATTTGCAAAACAATCGGCTGAACAGATTGCAGCAAAACATTTACCCAATGGAAAAGAATATGTTCACGAACAAGTCACTTTCGATTCTGTCTTGGGAAGTTTTATTGGCGGCAAAAGTAAAAATAAATATCATATGAAAGAGGCGGTACAACAAAACGCTGCCTTTGATCAGCTTGAATATTTGGAAGCTCTGGGCAATGGAGAAGCTTGGGCATTTGAAAGAAATGATAAATTACTACAGCTCGCTCACGATCAGGCTGAAAAAAGAAATACAAAGAAGCAAAAACAAAAATCTAATTATCATAATTTAATTAAAAAATCTGAAGCTAAAAATAAGTTGGATTCAATCAAGGAATCTGAAGCAAAAGAAAAATTAGATGCTATACACAAAGACGCTGAAACTATATTTAAAAACAGTTTTCCAACGACTGATTTCAGGCCGCCCCAAGAAATTGAAAGTGTTGAGCAATATATGGCAAGACGCGAACGCGAACACAAAGCAAGAGAATATAGTAACGCCCTAAAAACTGGGGTTGGAAGTTTATACAGCCCAAAGCGGTACATATGAAAAAGATTATCAAAGTAAAAAAAATTTTTTTATTGGCAGGCCAAAATGAGTGAGGAAAAGAAATCGCCTATAGCGGAAACTATGATCAGCTTAATGCCCAAAGAGGCGACTGAAAAAACGAATATGTCTGACGCTGAATTTGATAATGCGCTGCTTCAGTATGCGGAAAGAGTTAAAACCAAAAAAGAACACCTTGATTTCAATAAAATGTTTGCCTTGCTGCAAGAGTGTATTGAAAAAAGAATCTGTACTTGGTGCAACAAAAAGGTGCAGCTCAAAGGAATGAATGAAGTTGAAAAGGCAAATTTTTACAGGGCGGGTTTTTGTAAGCCTTGCACACACGAAGCCCAAAAAGAGGATAGAGAATTTTATGTCGGAAAATCATACAAACCAAATTAAACACCAACCTATATTTATGGGTGGCGGACAAATATGGAATTGGGAGAAAAATTTTAAAACTTTAGAATCCGCAACAGAATTTCTGCTCGATCACATAAATAAGATCACACCTTTAACTGAAGCGTTATTACGTAGAAATAAGAAGAAAGAAATAGAGAAGATTAAACTTTTACAAACAATCAAAACTCTTGAAAGGAGTGTTACTACCAATGGAAAAGGAAAAAACAAAACCAAAAATAAAACTACCCAAATTTGATAGCGTAGGTATATCAAAAGGGTATAAAGACAAACTAGGCGGGAAGAAAATATTTTCCGCTTCTCACATTACAAACTCAAAGCCCGATTCTGAAGAATGGTTTCAAATATTTGCACCATTTAAAGAAATGAAGGACGGGCTGTTGGTTAAGATGAAAATAAAAAACAAGAAGTATGATTTTGTTGTTTTAAGTACATCTGAAGACCCTGAAGACGTTGCTGATTTTGAGCAGCAAGTTAAGAACGACTTCAGAAAAGTTAAGCAAGTTTACTTTGCCTATTATGTAACCACAGCTGGTAGGTGTGGAATCTGGCCAGTTACAAAGCCTGATGACGCTGGATTGCATGTGTCTAATCGCTGGGTTAGCACGGCCTATCAAGTGTGTGAAAAAGCTCATGGATTGTGGGTCAAACTTATTCCCGATACGGAAGAACAACACTATCAAGGGCAAGTAGCAGACGATCAAACTGGTTTTGGAAAACCAGATTTTAGACTCTCATACGAAGAGGTATTTTTTAAAGCGTATGAAGATTTTATTCTAACGGAGGAAACTTACACCACTAATAAGTACGTTAAAGAAGCTGTTGGAAAAGCTATTCATTTAGTTGTTCCAGAAAAGAAAGGGGATAATTAATATGGCCAATAATTATGTCTGGACCAGAAATCAAAAGTCCCGTCAGCTTGATTGGAATAGATTACCCATAGACTTATTTAATACATGGTGGGAATTATATTTAACTGAAGCCCACAATACTTTTATTGAAGTTGAAGATATTACGGAAGATATAAATTGTTTTCTGGATAATCCAATAAAAGAATTAAGAAGAGCACTACTTAGAAGAATAAAAAATAAACCTGATTCCGAAGAGTGGTGCCGAGAGGAGTTATGGGAATTGGACACTTATGGCGGAGATCCGTCTTTTGAGGAAAAAACTCAAAAAAAGTCTTCCATAGATCAACGTACAGACTCAAATCAAGGTAAGTCCGATACTAAGGTCACAGGAAAAAATCAAAAAATAAAAAATACAGAATATTTTACTAATTGTTTTGGAATGAGAATAAAGAGGCAAAATTAAAATCGCATGATACTTAATTACATTAAAAGCAATTTCAAACATGTTGTAGTTATCGATTTTGAATTCAGTAAGCCTGACGGCGAGATTCCTAGACTGGTCTGTATGGTTGCTCGAGATTTAATTCACAACAAAACAAAAAAGATTTGGTTAGTCGGTAAAAAACCAAAATTTCCCTACCCTATAGATGAAACCTTATTTGTAGCTCACTATTCTGAAGCTGAAGTTGGCTGTATGCTCGAATGGGGTTTGCCAGCACCAAAATATATTTACGATACATTTGTTGAGGAGAGAAAATTAATGAATGGTTTGGTTAGCGGGAAAGGTGCTTTCGGTTTGATTGGCGTTTGCGAAAGATATGGAATTAAAGGTGTTATGTCTTCAGCAAAAAAAGAAGCATGGCAAAGCTATATTATTAAACACTATCCAAATTATCCGAAAGATAAAGCAGCTGGAATCATAAGCTATTGCGAGGAAGACGTTAACAACACAACAAATTTATTTTTAAAACAATTAGAAAAATTAGATTTGCAACAGCGTGATGACTTTGAAATTTTAAGTCAGGCTATTTTTCACGGCAGGAGTATGGGCCTTTGTGCTAAGATTGAACGCAACGGAATTCCAGTTGATCATGAACTTTTTAGAGAGTTTGAAAACAACTTCGGTAACATAAGGGATTTAGAGATTAAGGAAGCCAACAAAAAATTTGATCTATTTATTAAAGGTACATTTAATCACAACAAATTCGCCGAACTTATAAAGCGTTTGGGGTTAGAATCACGTTGGCCAAAAACTGATTTAGGTAAATATAAAACCGACGATAAAACTATATATCGTTTCAGCTCGACAGTTAAAGAAATGGCTGAGCTGCGAAATCATTTATTTATTATTAACGCCCGCAAATTGAATGGATATCAATTGGGCAAAGACAATAGATCAAGAACAAGTTTAAAGCTTTACGGGCAAATCACTGGAAGAACAAATGTTAGTACAGCTAGAAATCCTTTTGGTGCGCCAAGATTTGCTAGAACGTTTATCCACCCAAGTAAAAAGCAGGTTTTAGTTTATGCCGATTTTAAATCTCAGGAGCCGTGTATTCAGGCCTATTTATCAAAAGACCCAAAAATGATTGCAGCTGTTGAGAGTGGCGACTGTTACTTGCACACGGCAAAGTTTGTTAAAGCTGTGCCTGAGTCTGCTACCAAAAAAAGTTATCCTGATGAAAGAGAAATTTATAAAACTTCCTTACTAGCAATTAACTATGGACAAACGCCAATGGGTCTTTCTAAAAAATTAGGTTTACCGATTTACGAGGCCACTAAAATTTACGAAACTATAAACAAAACATACTCGGTTTATGGGGACTGGATTAGTGGAGTGATCGCGAAGAGTATGCAAAGAAAATACTTCGAAACGATATATGGTTGGAAATACCATATATCGCCAAAAGTTAGAATCAACGCAAGACGTCTTCGAAACTGGCCCATACAAAGTTGTGGGTCTGAAATAATACGTCGCACTATGATTGATGTTGACGAAACTGGAATTGAAATTTCAATGATCGTTCACGACGCAATTTTAGTACATGTGCCTAGAAAGAACTTTGCCAAGACAATTATAAATTTAAAAAAGACAATGGAAAACTCAGCCAAAAAAGTAATTGGTCAGGCGATTCCAGTTGAAACAAAAATAATAAGGAGGCATTTTAAACAAGAAGGAATTCATGAGGAAAAATGGAAACAGCTCTATAGTAAATATAGTCAGGCAAAAGAGGTGTATCAAAAAACGGACAAGTTGTCCGCTAACTGATACAGGCCTGTCCGCTATAAGCGACACCCGTACTTTATACTTATTATTCTACTTCTAAATTCTTTAATTATTTATACCCCATGACCAGACAGGTGCGATCAACCCCAATAATTTTTAAAAATCTTCGGCCAAAAATATTTGACCGATTTGCTAAAAATAAAAAAGCTTTCATACAAAATGTTTATAAGGCTGAGGCGTGTTTGTTTGGTCATTGCGCTGGAAAGGTTGGCTTGTTTATTTATCTTCATTTAAAATGGAAGAAAGGCATGGAGGGAGATAAATTTTTCCCGCTTTCAAATAAAAGCTTTCTTCAGGAATATAAAATCGACAGACGCAGAAAATATGACGCGGTTTGGAAATTGGAGGCTGAGGGATTAATTCAAGTAGATTCAGATAAGAAATCGGGCAAGCCTATGAGAGTGAGGCTATTAACAAAAGTATATGGCTAAAAAATATTTAACTAAAATTACACCCCAGCAGGAGAAATTTATTGATAACTACTGCAGCAAGTACGGGGAATGGTCAGCGACCCAATGTGCGATCGCAGCTGGTTATGAAAGGCGATCAGCCCATACTCGGGCAAATGAACTTTTGAACTGGCGCTTATATCCTGAAGTAAGAAGAGAAATTGATTTGCGGCTTGCAGACTCAAGGCGCGTTTGGTCGATTGATCGTGATAAAAGTATGGCCAATCTATTTAGAATTGGTCAGGAAGCTGGGGCAAAAGGCCAGTATGGAGTTAAAGCTAAATGTGAAGAGCTGCGGGGGAAACTGGCTGGATTATATATTGAAAAGCAAATGATCTTGTCTAAAGAGCTGACGCAAGAAGATATCGACGCAAAGTGGAAAAGTATGTTCAAATCAAGGGAAGAAATGGAAGCTATGAACAAAGCAATTTTGGAAGATGTTTGGGAAAAGAAGATAAAATAAATAAGGAAATAAAAAAGGGTTTTACACCGTCGAGGTAAATGATGTTGAGTATGAGGCTAACAAAATTTCTACTCAAGTATGTCCAATGAAAATAATACGTATTAATCGATTAAAGTAGTGCAAAAGTTTCTAGGAATCTTGGTTCTGGCAAATTTATCCTTACTTAATTTTACTTAATATTTTTTTGATAACAAAAACAAAACCTCTTTGTTTAAGTCGTATTATAGTAATTAATAAATATTGTGTAATTGTGTAACTCCTTACAACTAAAACCTTTTCCATCAAATAGGAAAAAACGTAGAGTTCCCATTTGCTGTTCCTTTTGAATCGTTTATACAAAAAATCAAGCACAAACTTCGGCAGAAACCAAAAACCATGATATGCAATCAGTAAATAATACGATTCATCTTTCAAACCTTTTAACATTCGTTTTCTTAATTTATTATGCCAAACCACAAAAGACTTTTCCCAAAAATGTTCTGCAAGCACATTTCTATGTGGTGTAGTAACAGCTAGATAACCAATTGTTGCATCTACCTCTTTGGGATCAACGATCTTTTCTCTTAAAGCTCTCATGGTAATCGGATGCTTTGGATAATATGCAAGCGTAAAGATCTTTAAATAATACGGACGTTTGAAACTGTGTATTAAATCAAGGCTTTCTTCAATATCTTCTTTAGTTTCCCAAGGATTTCTAATAATAAGGTCGTAAACGGTCATGACATTATGTTTGGCAAGTAAAGTATTTTCCATTAACAACATTTCATTCTTATCTTTTCTAGCGTAAATATCATTTCGGATTCTTTGAGACCCGCTTTGAAGTCCCATTGTTATTTCCGTTAAACCAGCTGATTTTAATTTTATAATCTTTTCTTCACTCAACATGTGTGGGTAGAGAGTGATTTGGAAAGGAAGATTAATATGTTTTTTATATTTTTCACAAAATTCTGTTAAAAAACTGGATCTGACAGGAAATATTTCATCCATAAATATTATAGCGTTAATATTTTTACATACACTAAGCATTTCTTTAATTTCTGTTATTACTCTATCAACAGATCGTAGTCTAACAGTAGGATCAGCATGTATACTATTGATGCAAAAGGTGCATTTGAAAACACAACCTCTACCAATATGAACACATCTCCAATCACCTTTAGCCGCAGCATCATCGTTTAATAAAATAGGTTTGTCTTCATTCATTGCAATGATGCTATAAGTTTTTTCTTTATCGCCATAAGTAGGAAAAGGAACTTCATCCATTGGCATATATGGTTTAACAGGAGTATGAATTATTTTTCCTTCATGTTTTTCAATTAATCCAGGAATAGAAATAGGCGACACATCAGGTTTTACAGAAAGATGATCAACCAATTTAGAATAAAGCTCCTCCCCTTCAGCAGCAGAAATATAATCGCAATGTCCTATTGTATCTGAAGAACTAATATTCCACGCATGTACTCCGCCAGCAATAATTTTACAATTAGGCAATGTTTCACGAATGGCTTTTGTTAACTCTACATAAATATCCCAATGATGGGACATAAATCCAAGGCCAATCAAATCAAACTGATTTTTTTTTATAAAATCTTTAAATAAATCAAATGTTTTAGGAAAATCTTTATAATCCGTAGAATAGTGAAATCGTAAATCATCTCCAATACTGTCTACATTTTTTTCAATATGAAAAAAAAGCATTGAACTATCACATTTTTCCTTAACCATGGAATGCATTATTCTTATTTGATGATGATAACCAGGACCTAAACCTACAAATAAATTTTTGAGTTTTTTTCGCATATTTATACTATAAGGTTTTTTGTCAAATTAAATCAAATAAAAACAATAAGAAATCATAGATCAAAGTTTTTCCAGCGCCCTTAAGAGGCGGTATTATTAAGGTTTGGTGGCCGCTTGATTCTTGCTTGAAATTCCCGTTCCCCGATTCCCCAGCCCTTTTTCCTGTTGGCGCGCGCCGTGACAGTGGTCCGTGATCGAATCGGTGCGTGTATCCTTAGCTTCGCAATGATACAGGCACAACTAAATAAATAAAAAATGTCTAACTGTATTTAACTGAAATTGGATTTTTTATGTTGCATACGGAATCGGGAATCTGGTACCATATATCAACATTAGTAGTACGACCTTTCAACTTTGGCATTTGATATTTCTTTTGGGCGACCCATTAAGTTTACAGTCAGGTGCCAAAGGTAAGCCACCATAAAACACAGCTCAGAATTCACGGTCCACTGACCATAGGACATTATAGGACTAAGATATAAATTTCCTGCGCATATTTTTTTAGCGCGACTGACTTTGAAGATTAGAGTATTAAGAGCTCATATAAACTTAGTTAAGTACAGACAGACTGGGTCGGGCCCCCTAAAAAATTTCAAGTTTGAAAACGAAACTGGCACCACTATAAAAAGACAAAGCCGAGTTGCGAAGCAACTTTTGGGCGTCAGCCCCGTGCGTAGCACGGGAGAAGAAAGAGTTTTGCCCCAGCAAAACACAATGGCAATCCGTTTGCCCCAGCAAACGATTGCAGTTGCATCAGCAACTAACGGCGAAGCCGTTGCAACAGCAACGGCTGAGTGAAGCGCAACAACGCTTACTAGAGCGCCAGCTCTAACATCTTAAACCAACTCAAGCGTCGCTTCCCTGTTGCTCAAATTTGGGGCGTTTAGAGTCCAGCAATCGCTGTGTTTGGAGTCATTTTATCTTCAAAACTTGATTCAAAAAATTGAGTCATTGCAACACTTTTAACGCCACAAATTTTTCATATAGAGCAGCGACCCAGTTTACCGTTTTCTGTTGTGTTTGTTGCGTTAGTTGACGAATTAGTTTTCGTTTTAATGGCACATTAATGGCAAGTAAATGGTGTTGAATTTTACATTTTTTTGTAGTCAGGGAGTCTTGATTTTGTTATTCTTTTTGAGTGAAAGTTGTTTAGAAAGTAGAACAGGAAATTATGAGTGTACTGCTCTAACCAGCTGAGCTACAGGCCCTTACTATTTATTATCAACACTTTTTAGTGATTTCAAAAAATAAATCTACCTAAAAATTCTAACAAGGTTCCTCAGTTTCTACCCAGTTTCTACTTTAGAATTAAACGAGCTAATAATACCAAGGTTTTATACTACCTTTCTTTTGAGTAAAGCTGAAATAAAAAGCCAGGGTTTACTTGCTTTTATCTATTGTTCTTTCCTCAGTTGATTTCATTCTTTGTTCCATGTGAAAACACCATCTCCTTAAGTCGCCAATCGAAACTCCCTACGGAGTTTCATTGGCTCCTTGCGGAGCCTCTTAATGGAGGACCCATTTCGGTTTTCAACTTTCAATCTTTTCCAAGGGTCGATCCCGTCTCTCCAGAAAAGAATTACTACTCCTTTTGCTTTAATTGTTTGATCCAGACAGTCATGGACACCAAAAACATTTTGGGGGTACACCCAGGGG
>CEPV01027193.1_pt1 | contig 11816 bp, 6 predicted proteins | sample 530451 | NCBI WGS metagenome assembly CEPV01 (sample SAMEA2620097, study PRJEB7988) | marine metagenome | isolation source: saline water (ENVO:00002010), including | reverse complement strand
CCGGCGAACCGAGCCGCTACCGCGGCGCCCGGGGCCTGCCGCCGGAGCTGATCAAGGACATCGAGCGTCAGTTCGGCCTCGACAAGCCGGCCCACGAACGCTTCGTCCTGATGATGGGCAGCTATATCCGGTTCGATTTCGGCGACAGCTTCTTTCAGGACAAGAGCGTCGCCCAACTGGTCGTCGACAAGATGCCGGTGTCCATCTCGCTGGGCGTATGGACGACGCTGTTGGTCTATATGATCTCCATTCCCCTCGGCATCGCCAAGGCGGTCCGGGACGGATCGAAGTTCGACGTCTGGACGTCCGGCGTCGTCGTCTTCGGCAACGCAGTACCGTCGTTTCTATTCGCCATCCTGCTGATCATGTTGTTCGCGCGCGGCGGCATTTTTCCCTTCTTCCCGCTGCGCGGCCTGACCTCGCCAGATTTCGAGACTCTTTCCTTTTTCGGCAAGGTCGCCGATTACTTCTGGCACATGACGTTGCCGCTGCTGTCCATGGTCATCGGCGGCTTCGCCGGGCTGACCATGTTGACCAAGAACTCGTTCCTGGAGGAGATCAACAAGCAATACGTGATCACGGCGCGGGCCAAGGGGCTGGAGGAAGGGCGCGTGCTTTACGGCCACGTGTTCCGTAACGCCATGCTGATCGTCATCGCCGGCTTCCCGGCCGCCTTCATCGGCATCCTGTTCACCGGCGTCATGCTGACGGAAATCATCTTCTCGCTCGACGGCCTGGGGCTGCTCGGGTTCGAGGCAACCTTGAAGCGCGATTTCCCGGTCATGTTCGGCACCCTCTATTTCTTTACCCTGCTGGGGCTGTTGATGGGGATCATCGGCGATCTCATGTACCACATCATCGACCCCCGTATCGATTTCGAGGCCAGGGATGTCTGACGCCCGCTTGGACGCCCTGCCCACTGAAGCGCCGGCCATGCCGGAAAGCCGCTTCCTCGGCCTCCGCGTCACCCCGATCATGCGCCGCCGGCTGGTCAATTTCGCCCGCAACCGGCGCGGTTTCTGGTCGTTGTGGATTTTCCTTATCTTGTTCTTCCTCAGCCTGTTCGCCGAGCTGATCGCCAACGACAAGCCGCCGCTGATCCGTTACGACGGCGAATTCTATGTCCCGGTGTTCGTCGATTACCCGGAAACCGCCTTCGGCGGCGAATTCCTGACCGAAGCCGATTACCGCGACCCCTTCGTCATCGAGCTGATCAACAAGAAAGGATGGATGGTGTGGCCGCCGGTGCGGTTTTCCTTCGACAGCATCAATTACGACCTCAAGGTCCCGGCCCCGGCCCCGCCCAGCGCCCAGAACTGGCTCGGCACCGACGATCAGGGCCGCGACGTGGTCGCCCGGATGATTTACGGATTCCGCATTTCGGTGCTGTTCGGGCTGGCGCTGACGATCATCAGCGCCGCCGTCGGCGTTTCCGTCGGCGCCTTCCAGGGGTTCTACGGCGGTCTGACGGACCTGTTGGGACAACGCTTCATCGAAATCTGGGCCGGCATGCCGATGCTCTATCTGCTGATCATCATGGCCAGCGTCATCACCCCCAATTTCTGGTGGCTGTTGAGCCTGATGCTGCTGTTTAGCTGGATGGGCTTCGTCGGCGTCGTCAGGGCCGAGTTCCTGAAGGCGCGCAACCTGGATTTCGTCCGCGCCGCCAAGGCGCTGGGCGTTTCCGACATCAAGATCATCTACAAGCACGTGCTGCCCAACGCCATGGTCGCCACCGTCACTTTCATGCCGTTTATTCTCGCCGGGTCCATCACCACGCTGACGGCGCTGGACTTCCTCGGTTTCGGGCTGCCGGTCGGCTCGGCCAGCCTGGGCGAGCTTTTGAACCAGGGCAAGGCCAACCTGCACGCGCCGTGGCTGGGGTTTACGGCCTTCGCCGTCGTCGCCATCATGCTCAGTCTGCTGGTTTTCATCGGCGAAGCGGTGCGCGACGCCTTCGACCCGAGGAAGACGCTCCGATGAGCACGCTTCTTGAAATCAATGGCCTCTATACCTCGTTCGGCCGGGACGGGGCCGAGGTCAGGGCGGTCCGGGACCTGTCGCTGACCATCGAAAAGGGCGAGACCCACGCCCTGGTCGGCGAATCGGGTTCGGGCAAGTCGGTGACGGCGCTGTCGGTAATGCAGTTGCTGCCCTATCCGCTGGCCTGGCACGGCGGCGGTTCCATCCGTTTCCGGGGCGACGAGCTTATGGGCGCCCCCGCCCACCGCATGCGCGAGATCCGGGGCAACCGCATCGCCATGATCTTCCAGGAGCCGCTGACCTCCCTGAACCCGCTGCATTCGATCGAGAAACAGATTTCCGAGGTCCTGCACCTGCACAAGGCGCTCAACCCCGCCGAGGCCCATGACCGGGTTTTGGAACTGCTGGACCTGGTCGGCCTGCCCGAAGCCAAGGGCCGCCTGGGCGCCCTGCCGCACGAATTCTCCGGCGGGCAGCAGCAGCGGGTGATGATCGCCATGGCGCTCGCCAACGACCCGGACCTTCTGATCGCCGACGAACCGACGACGGCGCTCGACGTCACCATCCAGGCGCAGGTGTTGAAGCTGCTCAAGGACCTGCAACAGAAGCTCGGCATGGCGTTGCTGTTGATCACCCATGACCTGGGCATCGTCCGGGGCATGGCCGACCGGGTTTCGGTGATGACCGACGGCGAGATCGTCGAACAGGGGGATTTGGCCCAGGTGTTCGGCCAGCCGGCCCACGCCTACACCAAACACCTGCTCGATGCCGAACCCAAGGGCCGGCCCGATCCGGCTCCCGTCGACGGCGAAAAGGTGTCGGCGACGGGCGACGTCAAGGTCTGGTTCCCGATCAAGAAGGGCGTTATCCGGCGCACGGTGGACCACATCAAGGCGGTGGACGGCATCACCCTCGAAGTCCGCCGGGGCCATACCTTGGGCGTCGTCGGTGAGTCGGGTTCGGGCAAAAGCACGCTCGGCCGGGCGCTGCTGCGGCTGGAGAAAAGCTCCGGCGAGATCACCTTCGAGGGCCGCTCCATCCAGGGCCTGGACAAGAAGACGCTGAGGCCGCTCCGGCGCGAGATGCAGATCGTCTTCCAGGACCCCTTCGGCTCTCTGAGCCCCCGCCTGTCGGTGCGGCAGATCGTCGAGGAGGGGCTTCTGGTCCACGGCATCGGCGGCGATTTCGACGGGCGCCGGAAAAGGGTCGCCGAGGCGCTCGATGAAGTCGGCCTGGAGGCGGAGATGATGAACCGCTATCCGCATGAGTTCTCGGGCGGCCAGCGCCAGCGTATCGCCATCGCCCGGGCGCTGGTGCTGAAGCCCAAGTTCATTGTCCTCGACGAACCGACCAGCGCCTTGGACATGTCGGTGCAGGCGCAGATCGTCGAACTGCTGCGCGACCTGCAGAAACGCCATGACCTGGCCTACCTGTTCATCAGCCACGACCTCAAGGTCGTCCGCGCCTTGGCCCACGAAATCTTGGTCATGCGCCGGGGCCGGGTCGTCGAACAGGGGCCGGCCGACGGCATCTTCGACGACCCCAAGGACCCCTACACCCGGGCGCTGATGGCCGCCGCCTTCGAGATGAAGGCCGACGACACCGGCGCGGTGAGCGTCTAGGGATTCACCACAAAGACACAAAGAAGAAAATTTTTTCCCTTTTCTTCTTTTGCTGATTTTACTTTGTGCCTTGGTGGTTAATTTCTTTTCACATCACTAGGATCGCGTTCACCATGGCCCTCCTGTTCTCCTCGCAGACCGACGATGCGGACCTGTGGCGCGACGCCCTGGCCGATGAGCTGCCGGACCTGGACTTCCGCGTCTGGACCCCCGGCGGCGAAGAGGGCGAAGATATCGGCGATCCGGCGGACATCGAATACGCCCTCGTGGGGGCGCCGAAGAAGGGGGCGCTCAAGGAATTCCCCAACCTGAAGGCGATCTTTTCCCTCGGCGCCGGGGTCGATCACCTGATGGTCGGCCGCGACCTGCCCCGGGACGTGCCGGTGGTGCGGCTGGTCGACCCGGGGCTGACCCGGGGCATTCGCGAATACGTGATCTATTGGGTCCTTCACCACCACCGCCACTTCGGCGAATACGGGCGCCTGGTCGCCGAGAAACGCTGGCGGCAGCTTCCCCAGGCCGACACCCGCAAAAAACGGGTCGGGATCATGGGTTTGGGCATCCTCGGCGCCGACGCGGCGGCGAAGCTCCGGGCGCTGGAAATCGACGTCGCCGGGTGGAGCCGCACGCCGAAGGACCTGGAAGGCGTCACCGGCTTTCACGGGGCCGACGGCCTGGGGCCGTTCCTGGAACGAACGGAAATCCTGGTCTGCCTGCTGCCGCTGACGCCGGAAACGGAAGCCATCATCAACGCCGATACCCTTGCCCGCCTGCCCCGTGGCGCCGTCGTCATCAACGCCGCCCGCGGCGGCCACGTGGTCGACGAGGATTTGCTCCTGGCCCTGGATAGCGGCCATCTGGCCGCGGCGACGCTGGACGTCTTTCATACCGAGCCCCTGCCCGGCGATCATCCCTATTGGGACCATCCTAAGGTCACGGTCACCCCCCACGTCGCCAGCCTGACGGTGCCGGCGACGGCGGCCGAGGCGGTGGCCGCCAACATCCGCCGCATCCGGGCCGGCCAGCCGCCCGAGCCGATCGTCGATCCGGAAGCGGGATATTGAGTGACGGAGAGCCCGGGGAACCCTAGCCGACCCAGCCGTAGACGGCGGCCAGCAGGAGCCCGCCGAGGAAAATCCGGTAGACGACGAAGGGCGTGAAGCTCAATCGTTTCAGCCACGCCATCAGGGCGGCGATGGCGATCAGCGCCGCGGCGAAGGCCAGGCCGGCGGAAAGCAGCGCATCGGAGGTCAACCGGGCGTCGCCCGATTGATAAAGCTGCCAGCCCTTGAGGCCGCCGGCGCCGATGATGACCGGGATCGCCAGCAGCATCGAGAACCGGGCCCCGTCGCGGCGCTCGAGGCCCAGGAACCGGGCCGCCGTCATGGTGATGCCGGAGCGGCTGGTGCCGGGGATCAGGGCCAAGACCTGGGCAAAACCGATGATGAGGACGTCGCCGAGGCGCAAATGCTCGATCCGGCGCACCGTCATTCCCAGCTTGTCGGCCAGGTACAGCAGGATTCCGAAGCCCAGCGTCGTCCAGGCGATGACCTCGAGGCCGCGGATGCCGGAAGGGTAATGCCTGTCGAGCAGGTAGCCGGCCGCCACCGCCGGCACCGTGGCCAGGACCAGGAACCCGGCCAGCCGGGCCCCCGGATCGCGCCGGCCCCTGATCAGCCGCATCACGCCTAAGCCCATGGCCCCTAAATCGCGCCAGAAATACAGCACCACCGCGCCCAAGGTGCCGATATGCACGGCGACGTCAATCACCAGCCCCTGATCCGGCCAGCCGGTAAGCGCCGGCACCAGGATCAGATGCGCCGACGAGCTGACGGGCAGGAACTCGGTTACCCCCTGAACCAGGGCTAAAACCGCAATATGTAGAAACGGCAACCCCAAATCTCCCTAAATATGGTATATTATACAGCAACGCCGGGTCCACCCCCAAGCCCCATGTGGCCATGCCCCGCGAACCCGGGTAAGATAGCCCCTCGGAGGGCGATTGACCCCACCTAATTGACACTGGCTTGAACGGCCGGGCGTTGGTATCCAGGCCCAGCCGTTTTCAACAAGGGTGCGATGAACAATGAGCCAACAGGATTGGCCCACACCGGTCGGACTGCCTCAAGCGCAAGGTTTGTACGACCCCAAGAACGAGCATGATAGCTGCGGTATCGGCTTCATCGCCAATATCAAGAACCGCAAAAGCCATGAGATCGTTCGCCAGGGAATCCAGATTCTCGTCAATCTGGACCACCGCGGCGCCGTCGGCGCCGACCCGTTGGCCGGCGATGGCGCCGGTATTCTGATGCAATTGCCCGACCGGCTGTTCCAGGAAGAGGCGGAAACCGTGGATTTCAAGCTGCCCGACCCCGGCGATTACGCGGTCGGCATGGTTTTCCTGCCGCGAAGCGAATCCCACATCAACGTCTGCACCCAGGCCATCGAAGGGGCGATCCGCCACGAAGGGCAGCAATTGCTCGGCTGGCGCGAGGTTCCCGTCGACAACAGCTATCTCGGCGACAGCGTCAAGCCCATCGAGCCGGTGATCCGCCAGGTCTTTATCGGCCGCGGCGAAAGCTGCCCCGACACCGACGCCTTCGAGCGCAAGCTGTTCGTCATCCGCAAGCAGGCCCATCACCTGGTCTGGGACGCCGATATCGAGGACATCGGCCATTTCTACATCACCTCGATGTCGGCCCGCACCATTGTCTACAAGGGCATGATGCTGGCGCCCAACCTCGATAAATACTACCTGGACCTCAACGACGACCGGGTCGAATCGGCGCTGGCCCTGGTCCATCAGCGATTTTCCACCAACACCTTCCCGTCGTGGCCGCTGGCGCAGCCGTTCCGCTACCTCTGCCATAACGGCGAGATCAACACCGTGCGCGGCAACATCAATTGGATGCTGGCCCGGCGCAACAACATGAAATCCGAACTGTTGGGTGGCGACCTGGAAAAGCTGTGGCCGTTGATCGGTGACGGCGCCTCCGATTCAGCGACCTTCGACAACGCGTTGGAGCTCCTGGTCGCCGGCGGCTATTCGCTGGCCCACGCGATGATGATGATGATCCCGGAAGCCTGGGACGGGCATCCGCTCATGGATGACGATCGCCGCGCCTTTTACGAATACCACGCCGCCCTGATGGAGCCCTGGGACGGGCCGGCGGCCATCGCCTTTACCGACGGCCGCCAGATCGGGGCGACGCTCGACCGCAACGGCCTGCGCCCGGCGCGGTATGTGGTCACCGACGACGACATCGTGGTCCTGGGCTCGGAAGTCGGCGTTTTGCCGGTGCCGGAAGAACGGATCGTCAAGAAATGGCGTTTGCAGCCGGGCAAGATGCTGCTGATCGACCTTGAGCGTCAGTGCATCGTCGACGACGACGAACTCAAGGACGAACTCGCCAGCGCCCATACTTATCAAAAGTGGCTGGACGATACCCAGATTCACCTTGAAAACCTGCCCTCGGAAGTGGCGGCCATGGCGCCCGACCATCAGACCCTTCTGGACCGCCAGCAGGCCTTCGGCTACACCCAGGAAGACATCAAGTTCTTCCTGGGGCCGATGGCCGAGGCCGGCGAGGATCCGGTCGGTTCCATGGGCCGCGACATCCCGCCGGCGGTGCTGTCGGACAAGCCGCGCCTGCTTTACGATTATTTCCACCAGAACTTCGCCCAGGTCACCAACCCGCCCATCGACCCGATCCGCGAGGAATCGGTGATGTCGCTGGTGTCGTTGATCGGGCCGCGGCCCAATCTCCTCGATCTCGAGACCGGCGGCGACCACAAGCGCATGGAGGTGCGCCAGCCGATCCTGTCCAACATCGACCTGGAAAAGATCCGCCATATCGAGCACCTGGTGGACGCCGCCTTCCGCACCTATACCCTGGATATCTGCTACCCGCCGGCGGACGGCGCCGAAGGCATGGCGCCGGCGCTCGAGATGCTGTGCGGCAAGGCCGCCGACGTGGTGCATCAGGGCCACAACATCCTCATCCTTTCCGACCGCTCCCTGAGCGCCAACAAGGTGGCGATCCCGGCGCTTCTGGCGACGGCGGCCGTGCACCACCACCTGATCCGCGAGGGCCTGAGGACCGAAGTCGGGCTGGTCATCGAGACCGGCGAGGCCCGCAAGGTCCATGACTTCTGCCTGCTTGCCGGATATGGGGCCGAGGCCATCAATCCCTATCTCGCCTTCGATACCCTGTCGGCACTGCGCCATGAGCTTTCCGAACCCCTGGATGAGGAGGAAACCCACGGCCGCTACGTCAAGGCGGTCACCAAGGGCATCAAGAAAGTGATGTCGAAGATGGGCATCTCCACCTATCAATCCTACTGCGGGGCGCAGATCTTCGATGCCGTCGGCCTCAACACCCCGTTCGTAGACAAGTATTTCACCAACACGGCGACCACCATCGAAGGCATCGGCCTAGCCGAGATCGGCAAGGAAACCGTGCGCCGCCACCGGGCCGCCTTCGGCGACGACCCGGTGTTGAGGAACGCCCTCGATGTCGGTGGCGAATATGCGTTCCGGCTGCGCGGCGAGGAGCACATGTGGACGCCCGAAACCGTCGGCGTCTTGCAGCACGCGGTCCGGTCCGGCGATTACAAGAAGTTCAAGGCGTTTACGGAAAAGATCAACCAGCGCGACCGGAAATTCCGCAACCTGCGCAGCCTGTTCCGCTTGAAGCGCGCCGGCGTCCCGCTGCCCCTGGACGAGGTCGAAGCGGCGAGCGAGATCGTCAAGCGTTTCGCCACCGGCGCCATGTCTTTCGGTTCCATCTCGTGGGAAGCGCACACCAATCTCGCCATCGCCATGAACCGGCTCGGCGGCAAGTCCAACACCGGCGAGGGCGGCGAGGACTCCAAGCGTTACAAGCCCCTGGACAACGGCGATTCCATGCGTTCGGCCATCAAGCAGATAGCGTCGGGGCGCTTCGGCGTGACCACCGAATACCTGGTCAATTCCGACGACATCCAGATCAAGATGGCCCAGGGCGCCAAGCCCGGCGAGGGCGGGCAATTGCCGGGCCACAAGGTCGATGCGTGGATCGCCCGCATCCGCCATTCGACGCCCGGCGTCGGGCTGATTTCGCCGCCGCCGCACCACGATATCTACTCCATCGAGGACCTGGCGCAGTTGATCCACGACCTGAAGAACGTCAACCCCAAGGCCCGCATTTCGGTCAAGCTGGTCTCCGAGGTCGGCGTCGGCACGGTCGCGGCCGGCGTTTCCAAGGCCCATGCCGATCACGTCCTCATTTCCGGCAACGATGGCGGCACCGGCGCCAGCCCCCTGACCTCGATCATGAACGCCGGCTCGTTCTGGGAACTGGGCCTGGCCGAAACCCACCAGACGCTGACCCTGAACAGGCTGCGCGGGCGTATCGCGGTGCAGGTGGACGGCGGCATGCGCTCCGGGCGCGACGTCGTCATCGGGGCGCTGCTGGGCGCCGACGAATTCGGTTTTTCCACCGCCGTCCTGATTTCCCAGGGCTGCATCATGATGCGCAAGTGCCACCTCAACACGTGTCCGACCGGGGTCGCCACCCAGGACAAGGAACTGCGCAAGCGCTTCACCGGCGAGCCGGAGCACGTCATCAACTTCTTCACCTTCGTCGCCGGGGAAGTGCGCGAGATCATGGCCGAACTCGGTTTCAGGACCTTCAATGAAATGATCGGGCGCATGGACCGGCTCGACACCCGGCCCGCCATCGACCATTGGAAGGCCAGGGGCCTCGATTTTTCGCGCATCTTCGCCAAGCCCGACGTCGGGCCGGAAGTCGCCATCTTCAATTGCGAAAAACAGAAGCACGGCCTGGAAAAGGCCTTGGATAACGACCTGATCGAAAAAGCCCGCCCGGCGCTGGAAGACCGGACCCCGGTCCGCATCAAGATCCCCGTGCGCAACATCAACCGCACCGTCGGCGCCATGCTGTCGGGCCAGATCGCGCGGCGTTACGGCCACCAGGGCCTGCCCGACGACACCATCCACGTTTCCATGAAGGGCAACGCCGGGCAGAGCTTCGGCGCCTGGCTGGCCCGTGGGGTCACGCTCGAGCTCGAAGGCGACGCCAATGACTACGTCGGCAAGGGACTGTCCGGCGGCCGGCTGGTCATTTATCCGCCCAAGGAAAACCTGTTCAGGCCCGAGGAAAACATCATCATCGGCAATACGGTGCTTTACGGCGCCATTGCCGGCGAGTGCTATTTCAGGGGCGTCGCCGGCGAACGCTTCGCGGTGCGCAATTCCGGCGCCATCGCCGTCATCGAAGGCGTCGGCGATCACGGTTGCGAATACATGACCGGCGGCTGCGTAGTCGTCCTCGGCCCCATCGGGCGCAATTTCGCCGCCGGCATGTCGGGCGGCATCGCCTACGTTCTGGACGAAGGGGGCGATTTCAAAATTCGCTGCAACCTGGCGATGGTCGAAATCGAGGAGATCGCCAAGGAGGTCGGCGACTTTGACGCCGATCAGGACATGGCCGACGTGATGGCCGACATGACCTCAGGCGACGAACGCCGGCTCAGGTTCCTGATCGAGCGCCACATGAAATTTACCGGCAGCACCCGGGCGAGGGAAATTCTGAACAATTGGCAGGCCATGCTGCCCAAGTTCGTCAAGGTCATGCCCGTCGATTACCGGCGCGCGCTCACGGAACTGAAGAACCAGGAAGAACAGGGCCGCGTCACCCTGGCCGCCGGCGAATAGAGAAAACAAAAAGGACCTAAACCCATGGGCAAGGCTACCGGTTTCATGGAATACGAACGCCATGAGCGCGCCTATCGGCCGGTCGAGGAGCGCATCGAGAGCTATGACGAGTTCTACGTGCCCCTCGACGACGAGGAGTTGTCGCGCCAGGGCGCGCGCTGCATGGATTGCGGCATCCCGTTCTGCCACAGCGCCTGCCCGGTCGACAACATCATCCCCGAATGGAATGACCTGGTTTACAAGGGCCATTGGCGCCGGGCGCTGGAGGTCCTGCATTCGACCAACAACTTCCCCGAGTTCACGGGCCGGGTCTGCCCGGCGCCTTGCGAGGCGTCGTGCACGCTAAACATCACCGACGAACCGGTGACCATCAAGACCATCGAATGCGCCATCGTCGACCGCGGCTGGGAGGAGGGCTGGATCGAACCCCAGGTTCCGGCCTTCATCACCGGCAAGCGCGTCGCCGTCGTCGGTTCGGGCCCCGCTGGCATGGCCTGTGCCCAGCAACTGGGGCGCGGCGGACACAAGGTGGTGGTGTTCGAGAAAAACACCAAGATCGGCGGGCTGTTGCGTTACGGCATCCCCGATTTCAAGATGAGCAAACGCCTGATCGACCGCCGCATGGCGCAGATGCAGTCCGAAGGCGTCGATTTCCGGCCCAACAGCCATGTCGGCGTCAACGTCGAGGTCGAAAAGCTGCTCCGGGATTTTGACGCCGTGGCGCTGACCGGCGGCGCCGAGGAGCCCCGCGACCTGAATGTGCCGGGGCGCGAATTCGACGGCATCTATTTCGCCATGCGTTACCTGATGCAGCAGAACCGCCGTGTTTCCAGCGAGCGGATCGCCGACAATTTGGAAATCATGGCCACCGGCAAGCACGTCATCGTCATCGGCGGCGGCGACACCGGGTCTGACTGCGTCGGCACCGCCAACCGCCAGGGGGCGGCGTCGATCACCCAAATGGAGATCATGCCGGAGCCGCCGAAGAAGGAAAACAAGGGCCTCAACTGGCCCGACTGGCCGATGAAGCTGCGCACCTCGTCGTCCCATGAGGAAGGCTGTGACCGCGACTGGTCGATCGCCACCAAGGCGTTCGAGGGCCGGGACGGCCATGTGACGCGGCTCAAGGGCGTTGGCCTCGATTGGTCGAACGGCAAAATGACCGAGATCGCGGGCTCCGAGTTCGACCTCCCGGCCGACCTGGTGTTGTTGGCCATGGGATTCGTCAACCCGGTGCACGAAGACATGCTGGACAGCCTCGGCGTCGCCTATGACGAGCGCGGCAACGTCGCCGCCGACACCGAGAACTACCGCACCAGCATCGACAAGGTGTTCGCCGCCGGCGACATGCGCCGGGGCCAGTCGCTGGTGGTGTGGGCCATCCGCGAGGGACGCCAATGCGCCCGGGCCATCGACGAATACCTGATGGGTTCTTCCAATCTGCCGCGCTAGCAGGCTGCTGAAAAACGCACGATCTGGAGCAATTACCCTTC
>CEPV01059837.1_pt1 | contig 11817 bp, 9 predicted proteins | sample 530451 | NCBI WGS metagenome assembly CEPV01 (sample SAMEA2620097, study PRJEB7988) | marine metagenome | isolation source: saline water (ENVO:00002010), including | reverse complement strand
CACAAGCCATCTGCCGATAACTGTCTGGGATTCGACCAGCCGGTGAACAGTAGGCGCAATGTTTCAGCGGAAACATTTCCCTTCGATTCCTGCGTCGCGGGCTGCGTATCCCGATCGGAAGACTCAGATGCAGGTCCCTTTTGCTCTGTCTCGCCATTCTCTGCCAGAAGGTCAGTTGCACTGTCAATCAGTACGCGGCCTGATCGGCATCCTGCTACATCAGCCGGCGATGTCTTGTCTGAGCCGGCCGTATCTGAGCAAGCAGCGCAATCCACTTCCGGATCGGGCTGACACGGATCATCGTGCACCGATGACAAGTAAAGACCCTTGAAGTAATCCTCCCGTTCCTCCTTCCTCATATCCACTGCCTTGTCCAGCGCCTTCACCACCACGGCACCCACGTCGGCAGGCAGCCTGGCGTTGAGAACCAGCATACCCTCGTCATCGTAATACCATTCCAGAAAGCGCTTCTCCGTCTGATCGTTCCTGTCACCACGACTGGCACCCGTTCTTTCATAGGTGCGAACCAGGCTTTCCAGTTCCGCTGCACTGCAGTGACGAGCCATCTTGAGCAGCGTTCGCTCAGTTTCGGGGGTAGCCGCACGGGTGATGGCTCTGACCTTCGAGTAGCTGATCTCCCCTTTTTCGAAAGCGTGATTGATCAGCTTGAGGTCGCGCAGTTTCCTCGCCACTCGAATCCTCTCCCTGGCAGCCCCGGGCGCCATACCGCAACGATGGTCCAACCAGTTAACGAGACTACTGTAGCCGCCATCGCGCCAGATGCCTCGCTGATCGAATTCCCCCAGCAGGTCGATGAAATGCCAGTTGACCGCGTTGAGAAAGGCTGCGGAGCGGGTCATTTCATAGATCAGATCGCGGTTACTAAGGGGCATACAGCGGGCTAGATGAGCAGTGGTGAGCATGGTGTTGTGGCCGGTGGTGAATACTGGATATAAGTACAGTATTATACCTGTAATACATTGATAATTAAAGAGTAATCTGGCTAATCGTTGCGCATACGCATATAGCAGTCAGCCTCGGGTCGCGAGCTAAGATTCCGGACGGTTCCTGGCACGCCATGCGGAAGCCCTGGCTACCTAGATACATCAGGGAAATATAGGACGTCCACGTAGTTAGGGCTACAGAACATCCGCGTAATCACATGGATGTCCTGGATCTTGCTGCCTCACGATGCTTACGATACGTACTCATCAAAACCAACGCTCGATTTAGGCTTTCTCCCACGCATTTCTGATGTGATCGACACTGAACTGAAGATTTTCCCGGCCACCAGCGTAGGTCTCGATGGAAAGCCAGCCGTCGTAATCGGCTTTCTTGAGTTCCCTAAAGACCCCTTCATAGTCGATGTCGCCGGTCCCGGCCACGACGCGGTGGTCGTTCCCCTTCCGATCGGAAAGGTGCGTGTTGACCGTTCTGTGCGCTACCAATCGGGCCAGATCCACCGCGGTACCGTTGCTCGCATTGGCCGTATCCAGATTGACCTTTAGGCGTTCGTCATCGACCAGTTCGAGGATCTTCATGAAATCGTCGATCTTCGTACCGACACCAAAGTGGTCTTCGAACGCCAGCATCACCTGATTTTCTTGGGCATAGTCGAGGCTTGCCCGGAGACCGTCGGCGACGGATTGCAGGACCACTTCATGCTCCAATCCTTCCGCCCCAATGCCCGAGACTACCCGCACCGTATCGGTTCGGAAGATGAGTGCTTCATCCACCGATTGTCTGATATATGCAACCGCCTGCTCACGCTCCTGTGGATTGCAGAGGCATGATCCCGGATGAGCGTAGCAGCCGCTCGCGTATTTGGAGACTTCGAGCCTTGCGTCATGTATCGCAGCGGCCAGTGAAGCTTTGCCAGCCGAGTCCAGATCGATTAGAAAGGGCGCGTACATCTCGATGCCATCCAAGCCGAGCGCAACCGCCTCTTCTATCCAGTCTTCCTGGGACATCGTCCCCTCGCTGAACTGCTTGCCGTAACATAAGGGAATGATGCTCACCTTCATGGCTGACTCCTGGTCTTGTATCTATGGTTTCGAGGATGGGGAGACCTAACCACATTTCCGCGACCGAATCAAAGTGCGGCGCTCATTCCTTAGTATGCAGCCGCCGCACGAATCTTCTACTAGGGCGGTTTTGGAGTCAGAAACTCCTACTTTGTAGGAAGTTGAGATCGTACCGGAAGGTCGGAGTTGATGGTCCGGCACACCGGCGACGCCGTCGGTTACCTTCCAGCTGAGTCAGGCTCAGCGCTACACGGGAACTGGTATCATAGCAAATAAAGGGATTCTGGCGTGTTTCCCAGCGGGCCACATGCCGGTTTGGCGGATGTCTGCTTTGGAGAGACCATATAGTGAAGAGACGCCGACAGATGATAGGATTTACCGATCTATAAATCTCTGCTCCCAACACTAACCGGTCATTCTATTGCTGATAGTAGTGCTCATTTCGTTGGCACAAGACGTTCGAGTTCATCGAACCAGTTTTCGACAATTACGACCTCGCCACGGGTAGAAGATCGGATCGTCAGAAATCGCCCATCCGGGGCTAGGTCGTAGTTAACGCTCGATGTATAGCGGTCATCATAATCGAAAAGATGTTTGGGAGCGCCATGCCCAAAGGCAGATCCGCCGTCAATTGGAACCGACACAAGGCCCTGTTCAACGGAAAAGAACAACTCCCGACCGTCTGTTGACCATTGAGGGCCGGACCTAACACCATCTGCAACTTGCCAGACATTTGAGTACAGATCAGGATATGGACGCACCATGACCTTTTCATCGGAAACGTAAGCCATCCAACTTCCATTGGGCGAGATTGCCGGTGAATGGCTATCCTCCATCAGAATTTCCGGTTTCCGATTTGCATCCATATTCATTCTCATGATATTGCATCCGGTCGGATGACACTGATCCAGGAGAAGCGTCTTACCGTCGCCTGACCAGCTAACCGGGGTTTGAATGCCCTTGGCCGGTATTCCTTCGATGGTCGTAAGTGCGGTGATCTCACCTGCTCCATCGGCTGACTTCCAGAACATGGCCGATGGTTCCCCATCACTTTCTTGCATCGGAAACACGATACGCTGACCGTCTGAACTCCAGAGCAGCCAACGGACGCTTCGATCACTAAAGGTCAGCCGTCTCTTCCTATTCTTGCTGATTGAATAGACTGACAGGTAGCTGTCATCACCATCACCTACGCTAGCAGCTATTCTGCTCCCGTCGGGCGAGACCTGTGCATACCTGTAGTCGTCGAGGCCCGTATTCAGCCTCTCTATGCGTCCTGTGCGATCCACCCACGCTAGCTCTTTCTTAGTGTGATCTTCTTGTCTCCAGTAAATTAGTGTCCCTTCTTTCGACACGGAGTAGAGTGATGAAGGTCTGCCCGCAAATGACGCGACATCGTCGATAACGGGGACGGCTTGCCCTACCGGCTCACCTTTCGCCGTGTCGAAGGATACAGCCCAGACGACATTGTCCCTGGTAAAAAGAAGATATTCGTTCGCTGTCAAGCGAGGTACTGAACCCTGGATGATTACCTTGGGATGGCTCCCATCGGACTGGATTGCGATCTGGGGTTTATCAAACCGTGGTCCGCCGCGAATCTCAAATAGCACTCCCTCTTCATTGGGCAGGAAGGATGGCATCCAATGAAATTCACCCTCCTCTGGCACCGTGAGCTGTGTCGGCTCGCCACCTATTGCTGGGACCTCCATCAAACCGGGGTATTGGAAAAGGGTATACGCGATGGTGCCATGGGAACCCCAGGCAATTCCTCGTATCGCCATCGAAACATCTTTCGTGGTCGTCGCGAGTGTAATTGGAGTACCACCATCGAGTCTAACTATCTTCAACGAGAGGTCGTATTGACTCGCAAATACCAACCATTCATTGTCAGGTGCAAGTGCAAAACTGCCAGGACCCTTTTGACCTTCAGGTGGTTCAGCACCGCGGATTGGCACTGGATCCAACTCACCGAATGACCATAGGTAAAGCCTATGGTCATTACCCGAGAAGACGAGTTGGTCACCTGCGCTGGAAAGAGCCAAAGGCTGATTTCCATATGCCTTGGCAAGTGGCTGGTTGATTGGGAATTTTCGCAGCAACCGACTTGCACCAGCCTGGTCTGAGTCTGAGGCATGCCACGCGAATGATCCCACTAGGGCTCCGCCTATAAGGAACGCCAGGAGAGCTACTCCAACTGTCTCCTTGCTTTTGAGACCACTGATCACTGGTGAGGACAGAGTCGAGACGCCGATTCCACGCTGTATATGATCAGTCGTACCCTTTAGTAGCTTGATTCGGTAATCAAGATCTGACAGCTCATGACGCATGATCGCCTGAATAGAGCTGAGCGAAAGGTCAACGCCAGAGGGCAACTCGGTCTCTTCCAGATGGACGGACAGCAGTTGCTGTCCGTGATCGATCGCATAATGGACCTCACGCTGGCAATGCTCAGAAGCGACCGATTGTGGCGTGATGAAGTAAACAAAAAGACTGGAGCCTTGGATACGGTCAGCTAATTCCTGGTGCCACTCAGAACCAGGACTTATCCCCTCGTCGTACCAGATATTGAAGCCCTGGTCCTTGAGCCACTGAATCTCTGGGCCAATACGCCAAAGCCGAGAAGGATATGGAAGTTCTGTCCAAGGTCTGGTCGCGCAGCTTCGTAGTGTTCTATCACCTGTTTTGGCAAGGAGAGATGGACACAGCGCGCGAGTACTTCGAATGGATGGAAGGCAGACAGAACTTTCAGCTCTTTTACAAAGCGTGGGGTTCCATCATGTTGGGTGATGTCGAGAAGGGGCTTGGGTACCTGCAGGAACAACTGCATCAAGGGGATCGCTTCGTTGTTGGTGCCAGGGTGAACCTTCATCGCTATTGCCCGCCATCCACTGTGCGTCAGGTGGAGCAGGACCCGCGTTGGCATGCGGTGTTGAAAGAGTGGGGGGTTGACGACGGTTTTCGCGATGAGCTGTTAGAATTGGCTAACGAGCTAACGGATGTTACAGGCATTCATGTGCAGCTAGACGAAGCCTTCTGAACGAAGAAAAGTCCTCCCGACCGCTTTGGGTCGACTCCGGCATTTATGTGACCCTAACCAAAGCAGATTTCGTGTCTGCTTCAGAGAGAAAGCAGCGCTAATTAGGCGAAGATTGCCTTTAGTCTCTGTGGTGAAATGTGTACCTACGCTGGATTGCGTGCTGCGATCACACTATCGTCCTCTACAAGCCCAGTGCCACGGTTCGTAAACGATGCCCAGAGGATTGTCACGTGGATAGGAAAGCGAGAAGCCGAAGTTCTTACCGTTGGACTGCAACCATTTGAACGCTGCAGTGATTTCGAATTCTTCGTGCAGTGGTTCGCAGTCTTCGGTCGTGATGTCGATGGCGCGCCCGGTATGATGTTCGCTATATCCCGGGGCCGCGTTCACCATGAGTATGGCATCTATATTCTGTCCCTGGGCGAGTTTGCCTTTGAGCAGCTCACACTGGTATTCCACGCTTCTGAAAGCGGAGACGATCTGCAGGCTGATACCGTCCGTCTGTGCCGCTGCTTTCATGTTCTGCCAACATGCTAACGTCGCGCCTGTCATGCGCTGTTCGCGATCGAAAATGTCCGCCTCCGAGCTAACCAGGTCTTTCGCTTCGACCTGCAGAGGCATCTTGCAGGTTTGCGCAAAACTGGGCGCAATATTGAGCTGCTGGTGCAGTGCTTCTATTCGCGATCGGTATTGGGGAGAGAGTTCGTTCATATTTGACTCGATCAGTCTCAATAGTATCGCATGGAACCAGGTCTTCTCCCTATAGGGTTAGGAATCCCCACAACATAGCAATGGTCATGACTAGTGACAAAAGCACGAAATACGCTATGGAGAGGAACAGGTACTTGAAGAGCGTAACGATGGTGCCTTCGCGGTAACAGATCTTCAGAGTCAGGAATAGATAGAGGGGAATCCATAGCTGGATAGCGAACGCTACTCCCTCAACGATCATGCCCATTGCTGGCAGATCCACCAGAAGGTCCAACAGGTCGTTGATGAGGATGGTAATAAACAGAAAGGAATGGTTGTGTAGGGCCAATATGAGATGCTCTGTATAGTATCGGCCTGATGTTATGTAGGTGATTTTCAAGAGTACTGCAAACAGAGGCAGCAGCAGAAACATGATGGGTGGAATCAGGTCCAATAGGATATTTGCCAGCTCGGAAGGATCCTCCTCTACCAGCCGGTAGACCTTTCCCGACTGGTTCTTGAGGAGTTCACGAACCTTCAAGTTATTGGCTTCTGATAGCCAGGAGAACTGCATCTCGTCGATCTGTTCGCCCACGTACGTGTTGAACTCGTCCGGAGTGTATTCTGACTCACTGCCGTCATCACCCGTGACGATGATCGTGTCTGGCGTTTCCGCGTCGGTAGTTCCTTCACTGTTTACAGGAGGGAACATACTGCTTAGGGAAAGATAGAGTACGAAGAGGAAACTGGAGATGAGGTAAAGCCGTACCGGTTGAATGTATCGGGCTTTTCGCCCCGCTGAATACTCGTTAGTAAGAAACCCCGGCTTGAAGAGCAGATTGAATAGGGTTTTGCTCGTCTTGGAGTTCAGTGAAAACAGGTCTTCGAAGGCTTCACTGACCAGTGACAGGAAGAATCGATCGATATTCCGTTGCTGCTGGCCACAGTGAAAGCAAAACGGTCCCTTTAGTGGTTCACCGCAGTTAGGACAGAGATCTCGTGAATCGTGCTGCAATGCAAAAACCTGGACCAGTGCTGGAGCTACTCTAGCTCTTCCTGCTCGACATTATGGGTCAGGATCACTACGGTCCTGCCGTCCGGTTTGTCGGAGGTGTCATCGATATGGAATATGGAGATTCCGTCCCTCGTTTCTCGATGTATGGGATGGCAACTGGCGATGTCGAATCCAGGGAGCCTGCCTATAATCTCCACAAACTCAGCGAAGCTGTATCTTCTGAGGGTCCCGCCCCAGTCGAGGGTAAGTTTCTTCTTCGCAGGCACGTCATCCACCTCGATCGTGTCGCCCATATTGGTGACTTCGATACCGTCACGCTGCATGGACCACGTATCCATATCTGTGCCTACGCGCTCGGGTGCGGAAAAGAACATATCCAGTACGTAGATTCCGTCGTGTCGCAAATTGGCCGAAACAGCATGGAGGTGAGCCGTCATCTCGTCATAGTGTTCCAGTATGCGAAAGGAGTTTGCCGGGCAGTAGGCTCCGTCGAACAGGTGGGATGAGAAGTTACGCATGTCGCCGTGCAGGGTATTGATGGCCAGATCCTGCTCTGCAGCCGCCGTTTCTATAAACTTCAGCATCTCAGGGCGAATGTCGAGGCCGGTAATCTGCCATCCTTTGCGTGCCAGGCGCAGTCCGATCTGGCCGGTGCCGCTGCAGACTTCCAGTATCCTCGCGTTAGGTTTTAGGCCATGCCTGGTGAAGGCGCTGGCGTAGAAGCCGGCTTCTTCATCGCGATTCCAGCCGAACAGAATGTCGTAGTACAGGGGGTAGTCGTAGATACTGGCCATTACGAATCGCTTCCGTTGCAGTCCCAGTGGGCGTGATTAATACAGACGAACGTTCAGCTTGTCAAGCGTCTGCCCGCGTAGTCAACCGTCTGGAATCGTCCATATGTGGTACAGACCATGTTGTCTTCTCGATGGCTGAGTTGCCGAGCAATTTGGCCGGGCCAGCGTGCTGGCCTCTGTCTGCGCGAGGGAGCTGCACCCGGGTAAAGCTGTTAGAAAAAAGTCATGCTCTGGGCGGGGATGGAAATGCTCCCGGTTTCAGTCTTCTTCCTCCGGATTGTAAGCCTTGACAAGCTCGCGCTGGTCCAGCGCCGGGACCGGCGCATAGTGGTCGAACTCCATGGTGTAGGATCCCTCTCCCTCGGTGACTGACTTCAGCCTCGAGTGATAGTCGCTGATCTCCTTCAAGGGAACCTGAGCCAGCACCTGTACCCTGCCACCGGGCAACGCCTCTGCACCACTGATCACACCCCGCATGGTGCTGATATCGCCGTTGATGTCACCCATGAACTCATTGGGGGTGTTGACGGCAATATTGACGATCGGCTCGAGGAGGATCGGCTTGGCTTTGTTGACCGCTTCCATGAAGGCCTTCTTTCCGGCCTGAACAAACGCGATCTCCTTTGAGTCCACGGAGTGGTGTTTGCCATCGTAGACCGTGACGCGAATGTCCTGCATCGGATAACCGGCTACGGCGCCGATATCCAGAACCTGTAGGATCCCTTTTTCCACTGCCGGGATGAACTGGTGTGGAATCACGCCACCTACCACTTTGTCCACGAATTCGAAACCGCCGCCGCGTGGCAACGGTTCTATATTCAGATACACTTCACCGAATTGACCAGCGCCGCCAGTCTGTTTCTTGTGCCGATGATGACCGTCTGCTTTGGTTGTGATGGTTTCTCTATACGTGATTCTGGGCGGATGCGTATCCACTTGCACGTTGTATTGCTCCTTCATCTTCTCGAGCACTACTCTCAAGTGAAGTTCTCCCATCCCCTTCAGGACGGTTTCATTGAGGGTCCTGTTATGCTCCAGCTCGAGGCAAGGGTCCTCCGCCAGCAGCTTGTGCAGCACATCGGAGACCCTCTGCTCGTCCCCGTGTCGGGAGGGAGTGATGGCGAGGCCATACATGGGTGGACTGTTGGTGTGCGCTTTGAAGACGCAGTTGTCCTCATCGTGAGAGTCATGCACGATGGCGTTGAACTGAATGTCCTCCGCCTTGCTGACTGCACAGATATCACCGGGAACGCCGGTTGCGATTTCCGTCACCTCGCTGCCGTTGAGTTTAAGCAGATGGGCAATCTTGAGCGGCTTGCGGACGTCGTCTACGAACACCTGGCTGTTGGCGTGGACGGCGCCCTGGTGAATGCGGAATACACCCAACTGGCCCTTGTAGGGATCGACGCTGATCTTGAATACATGGGCGATGGCGTTGCCGTCGCGATCAGGACTCAGTTCCACCTCCTCGGCATCGTCACCACGACCATTCACAAACGGCACGTTGTTGGCCTCCAGTGGATTCGGCATCAGCTTGCAGATGATGTTGAGCAGTTCCGGTATGCCCACGCCGGTTTCGGCAGATGTAAAGCAGACCGGGATCAGGTGTCCCTCCCGCATCGCCTGTTCGAAGGCGTCGTGGAGTTGCTGGGGATCGAGGTCGTCCCCCTGTTCCAGGTACGCCTCCATCAGTTCCTCGTTTACCTCGACCACCTGCTCGAGAATCTGTTCGTGCGAGTCAGCGATGCTGGATATATCCGTTTCCTGCTCTTCTGCCGTAAAGAAACAGTCTGCGACCGCTTTACCCTCCTGGGCCGGAAGATTGACGGGCAGGCACTCGGAACCGAATACCGTCTGAATCTGGTCCAGAATGTCCGCCAGGTCTGTTTCCTCCGCATCGATCTTGTTGACCACAATCATGCGGCTGAGGTTCAGTGCCTTGGCGCTGTCCATCATGTTCTGGGTCACCATCTCCACTCCGGTGTGGGCATTGATGACGATCGCTGCAGTCTCCACAGCGGGCATAACAGCAAGTCCGCGACCGGCGAAGTCGGGGTATCCGGGGGAGTCCAGCAGGTTGATGTGGCAACCTGCATAGTTGAGGTTGCACACCGATGCCTGCAGAGAGTGCTGGTACTGTTTTTCCATCGGATCGAAATCGGATACGGTTGTACCCCGCTCGATATTGCCACACTGATTGATCACACCTGCTTCCTTCAGCAATGCTTCGGTCAGCGTGGTCTTGCCGCTTCCGGCATGGCCGGTTAGGCAAACGTTTCTGATGTCTTTGGTCGTATACGCCATATCTCTCTCTATCCTATAACTGCAAATGTCGCCCGGCGGGCCAGTTGTGGTTCAGACGTGAAGAAGATCGAATCCCACTATTCCGGGATGACTGGAGGGTGGTTCTGCCTGTACGATCCGGTGATCCGTCCTTGTTCACGGGAATCCGCAATCCACACCTCTGTACCTGCCAGAGGAAGGACTTTGTATCACGTATGGCCTGTTTTGCCAAGCGTTTGGGGAGAATCTGGGGCGGGCGGATTGGGGCCTTGGCTGGATTCTTTTGGGATGATCAGGATACTGCTTTCACGCTGCATCGTTTGCAGACTTTTGCCGTGGTTTCATCCTCTAATTTTCGATCGTAGAGCAGTTTGATTCGAGCGGTTTTGCAGACGGGACAGGTTCCTCGGCCTCTGTTTTGCATTCCCCTGATTCCCTTACCGCGGTGGGTCTTGGACATGTCTACTCCTAAGTTAATATCGCTACGATGACTAGATACTACAAAAGTCCGTCCTGGTGTGTCCAAACAATTCTATGTCGGTCGATACCAACTCGCAATTGCCGCTGAGCTCAATACACCCCAGACCAGTAACGCCCACACAATCACGGCACCCGGGGGAAAGTCCCAGACGGTGGAGAAAACTAAGCCAGTCAGGTAACCCAATGCACCGATGCCGTATCCTGCGGCAAGTCGTACCATCCCTGTGAGTCTGAGCGTGGCAAGGGCGGGGATGATCAGGCTGGCAAATACCAGGTACACGCCAACCAGTTGAACGGACGCCGTGATGGCGATCGCAAATATGCCGTAAAACCCGAAGCTACCCAGCCGCGCCAGGTTGAACCACAAGATCATTACGATCGCGTATACCACGGCGACCGGCCCCAACATGGATGGGGTAACCCACAGGATCTGACCTACCAGGAGATCCTTGAGGTGTTCACCGCCATGGGGGTTCTCGGCCAAGACGAGGATACTGGCGCTTGCAGCCAGTATAAACAGAACACCGATGATTGCCTCTTGAATGTCTGGCCAGTGACGTTCCGTCCATTGCAGGAGAACAGTAGCGGACAGGGCTGCAGTTACCGCGGCTATCTGAACGAAGATGCCACTGCTTCCCCAATCGAAACTGACGGCGACGATCACGCCGAGCCCGGCAATCTGAGCGATAGCCAAGTCGATAAAGATGATCCCCTTCTGCAATACCTGTTGTCCCAGGGGAACATGGGTCATCAACACCAGTAGTCCCGCCAGCATGGCCGGTCCCAATATGCTGAGGTCAAACGTGACGCTGTTCACGACGGACCCAGTAGCAGGTTGATGCTGGTGTCGAAGAGGTCAAACAGGGTCGCTGCAGTGTGCTCCCTGCCGACGCTGTACGGCAACTCGATAACCGCTACATCGGTGCGCTCCGATAACCAGCTTGCCGGTTTGGGGTTGGAGTAGGGAGTCACCAGAATGTACTTAGGTGCTCGCGCCTCCATGAGCCGTAACAGTTTTGTTAGATGGCTGCTGCTGGGAGGAATGCCGGGCTTGGGTTCGATCGTGTCCAGTACCTCGATTCCCAGCCAGTTGACAAGGTAACTGTAGCTGCGATGGTGAGTGATGATCACCATTGATTTGAGCGGCATGGCCTTTTCACGCCACGTCTTGATGTGTGCTCGAAAGGTCTCCTTGAATCGTGCGAGGCCGGCCAGGTAGTGGTCTGCTCGAGCCGGGTCGAGTTGTGCCAGACGTCTTGCCAAGGGATCGGCGATCCTCAGAAGGTTGCGCGGGTCCAAGTGCACGTGTGGGTTACCTTGTGGATGAATGTCGCCTCCAGCCCGGTCGATGCGGCTGGGTATTTCCAGCTTGCGAACGTGATCCGAGGCGATGAAATGCCCCGGCTGACCAGGGAGCAGACGCGGATTGCCGGCTCGCCGCAGGAGCAGCGGCAACCAACCGACCTCCAGATCGGCCCCGGTACACACCAGCAG
>CEPV01082146.1_pt1 | contig 11831 bp, 8 predicted proteins | sample 530451 | NCBI WGS metagenome assembly CEPV01 (sample SAMEA2620097, study PRJEB7988) | marine metagenome | isolation source: saline water (ENVO:00002010), including | reverse complement strand
TTGGCTGAGTCATCACACCTTATTACCGCACGGGGGCGCGGTGACGCTACAGGAATTATGACGATGGTGGAAGAGGCGTGACGTTGCAGGAGTTACTGCAGGCGTTGACGCCGGAAGAGTCGGCACACATGGCGCGGGTGGCGAACGTGCCGCCGCCGTGGCGGTCGCATGTGTCCACGGAGCCGCCGCACTCAAGTCTTCGCCACGCTGTGGAACTCGCAGGCGCCCTCATCCACGACGCCGGCCCCAGGCCCCGTTGGTGTCAGGCGTTCCAGCGTTACATGCCGCCGCGATAGATCGCGTTGAACAGCAGCTTGAAGGTCCCGTGGGGTTGGCCGCGGTGCTGGACTCTGAACCCGAGTAAGACGACACGGCCTGCCTCGACCTCGGCTTCGACGACGGCCGCGCGTCCCTCGATCACCCGATCGCCCAGCAGCCAGCCGCTCTTCAGCAGGTCGTCGTCGGGGTAGGTCGCCACGGCGGTGACCGCCGGGTCGGGCTCGGGTGTCGCGCCGACCATCCGTTCGCGGCGGCCGAGCGGTCGCCCGAGCGCGAACGCCGGACTCCGCGAGAAGAACGCGGTCGTCTCTTCGGGCATGCCGTAGCCGAGCGGATGCTCCGGATCCACGTCGAGCCGAAGCAGCGTGCCCGGGATGAAGAAATCGTCGTCCGACTGCCCGGACGTGACGTCCCGAATCGGCAGGTCGAAGATCTCGAGCGGCAGCTCGCTTGCCGAGTCCATCGCTACCAGGGTCCCGCCTTCCACGACGAAGTCGTAGAGGCTGGCAGCACCTCGGATCGTCATTCCACCGGCGTACTCGGCGGGCATCCGGTCGGCGGAGAGCCCGCGCAGCATGCTGCTGTAGGACGCATCCGGCAAGACGATGACGTCGTAGGCTTCGGCGAGATCGCCGGCACGGATCTCGGCGTCGTGGAGCTGCGCGTAGTCGAACTCGAATTGTTCCAACACCCAGCGGGTCCAGCCTTCGTCCATGTTGCCGCCCCACGCGTGGTACAGCCCGACACGCGGTCGGCTGAGCGGCGCCGTGTCGACGCTGGGTGTCGAGCCGAGCGCCGAGATCCGCAGGCCGAGCGCCCGGGCGGTCTCCTCGACGCGGGCGTGGGTTACGTCGCCCGCGGCGACCAGGAACGTTCCCGCCGGCCAGGTCGTCTCGCCGATCTCGACGGCCGCTGTCGTGCGAGACACGCGCTCACCGGCGGCCAGGAAGCGGTTCACCGCGGTGAACGCATCGTTCACCTTCGGGTCGATCGCGTAGGCGTCGGCCGCCCGGCCCGACACGCTGCCGTTGGGCGCCGACGCCCATTCCACCGGTTCGAGCGCGAGTTCCGCCCGTTGCGAACCCAGCCCCGAGTGCTTCCGCACGTCGACCCCCATCTGATGCGGCAGCGTCCAGCCGCTGACGTCGTAAGGGCGATCGGGCGGCCCGCCCGGGTAGATGCGCCGATCGGGGTAGACCTGTGGCGTGAGCAAGTCGGTCAGGTGCGGCCGAAACGGCTGCGCACCCGGCACGATGTAGCTGCCCGCAGGATACGATGCGCCGTCCAGCGTGAAGGCGGCGTTGGCCAACTCGACGTCGACGCCGCCCCAGCGGAGCACGTTGACGAGCTTCGCGGCGGTCGCCTGGTCCCACTGGTCGGTCGAGATGACGTAGGTCTCGTTCTCGCCGTCGGCGATCGCCTCCCGACCCATCTGATAGATGTTCGAGAGCCATTCGGCGCGTCGCTTGGCGCCGATGTCCAGCACCGCCATCGATCCGGTCAGCATGTACTCGCAGCTGTCACGCAGGTGCCACTCGCCGCCCATGTACGGGTTCGGATAGAACGCCGACGGGGCGGTCGTCGATTCGCCGTTGCCGAACGTGGCCGGGAAGGTCTCGGGGTCGTAGATCGCGGGCGCTGGTGAGGCGTGCGACGTCTCGGTCAGAATGCCGACCATGTTGTGGAAGTACGGCGCCGTGCGCATTCCGCCGTTCCACCAGGTATCGAAGCCGACCCGGGACACCACGCCCGACTTGCCCTCCTGATCGAACCGCCGCCCCATCGCCGTGCCCACCGCGTTGATGCCGCGCATCACCAGTGGCGGGATGTTCGGGTTGACGGGCTCCGCGAAGGGCGGAATGAAGATGCGCGACGGGAACGGCCCGGTCTGGTGCTGGTTGTAGACGATCTGCGGAAACCATTCCTGATAGAGCTGGCGGCCGATGTTCTGACTCTCGGGTTGGTTGAACATGAACCAGTCACGGTTGTTGTCGTGGCCGACGTACTTCTGGTACAGCTCGGGCAACGGCGCATCCTCGTACTCGGTGCCGACGTGCCGCATGTACCAGTCGGCCACCAGCGTCGTGCCGTCCGGATTCATGTTCGGCACCAGGAGAAAGATGACGTTGTCCCGGATGAACCGCATCTCCTCGGTGTCTTCCGTCACCGCGTTGTAGGCCATCCACGGCGCGGTCTGGGCGTGCGCCACCTCGGTCGAGTGCAGGCCGAAGTCGATCCAGACGATCGCCTTCCCCTCCTCGACGAGTGCCTGCGCTTCGTCCTCGGTCGTGCGCGCCCGCGCCAGCCGCTGCGAGATCTCCTTATAGCGGTCGAGATTCCGCATGTTGTCTTCCGACGAGATGATGGCCATGAGCTGGGTGCGGCCCTCGGCGGTCTCGCCGATGTCGACCAGCTGCATCCGGTCGGTCGCCCGATCGAGCACGCGGAAGTACTCGGCGATCTGTTCGTAGGTGGCCAGCTTGTAGTCGGCGCACGGCGCCCAGCCGATGACGCTTTCGGGCGTCGGCGCGGTCGCTTGCTCGGCCGGCGCCAGGGCCGGAATCGCCAGGAACGGAACGAGGGCAACGAGATGGGACCAGCGCTTCATGGAGCCTCCAATGCGGGGTGAGTGCACCGGGGAAGGCTATCGGGATACGCGGGACAGCGCAAACGGGCATTGGCGTCGGGAACTCGTCTCATGCTCTCCGGCGGGTGGCGCCGGACCGGGGGAAGGCCGGCGACAGGACCCGCCGAGGTTACCGGACTTCGGGGTACGCCGCGCGGGCACGTTCGAGTTCGGCGGCGATGTCATCGGCCAGGTCGGCGGGCGCGACGACGCGTGCCAGCGCACCGAACCCGAGGATCCAGCTTCGGAGCGCCGGGTCGATGCAGACCTCGAGGGTGAGACGCAACCCGCCGTCGGGCCGCTCGCTCACCCGCTGCGAAGCGTGCCACTCGCGCTCGCGGATGTAGGGGGCGATCCGCGCGTCGAACTCGACCTCCACCGGCTGCGGTGGCCCCTCGCTCATGCCGATGCCGAGCGAGTGGGCCCACAGCTCCAGTGCCAGTTCCTGCGTCGGCTCGAACGTGGTTTCCAGGAGCGAGAGGCGGTCGATCCGCTCGACCGCGAATGTTCGCATCTGCGTGTACTCCGGCACGTACGCGAACAGGTACAGCCCGCCCTGGGCGTAGAGCAGCCGGTAGGGCTCGATCAGATACTCCTTCGTCCGGTTGCTCGAGAACGAGTGATACCGCATCGTCGCCTGACGCTGCCTGAGCGTCGCGTCGATGAGCCGCGCGATCGTGTCGTCGAGCTTGCCGCCCCGGCGCTTCTTGGGCTCGCCCTTAGCCTGCAGGATGGCCGGCAGCCGGTCGAGGAACTGCCGCATCCTGGGCGTGAGGATCGCCTCGAACTTGGCGAACGCGTTCGCGAGGTCGTGTTGGAACGGCGTACCCGCAAGGCATTCGAGCACGGTGCGGCTGAAGTACAGCGCGCACAGCTCCGACAGTGTGAACCCGGTGTCTCCCAGGCCCTTGAACGGGCGGGTGTCGAGCTTCCAGAACCGCTTGCCGTCGACCTGTTCGTCGTAGATCGGAAACCCGGCGGTTTGCAGCGCTTCGAGATCGCGCCGGATCGTCCGCGTCGTCACCGCCATCTTCTGCGCGAGGCCGTCGATCGTTCCGCGACGCGACGCTTCCAGCTCCCGCAGCACGCTCCACTGGCGGATGACTTCGGCGTTTCTCACAGACCCTTGACCATCAGGTCGCCGATCGCTCGATTGAACCGCGCCGGGTCGGGGAGTTCCGAGCCTTCGGCGAGGAGCGCGTAGCCGAGCAGGAGCTGCGCGTAGTCGACGAGGACCGAATCGTCCTGATTGGCCTCGAACCGCTCCTGGAGCTTCGCGGCAATCGGGTGCTTCGGGTTCACCTCGAGGATCCGCTTCTGCTGCGTGACCGCGTCGGCGCCCTGGCTGCGTCGGAGCATCCGTTCGAGCGCCGGGCTGAGGTCGCCGTCGGCGCCGACGAGGCAGACCGGCGAGGTCGTGAGCCGGGACGACAATCGAGCCTCCTTGATATCATCCGCCAGCGTGGTCTGCAGGAACTCGAGGAGGCTGCCGTAGCGCTTCCGCTGTTCGGAGAGATCCGCCTCGGCTTGCTTCCGCTCATCCTCGTTGCCCAGCTCCACGGTGCCCTTGCCGACCGACTTGACCGGCTTCCCGCTGAACTCCTGGACCCGCTCGGCGACCAGTTCGTCGACCGGGTCGACGAGGTAGAGCACTTCGTAGCCCTTCGACTGGAAGGCTTCGAGGTGGGGAGAGTGCTCGACGACGGCTCGCGACTCGCCGGTCAGGTAGTAGATCTCCGTCTGCTCCGGTTTCATCCGCGCGACGTACTCGTCGAGCGTCGTCAACGCCGACGGATTGTGCGACGACTGAAACAGCAGCAGCGGCAGCAATCGATCCCGAACGTCGCCCTCCCCAGCCACTCCCTCCTTCAGCACCGGGCCGAACTCGCCCCACAGCGTCCGGAACTTCTCACGGTCGCTCTCGAGCAGCTGCTTTAGGTGGTTGAGGACCTTGCGGCTGAGCCAGCTCTGCATCTGGCCGATGTGGCGATCCTGCTGGATCATCTCGCGCGACACGTTCAGCGGGAGATCGGCCGCGTCGACGATGCCCTTGACGAAGCGGAGGTACGGGGGCAGCAGGTTCTGGCAGCGGTCCATGATCAAGACCCGGCGCACGTACAGCTGGAGGCCGAACTGCTGGTCCCGGAAGTACAGATCGAACGGCGCGTGCGCCGGCACGAACAGCAGCGCCTGATATTCGAGCCGGCCTTCGGCCCGCAGTGCGAGACGGTCGAGCGGCTCGCCCCAATCGCGTGCGACGTGACGGTAGAACTCGGTGAACTCCTCGTCGGTGACGTCCGCTGCCGGCCTTGTCCAGATCGGCTGCATCGAGTTCAGGACCCGCTCCTCGGGCGCCGCATCGACTTTCGCGTCGGGTGCGGGCACCGCGGCCTTGATCGGGTAGCCGACGAAGTCGGAGTAGCGCTTCACCAACCCCTGGAAGACCATCGGATCGATGAAGTCGGCGAGGCCGTGCTCCGGGTCGGCCGGCTTGAGATGCAGCGTGATGGTCGTGCCGCGGGAGAACCGGTTGTCGTCGGCCAGTTCGTACGTGCCGTCGCCCGTCGAGCTCCACCGCGTCGCGTTCTCCTCGCCAGCGCGCCGTGTCACGAGCGTTACGCGATCCGCTACCATGAAGACCGAGTAGAAACCGACGCCGAACTGCCCGATCAGCTGCGCGGCGTCACCGCCCGCAGTCGACTGCAGACGCTCGACCAGTTCGCGCGTTCCCGACTTGGCGATCGTGCCAATGTGCTCGGCGACTTCCGCGCGGGTCATGCCGATGCCGTTGTCCGAGATCGTGAACGTGCGAGCCTCGGGGTCGGTCTCGAGCCTGATCTCCAACGCCTCGTCGCCTCCCAGAAGATCGGCATCCGTGAGGCCCTCGAGTCGCACCCGGTCGAGCGCATCCGATGCGTTCGAGATGAGTTCCCTGAGAAAGATCTCCTTCTGTGAGTACAGCGAGTGGATGACGATATCGAGCAGCTGCTTGGTTTCCGCCTGGAACTGGAATGTTTCCGCCGAACCGGTCATGGGTCGCGTCCTCCGAATTGGCCTCAAATGGCCTGAATAATCCCCAATTGTAGTCAGTTTCCAGGGGCGAAGAAAAGGCGTGACCTACCCTGTCACCCTCCGTGGCTACACTGCATCTTAATGAAGGAGGGCGGACCATGAGCCTCAACGCCGAAGCTGGCCCCGATTTTGCTTACATTATTTCTCAGAAGTGCACTGCGGGGTTGGAGATGAGATACCAAACCGACACCTCGGCACGCCAGCTCGATTTGGAGTACCCGGCGGGCGGGACCCTCGGGTTCCCCGACCCGGTCCCGACTCCGGCCGGGACCAGACCGGAGGAAACTGCCATCGCTGACGGCGCGGCGACCTGCGCCATCTGCCAGATCCGTCAGGTGATGGTGGACAGTCGGCGCCCCGGTGGCACCGAGCTGTTCCACACGCTCTGCTTCCGGTGCTATCACGATCAGATGCAGCGGAAGCGAATGGCGAAGCAGCGGCGCGCCAAGGCCGCGGTCCGGGGCGCGTCGGATGACCTGCTCGAGACCCTGCGCCCGCGAGCGCCGAGGCCGCGCGAGCCGAAGTACCGTGCGCTGGAACTCCGCCGCCGGCAAGCTCAGATGGCTGCGCGTCGCCAGATCGACAGCACGTCGACCGATCAGTTCCGGGCGCGCCGGATCGCCCGCGCCGCCGCGCTCGCCGGCCGCGTGGGGTGAGGCCCCGCCTTCGCCCTCCGGGCTTCGGCGTGGCTGGCCCGCCTTCGCCCTCCGGGCTTCGGCGCGGCTGGCCGCCCAGCGGGTGTTGCCTGTCGCTCAGCCGTTCATCATCGCCACTGGGAACTTGAACTTCACGCAGCCTTCCACCGGGCATTCCACCCGACAGACGCCGCACCACCAGCACTCGTCGGCGTACTCGACGACCGCCTTGTCGCCTTCCATCCTCAGCACGTCGCCGGGGCACAGGTCGACGCAGACGACGCATCCGATGCACGTGTCGCCAATCTGCGGTCCGTCGGTCAACTGATCCGCCATATCGTTCACACCCTTGTGCTGGCCCTAGGAGAACGGCCTGAATTCGGTCGTGATGCTCTCATTCGATTTCTGAACGACGATCTGCCCGTTCCACTCGGCGTCGTTCTGCTCGGGATAGTCGAGTCGGTAGTGGTACGGGATGAAGCGGCTCTCGCGCCTGGCCTGCGCGGCCTTGGCCATGATCTCACCGACGGTCACGAGGGTCTCGGTCTCCAGCCCTCGGACCAGTTCGTGCGGGTTGGCGGCCTTCAGGTTCGAGAGTTCGCCTTTGAGCCGTTCGATCTTCCGCGCGGCAGTCTTCAGCCCGATCTCGGTACGCATCGGCCCCACGTACTGTTTCATGATCCGCCGCAGCACATCCTCGATGTCGCGGTAATGGACGCCGGACCGTCGGTCGAGAGGCGCGAGAACGCGTGAGCGCTCGGCCGCGACCTCGGCGGCGGCCAGAACATCCCCGGGGCTTCGCTTGGCGTACTGTGCGGCCGCCCGCCCAGCGGCGTAGCCTCCGGTCAGCGCCAGGTGCACGACCTTCATCTGATCGGCGCAGTCGCCCGCTGCGAACAGACCCTCGACGGTCGACATGCACTGGCTGTTGATCTTCACGCCGGAGCCCACGACCTCCAGCGGCCCGGTCTGCATCCCTTCTGAGACTTCCACCTCGAACGGCTCCTCCGCAATGTCGATCCCCTTCTGCTCGAAGTAGTCGGGCAGCGTGTCCTTGTCGGTGCCGATCGTCGTCTTCAGCTGGTGCAGGTTGTCGGCGGGGAGCTTCGTGCAGTCGAGGAAGAGCGGCCCCCGGCCTTCCGCGCCTTCCGTCAAGCAGGCGTGGACCAGGACATTGCGCGGCGCCCTGTCGCCGAGCTTGTGGTACTTCGTCATGAACGGTTCACCCAGGGCGTTGATGAACGTGGCGCCTTCGCCGGTGAAGGCATTGAGCCCGGGCGCGCTGAAGCCTTTCGGGACGATCGTCATCCGCACGTATTCCATGTTCGCCAGCTCCGCGCCGGCGTCGAACGCGAGCGCCTGGGCGGCGCCGGTGTCGTACGGACAGAGCCAGGTGTTGAACGGCATGCCGGTCGGCGTCTCGTACAGCCGATTGGTGGCCCCGGTGGCCACGACAACCGCCGGGCACCGGATGGCCACGAACTCTCCGGTGCGGATGTTGTAGCCGCTGACACCGGCAATCCGTTTGTTCTGGATGAACAGCTTCGTGGCCGAGACGTAGTCGAGCACCTCACAGCCGAGGCGGCGGGCCTCCTGAGCCTCCAGTGGTTTGAGATTCTTGCCGTCGAAGTTGATCCAGTAGGCGCCCGGCGCGCCGAACGATCGCGTTCGGTAGTAGGTGCCGGTCGCCGGGTCGTGCATCGGGCATCCGATCCTTTCCATCCGCTTGATGGCCGCGGCGAGCTCGTCGCAGTAGATCTTCTCGTGGACGGCGATGTCGACAGCGCCTGCGGCCGCCTTCTTGACAAACGCGAGATAGCCGTCGCGGGTGTCCCACGGTTCACCTTCGTTCAGGTAGGCGAGGCAGTGATCGACGCCGCCGCCGATCGCGCCACTACGCTCGATCCTGGCCTTCTCCATCACCACGACCCGAGCACCCTGCTCCGCCGCGCCTATCGCCACGAAGAGACCGGCGAGGCCGCCGCCGCCGACTGCCACATCGGCTTCGATTACGTTCTCCATCTGTCACTCCAGATCACGTTCTTCAGATCCCGCACGTCGTCAACCGTCTGCCAGTGCCGCGTCGAGCGTGGCCAGAAACCGATCGTTCTGTTCGGGGGTGCCGACGGTCACGCGCATCGAGTCGGCCAGCAGCGGGTGCCCGCGCAGCCTGCGGACGAGGACGCCCCGGTCCGCCAGCCCCGCGACCGTTCGATCGCCATGACCAGGCACCCGAATGAAGACGAAGTTCGCCGCGGACGGATAGACGTCGATGGCCGTCCGTTTCCCCAGTGCGGCAATCAGCCGCTCGCGCTCGGTCACTATCGTGTCGACCCGCGACTGCAGGGCCGGCTGGTGCCGCAGCGCGGTCAGAGCTGCCTAACATGATAGCAGGTTGAGGGTGAACGGCAGCTTGGCCTTCGAGATCTCCCCGACCAGGGTCGGCGCGCCGAGGAGGTAGCCGACGCGGATGCCGGCCAGGCTCATCGCCTTGGAGAAGGTCCGCAGCAACAGCAGGTTGTCGTGCCGATCCAAGAACGCACGGAAGCTGCCATCCGAGAACTCATAGTAGGCTTCGTCGACGAGCACGATGCCCTTGTAATCGTCGAGGATGGCCTCGAGTCCATCAGGAGCGATCACCGATCCCGTCGGATTGTTCGGGTTGCAGATCACGACCAGTGACGGTTCGGTGCGAGCGATCTCCCGGCGGATGAGATCCGAGTCGAATGCCAGCCGCGCGTCCAGCGGAACGCCGACCAATTCAGCCCCGAGCAGTCGGCAGAGCCGGTCGTATAGCGGAAAACTCGGCTGCACGGTCAGGACGCGCCCGCCCACGGCGGCCGAAGCGAGGATCGTCGCATGCAGCAGTTCGTTCGAGCCGTTGCCCACGAGGAGCCCATCGGCCGGCCAGCCGGTCAGGGCCGCGAGCCCGTCGAGCAGGGCGGCGGGTCGCACCTAGTGGTAGCGCTCCCAGTGTACGGCGGCGGCGTGTTCGAAGGTCTCCCGCTTCAACGGCTCCGGGAAGTCGTACGCGTTCTCGTTCTGATCGAGCTTGACGTCGGCGTCTGGGTTGACGTCGTAGTAGCCAGAGAGGGCGCGGACGGTCTGACGGATCCTCTCGACGGCGGCGTTGGTCGTCATGAATGTGTGGTCGCGAATTACGCCGTGACGAGCGTTCTGGTGTGCGGGCCGGTCATCCAGTGAGTTCCTTAAGTACTGTGCCCGGGACTCAGGATCAAGCAAATTACCCCACGAACATGGCGCAGATCACGAATTTTCTCCATCTGCACCAGTTCGTTGGCGATCTCGACTGTCGGACCGGCGCCTCCGGATCCGGTATTCTTGGCGTCCCGAAGCCGATCATGGTCAGCGTCAACCGAACATTCTTCCGCCGGGCGCTCGCCGTTGCGGCCTACCTGGTCGTGGCGGCATCGGTGAGTGCCCAGACGACCCCCGAGTTCGCGGATCGCTTCGTTGCGATGACGGCCGTGACCGGCTACGAGCAGCGGATGGCGGAGACGCTCGTCGACTGGCTGCCGTTTGCCGACCGCGACCGTGCCGGCAACGTCGTGGCGGTGATCGGATCGGGAAGTCCGGTGCGCCTGGCCGTCTGCCCGATGGACGAGCGCGGCTACATCGTCGGTCGGATCCTGGACGACGGGTTCCTCACGCTGCGTCGCGTGGGCGGCGGCGGGCCACTCTTCGACCAGGGTCTCGAAGGACACCGCGTGGCGGTCTGGACCGACGGCGGGCCGGTGCCCGGCGTCGTGTCGATTCCCTCGACCCACCTCGGCCGCGGACGGGCGTCGCAGCCCGACCGTCCGTTCGACGTCGACGACGCGATCATCGATGTCGGCGCGGACTCGGCGGCCGATGTCGCGGCGCTTGGCGTCCGCGTGCTCGACGCGGTCGCGCTCGCCAAGCGGGCCCACCGCTACGGCGAGTCACTTCTCGCCGGGCCTGAGGCGGGGCGCCGCGCAGGCTGTGCCGCCCTCGCCCGTGCCGCGTCGACGGTCGCCTCGGGCGAGGTGCTCGGCACTGTCGTCATCGCATTCGTCGTCGAGAGCTACCTCAGACACTCTGGGCTGCGGGTGGTGGCTCGGACGCACGGGCCGTTCTCGGCAACGTGGCTGATCGACTACGAGGTTCCGGACCGTGCGCTCGGCGAGGACTTCGGCGGTGTGGAGCGGTCGCGGTTGCCGGTGCGCTTCGAGGCGACGCCGGTCGAGACCGTGGACCTCGTCGATGCCGACGCGCTGTCCGATCGGCTCATCGCCTGGGCAGGGACGCAGCCATGAGCATGAACGCGAAGCGGCATGTTCGCCTGTCGCTGGCCTGGCTCACGCTGCTCATTTTCTGGGCGGGCGGTCGTGTCTCGGCGCAGGTGACGCCCGACCGGGTCGAACGCGTGGCGGAGGTGCTCGAAGAGTTGATCGAAACCTACGGCGTGTCGGGAGATGAAGAGCGGGTCCGCGACGTCGTCGTGCGTCAGTTGCCCGAGTGGGCCGAGCCCGAGATCGACGACGTCGGCAATCTTTGGGTCAGAGCTGGCCAGGGCGATCCGGTCGTCGTCTTCATCGCCCACCTGGACGAGGTGGGTTTTCAGATTACGGAGATCCTGGCTGACGGGACGGCACAACTGCGGACGCGCGGCGGCTTCTATCCAAGTCTGTGGGAGGCGACACCAGCGCTCATACACACCGGTGCCGGGCCGGTGCCGGCCATCTTCATGCCGCGCGACACGGTGGCGGATCCGCCGGCCCGACGACCGCCCGACGGTTTCCGGCTGAGTGCTGGCACGGCGACGCGCGCCGCGACCGAGGCGTTGGGGATCCGTGTGGGTGACACGGTCTCGAATCCGAAGGAGTTCGTCCGCCTCGGCGCGACCCGGGCGACGGCGCGGTCATTCGACGATCGCGCCGGTTCGACGGCGCAACTGCTGGCGGTACAGGCGCTCGATCTCGATGCCCTCGACCACGAAGTCATCTTCATCTGGTCGGTGCAGGAGGAGGCCGGGCTCGTTGGAGCAGGAGTGGCCGCCGACGCCCCCGGCTTCACGCCGGCCCGCGTGCACGCCATCGATACGTTCGTCTCGTCGGCCGCCCCGATCGATAGGCAGAATTTCGCCTACGCGCCGCTCGGCAGCGGGCCGGTAGCCCGCGGCGTCGACAGCAGCTCGGTCACGCCCCGCGCGGTCCTCGACGCGTTCCTCGAACTGG